>VFQS010002978.1_pt1 | contig 13289 bp, 11 predicted proteins | sample 3512361 | NCBI WGS metagenome assembly VFQS01 (sample SAMN10412375, study PRJNA504923) | tailings metagenome | isolation source: Relicate 1 Philex TSF3 active mining | place: Philippines
CCCCAAAACCCCAAAACCCCGTGCAATCTGAATAGATAGTTAAGTAGTATAAATATTTAATAAGTAACTATTAAAATATGGATAGATAGCACTCATCAGATCAACCGATCGATCCCCTTACTGATCCGAACCTGATCATGGCACTCGGACTCATGAATAACATCAAGGTAACGCACCTTTTTAAGTTGTGTATTAATACCTGTCTAGTCAAGCCAAATGGAAAATCTAAATGTCCTGACAAATAGAAGTGACACGGAGGCCGAAGCAAAGAGAAAGGAGGAGCTTAGGAAGGCCGAAGAGGCTGCCAAAAAGGCGGCATAAGAGGCACTTGCCAAGGAACGCACGCCCGTCGAGAAGATAGTCGACAAGATACACGACAAAAGGATACTTAGTCGCGAGGAGGTCATCGCTATCACTCTGAGTGTCAGCAAGGAATTCTCAAGTGACTTCAAAGGTAAGACGGGTTTCACCGTGGTTAATGCTGAATCTTTAGGGAAATCCCCGGAACTCGTTTCGCAGTATCTTTCGTTTGTTTACTACGTGGTCCTCAACATTTAGCCATTTAGTCACGGCAGAAATTTCCTCGGTAAAGATATTATCAAATTTTAATCTTTTCTAGAAAACTAAGCCCTCTTGAAGCTAGTCAAAGAGTTGGTGAACGTGATAAAGCTCTACCTAGAGTTCTTCACCTCAAAAAAGGAGAGCGGAGCGCCTTCATCGGTAGCGGCACTGATGAATTCTTTCCTGCCGATCTCCCTCAAGATCCTTGCACTTTTCCAGCTGCCCTCTTAGAGCACTCAGCTCTCACACTTTGATATGATGCACTACAAGTACCTGAGGTCCACCCATGTGAAAGCATTAGCTGGGGGATAACTGCAGGCATCGCTGAATCCTTTGCTCAAAGAGTACATGGGGTAGGGTGTAGCAAAGCCAAATTTCGTAGCAGCAAATACCGATACAACAACAAACATGATGATTGAAATGCCGAAGCAAACTAACCCATAAGAATAAGTCAATAGCGACGACTTTATAATGAGTACACTCGAGTTTGTGCCATAGGAATATACCATGATGGCTAAGAGCCTGCAGGAACAGGTACACTATACGCTTGAGATGCACCAAAATGACGAAAACATGAGCATCAACGACGAGGAAGAGAAGGAGGAAGGCAAGATTGAGAACATTGACGCCGCCGTCAAGGAACTCATCAACAAGTAGAAGATTCCAGAATTGTTCGGGAAGGCCATAGACCGTTTGGTTTCTGAGGAGGAGCTTTACCTTCAAGTTGATAGCTCTTTATTCACTGTCATCAAGCAATATCTTAGCAAACTTCCTTCTATAAAGTCTAAGAATTTTGTTCAGTTCACCTCTAAAACTGTTTGCGATCGAGCTTTAAAGACCTAATAAGTTATCATAGAGCACTTTAACAAGTTAAAAGATGTAGAGGCCATGCAGATTGACCATGTTGACCAAGGAGAGATCAAGGAATTGCAAGAAAATACCTCCAACCTCGCTAAGTGCCTTGAGATTTGCAATGATGAAACATCTTTTATTATTCAACTTGTCAAGAACAGTGGAAGCCTGAAGTATCTTTCAAAGCTAATTAAAGCCGACAGGACAAAAGAAAGTTTGAGCTCAATGATTGAAAGCATCACCCTCTCTTTTTGCAACTACCTTCAATAGCTTCTCGTAGAGAGTTTCATGCAGACTCTCGACCCGTAGCAAGTCCATGACTTCATTGTTATATTGCTTCGCCTAGTCATCGTTACAAGAGATATGAACTCTTCAAAAAATCAAGAAAGCAATATGAAATTGTAAAAGTCACAGTCAACTATGCCTTTATCAGCACAAAAGCAGCCTGAATCTTCAATAAGTGAAATCTATAAGACTGTAAGAACAAGAGGACAGGCTAAGAAGAAGCAACAAGACATAGGCTCTTCTCTTGGATAAATCAAGGAGGAAAAGAAGCATGAAAATACGATTTAGATGCATCTTATTAATGTTGATGTGAACGATCTTTTAAAGACCTCTATTTCATTGCTTGCTTCAGTACTTCCTTTCTTCATCAAAGCACACAATAAAATTCAGATTTCAGCTGACTTCCTAAAGAACCTCATGTTGGTAGCCTCAAATAATTCTGCAGTTATTGCTTCACTCATCACTGGGATTTTATCTGAATTCACAAAACCAACACTTTCATATGACAAGTTTTCGATCACTCAGATAGCGAGCCAATTAACCAAGAATTTAGACAAAATACTGCAGTCACCAGCTTAGACAATTCTAGCTATTAAGCTAATCTTCTAAATATCAAACTCTAAATAAGCATTTTTCGACAAAGATTCTGCCCTAGGAATCGCTAAAGAACTTATAACTAATGGAAAATGGTTACCACCAAAACAGAATGAGCTCCCAAATATCGCAAGTACATAGAATTTCACCAGATTTATTGCTCTAGTTGCATGCTTATTCACCATAAATCAAAATGCATCTGGAGAGAACTTGGATAATCAAAGACAACAACTGGCAAGATTAGCTCTTGATTAGATAAATTCACTCGACTTCGGGCTCAAACTATAGGTCTTGCAGATCACTTTGCTTACTAAAGAATCCCTAGACAGTCTAAAATTCACTTTATTGAAATTCTTGACATCCGTATTCAACGAGAATGATCTTAGCAACAAACTTAACACCTTTTCATCTGATGTCAACAACGCCATCACAGCCCTTTTATCCAACACCAAATCAGCTGTGTTTGACCCTGTCTTACAAGAACAACTCAAGGACAAGCTTTCAATAGACTATTTTGTTGGACTGCTACTCCAGAACTTTGATAGTCTCTCTTCACAGGTGAAACAGAGCGACCTCAAAACCCAGCTTCTCGCTCTTTTAAAGAAGCTGGCATTCATTTGCGTGAATAAAGAAACTGTGCATATCTCGCCCTAGATTGACTTGCAGACATATGCCCAAAATACCAATAGACATGTGGGCCTCGTTTACTCTCAGTATGACCTGCATGTCAAGCAAAACACACAGAGTCTGGTCGAAAAGTTGCAGGGCAAGAGCGATTTAAGTCAAGATGATGCCGAGTTTGTCAATAGCTTAATGCGGTCTCTAATCGTTCTATCCAAGGAATATCAGGAGGACAGTTTAAGGGCTTTAAGGAACAAGATAATGACTCTCGATTCTAACTGTTAAAATGCAGATCTTCTTGCTGGAATAATATATGAATCGACTAAGTTCGTTGTGAATTCATTCGGTATTACTAAAACTCTTGCTTCTACTTTAGAGGTATCATTGCAAAGCACTAAATAAGAGGATTAGATATTACTAAGGATAATTGATCCACATAATATAGCAAAGCAGCTCCATAATCTTCGTGGAAATCAGTAAGCACAGCTTAGACTCGAAGATACCATATACGCTCACTGCCTCTCATCATTTACCGATAGCATCAACTCTGAAGGTTAAGAGCTCCAAAGGGCAACGTCAAAGTAACTATTGCTCAGGACCCTCTTCAACAGTTTAACAAAGTTATTGGTGCACGACAAAATTACCAACATCTAGCAGATAGCATTTGAACTCCATAGAATTGGCTCTGAAGTATCTTTCCTTGAGTATTCTGACAATATTGGTGCAGCTTTCGACTATGAGAACTCAGACAAGATTTTTAACATTATTGTGAAAGGCTAGCAAAGCACCTTGGTTACAAACAAAGAGTTTCAGAAGTTCAAATCCTTAAACCATGTTCTGAATCTCTTGATAATTTCTAAGGACCTAATCTAGAATTCTCCGAATGTACAAACTTTGGTTCAGGAAGTTGCCGGCTAGACCCCAATATTCACTCAGTTTATTAAGAGTGGCGCAGATTTCAAATCCTTAGGAAATTATTTTCAACTTGAAGACTCCGAAGTGGTCACATTCCTCAAAACTAACCTTCCCTATTCTCAGAATCTCGGGGACAATCTCCTCGGTCAATTTTGGTCTTTATCTCTATAGTACCTTGAGATGACGACTAACTCAGGACTAGTTGAGGTCAAAAATGAAAAGAAGGGAGGTATGTAAATGATAATCGAGATCGACTAGCCAAAGAAGCCTGAGCCTAAAGGAATGAGCACTCGACAGCAAAAGAGAAAGAATGTCAGGTTTGGAAAAGACTCTACAAACGAGGAGGCAAAATAGGTTCCCTCTGCCTCATAAGAAACACTTGAGCCACCTCAATAGAAAGTCCAAAAGGTCATTAATCCTATTGCTTTAAAGATGCTTAACTTTTTGATTGACATCACCAGTACAAATAATCAATCTTCTGCTGAACAATAGAAATTAGCTGAAGCATTTAGAATGGCATTTAGCTCTATGGGCTCTAAGACAGTAAATATTGTGGAAAGATTGAGTGAAACAAGATAGATCTCAGTTCTAAAGTCGCTTGTGGGAGGCCTGATCAAGTCGCAAGACCACCAGCTCTAGGCAAACTTGAGCAACTCAATCGTCTCATTCCTGCACTCCTCCAAATCCTACCCGGTTGATAAGAGAATCGAGGCCTTGCTTCTCTCCCTCGAGCTGGCAGAGTTTGTGACTCACAACAATCAAGAACTTGCATCCTTCATCTCCTCGCAGCTCTTGGCACACTCTTCGGATTTCTTCGACTCCAATGAGACCCAGTTGACCAAACTGCAGCTTCTCGACTTCATGTGCCAACTCTCCATGGTGAAATATGTGCAAGACCAGAAGTTCACGGCGCAACACGTATACAATTTGAGGAAAACACAGAGAGAAGAGATCAAGAAGTAGAACGACTTGTAGAGGATTGAGATGGCAAAATCGATATCAGAAGAGGCCGAGAATCAGGCTGATAATTTGATTGGGTTGTCAAAGTAGTCAAAGTCACACATTGACAAGATAGAGGTTGAGGGATTCAAGCAGGAAAAGATTACTTAGAGTGACAAGGATTCACTGCGCTACATGGAGTGGCCCGAAGAAAACTGCACATACTCTATCACCAAAAAGGTATTCAAAGATTAACATTGGTACTTCTGCTACACGTGCAACCTCAAGGATAACAGTGGATGCTGTGGTGTTTGTGTGAAAAAATGCCACAAGGGTCATGCTGTTGCCTATTCGAAACGATCTAATTTCTTCTGCGACTGTGGCGATTCAGGTCGTTGCAAGTGCCTCAAGGAATAGCAACCTGGGTAGATACCAGTCCCTGAGCCTGTTCTCTATGGACAGAATTAACCTCCAAGAAATAATGGATTGCTTTTCGAATAGTTTATCGGTTAAAGGCATCCCTATGGTAGGCCATTTGGAGGTCCTCCAGGTGCTGAAATAGTCGATCATCCTGGATTTTCTGACTAACCCCCTGGTTTTAGCTTCAGATTTGAAGACCATATGCCGAATCCAATGCTTCATGACCCTAATAATGATTTTGAAGAACATTTAAGGAGATAATAACTTAGGCTCGAAGAAGGAGAAGGATCATCGGAAGATGATTTAGATCCAATGGGTGCAGGAAGAATTGGATAAAGCATAAAGAGTGTCATGAAAATGATCAAGAAAGTTCCTGAACGTATCAATCAGCCAGAAGGAAGAGGCGGCTTGTTCGGACAGCCACCTCCTTATCATCATGGATTCCCACCAAATCATTTTGGGATGGATTTGGGCTATCAAGATGTCTACCATCATGATATGAGAGATAGAGACTTGATGCCTCCCTCTCGTGCTGGACCTTTTGGTCAACATTAACAATATATGGGTCTACAAAAACAAAACGCCGAACTTTCCTCCCAACTTTCTCAAATAGATTCGATAAATCCCCTTGAAGATCCCTACTCTGAGGCTGGTATGGAGACAATCGATCACAACCAATTGCAACTTGGTTTCTCTCAATCGAATCTCAGCAATAACCCATCTGGTGGTGACATCGAGATGAAGTAAGAGAGTTAGGCAGAACAGTTGATTCCAGATGTTGTTTCCTTGATTCAATCCTAGCGGTCCCATTTCCAGGAAGTCTATCAGTACCTTTGCACCATACTCAGTGACAAATTATCTAAGTCCGAACCCTCTCAGTTCTCTTAAGACTAGTTGATGGTTGAAGAATCAAAGCAATCTTCGGCTTCATCTGGTGTCTCTTTGCAACAGAAACTAAATGCATTCTTGAGTCAACCAAAGGAGAAGATCTAGCTTGTTCAGGACCACACTCAGTACAAGAAGATCATCAACCAGGGTCAGTTTCAAGTGAAGCTCTAGAATGACAATTCGATAAAGCCCGCTTTATAAAACAGTATCAATATCGTCAATATTACCGATTGCAATAAAAATGGGTTGGTAGCAATATGCGAGGACTAAGAAGTCTGCTTCTATGCTGGCTCCTAGTTCTTTGAAGACGCTGCTCAAGCCAATAAAGATTTGGAGATCTTCAAATTCTAACACAAGGATGGAAATAATATCTCTAAAATCGATGGACAGAGGCTCAGTTTCCCACCTTTGCAAGTCCTTTTTAATGAAGTTTAACCCCAGTACTTGGCAGTTGCTGGACCGTAGAATGTTGAAATTGTAGTCCTTAAGAAGAATGGTTTGGTTGATTACAAGATCTCTCTAGATTTAATGCTGGAAACCTTCGGCAGAGACCTTACAATTGTGAATATCAGATGGCTGCCAGGCTCATAAACATCTCTTGCAGTGGCCACGAGAGATTTCATCAAGATCTATGATCTAGGCCTCGATGTCTTGTCCCCTACTCACAACATAATGATTTTTAATGGCTTCATAACAGACTTTGCGTTCTCTCAAAATCCAACTGTAAACAAGAATCACGCTGAAACAGTTCTTTATGCTACTTCAAGAAGTGGCTAGTTGTTCTACATGAGCATTACTTACCTTCTTAACTCCTTTGAGGCCAAATAAGAGGGTGAAAAAATGCAGTTGGACCAAGATAACTCGGATATGATGATGACAGAGGCTCTTCAATTTGACTAGAGCATCCTGAAGTATCGTGAAAATTTCACACAGGCCCTCGCAGTGTTTTGTACTTCTCAGGATATACTAATTGTCTCATTCAATGAGGGAGAGACTCTCGTTGGCAGAAAGGACCCGTCATCCGGGCAGTTCAATGGGTTCAAGGTCAAGGTGCATGAGGATCCTGGATTCAACCAAAGCAATTGCAAATAGATCTGGCAGAAGCATGGGGAGACATTGTGTGGATTCAGAGAAATCGTACCTTATAATAATATGAGCAAGAGATCAGGTGACTCGAAGTTCGTACTGCTTGGTTTCTCAAGAAAGTTTGGCAATAATCAGATTACCAGTCACGGCATACCGTTGATGATAGAAATTAGAGAGACTAAGATCATAGTAAATGTCGTAAAGAATTCTTAGATTGGCTCCAGCTCCAACAGCTTGGTCTCAGTGATTGGACAGGCCTATGTCAAAAAGAGCCATCGTGGTTCCCACTAAATGCGTCTCCTTAATATAATGGTTGACTCAGCTGCAGCAACTTACTTCTGCAAGACTATTTACTAAGAGAGAGATGCTGAAGAGGAGAAGAAAGTAGAAGACCCTCTTCAAAAGATAGAAAATGATATCAAACTAGCACATGGAAATGTTGACATGCTTATTTCAAAGTCAGACCTGCCTATTGAGGTGCATCTTTCACAAAACTTTTTCGAAAAGACCAAGAGTTTCATCAAGGACTCAAGTATATGCCAGCACCTCAATTTCAGTGGAGACATCGTTACTACTTTTAGGACATCAAAAGCGACGTAGGAAATTCTATCTCGCTCTTTGACACAAAATTCAGCCATTATCTAGGAAGGCTCCAAAAAGTCCTACAAGTTCTCTGTCACACTTGATCCGTCATCTGATAATGTGATAACTGGATTAAGAATAAGGCTAGACTACTCTTCTTACAGGTAGTAGAATCACTGCATAACAATGAAGCTATTTAACAGAGAGCAGAAATTTTCAAATTATATTGGGCGTGGCATCGGCTCTCCGATTCTTTTCGATGTGCCGTTCTGTGATGCTGAAATAATTTATGGAACGTCTACATCCAGTCAGAACCTCACCTTTGAATTCCTGACGGAGGATCCCAAGCAAATCCCAATCAGGATAGTCTCTATTGACATTCTAGGTCTTTCTAAGAAGGATTTCATGTTCAAGGAAAAGATAAGGAAGCTGGAGAAGCTCAATGCGGAACGCCTCAAGAAATCCCTCTCTAGCCTGATTGCCATTCCATCTAATGAAGTGATGAACGACCAACTAATAAAGGAGGAGCTGCTTAATACCAAGAGCATTCCCATCGTATCATGGAGAGAGAAATACAAGTATCTGATTGGTCAAATTGACAAAAATGAAGTCGAGGCCGTCATCGCTATTGATGTTTTAACTCAGTACTTGTCAATTACTCAACCCTCCGCTCTTGGCTTAGATCTTGAGTAACTACTTGCAAAACTAAAGTAACAGCTTAGCCCAGAGAACTCGCTGAACAAGTTCGAGCTATCAGCAGTCAAGCGATGTGTGAAAAAGGTCATTGCTGCGATTAGCCCTGACTCTCCATCCCTAGGAAGCCCGTATAATTATGAGACAATCAAAGATCAGATGCTTGTCTCATTCATCAACAAGAGATTAGAACATAGGGACTTCACTATGGACCAGTTAAGGACATCTCTTAGGGCATTGATGAAAATAAACGTCAAGAGGTTCTATCAGATGTTCAAGATCATTGAGTAGAACCCTCAGTTGCCAGTCTTGATGATCGATGCTTATGTTGAGTTGAAGAAAAAGGACACCACTAACTCGACAAAGTAACAACAGTAAGATGTATGCGACCTGTTGGGACTCATAGTTGCTCAATATCAATATTCAGTGAATCAGTCCCTTGTCCAATTCTAAACCCTTGAAGAGACTATTAATGCAGCCTATAGCAATGATAGTTATGCACAAGTGTTCTAAATGTTGACTCCACTCCTTAATAATGAAGATGAATAGGTTCAGAAGTTGACAATCTCTAACATTTTGATAATCGCATCCCAATATTCCAAGACCTTGCATGTGTCTCTGAAGAATAACAAGGTGCCTGTTGTCAAGTATAACAACCAAATCCACAAGATACTCCTCGTCGACTTCTGCCCACACCTCATCACCTATGCCTTCAACTTGATTACAAGCGGCAATAGCGAGCTTGGATACCAGCTTGCATTCAAACTAACTAGATTATTTGAATAGAATTGCACCAAGAGCTATGAAGGCAAATTCACTCAGCAGATTATTGACCGCGTTGTCAAGTTTATCGGTTAGTCAGCATTCCTGCAAATTAAACCCTCTCATCTGATACTCTCCGGTGATACTTCATCCTCAGCAGCTAATAGGAATCTTTATGCAAACCTTATCCTGTGCAATCTATTCCTGCATCGGCCGCAGAAGGATTAGAACATCAAGATCAAGTCAATCAACCTCGGACTAGAGGAGTCCATTAAGAAGAGGATCATAGACACAGTTACCAGTGATCAAGCCACTCTGGTCGCCCTAGTAGATTGGTCAGAGGCGATGATAAAGGCCTTTGGAAATGAGTTCGCGCAGTAGAAGTGCTCATATAGGACTAAGTTCGATGATGGGATCCCAGGAAAGGTATATCAAGTGATCAGCAATCAAGGGATGAACGGCGGGGGGAAGAAGCTGTTGAGACCAGTGGTTGAGACAGCCGCATGGAAATGGCATCCAATTTTCTTGAGGTCTGATTCTCAATTTGATCTCCTTGATAGAAAGATCCCTGTTCAGATCATGATATTGATTAACTTCTTGATCAGCTAGGCTACTCAATTGGATAAGTATGATTAGGCGTCTGGAAAAGTTACTGAACTTATTCAATCAATAAGCGAGTTCGCATTTAGAAAACCTGCCAGTTCGTTCTTAAAGGATGTGGGTAGATTCGCTATCAAATCTATGTTGCTTTCCTTGAACAACTCAGATGCAGAGAAATAAAAAGAAATTGACAATACTATAGAGAAGACTATTCGTGGTTACGCTATCTTTAACGATTTCTATTTCACGTTCTAGAAGATTTATGAACAATCTTTCAATAAAGGAAAGCCTCAGCTGACCTACAATTTGCAGTTTTAACTTCACTCTATCCTAGAGAAAGGTTGGGAAAAGGCTTCTAACAGTGTGAATACTTGGAATCATTTTATCACTGATGATAATAACCAAAAGCAGGGACTCGTGGAGACCTTAGTAAACTGTGCCTATCACTTGAATGAAGAATCGGCAAAACTATGCCTATAGTTAGCCGCACTCTCTTATGATGAGACTTGCGTTCTATCCTACAAAAAGATTGATCAAATTCAAATTAGTTTGTTCACTATCTTCCAGAAGAGTCACCTTAAAAAGATTGAAGAAAAAAAGATAGAAAAAGCTTTCTAGGGAAGGTCTTCAAACCTTGACATCCGCAAACTAATTGAGGTTATGCTTCTGGGAAGAAACAACAAGGCCATCAGAACAGCGACTGCACATTTAATTAAGGGTATCTACGATTTATTCATTGACGAGCGCTAACTCATTAAAAATGCGCTAATTGAGAAGTTGCCTCTTCTTAGAACAAAAGGAGCTAACTCATTAGAGTTTGTTGCACTGCTTTCTTACGTAATTAATCGCGAGATTGAGACTGGAGGGTTCTAACGGGAGGAGGACCTTTATCAAAAATTATGTCGCGAGATATACAAACAAGTTGTCAATAGCAACCAATCCCTGACTGCTCACGAGAACTTGAATGTGTATGCAACTTTGGCAAAGTTTGTGCCCTCTTTCTCACAATCAGGTTCACAAGATCTTATGATCGGGTTCGATGAACAATCCTTTAAGCAGATGGTAGAATCAAGGCCATCCAGCTATTTAGAGGCAATGCGTCACGGTGGGAACAAGATCAGTAATCCTTATATGCTTGAGAGTGAGGCTTGCTCAAAATGTTTCTCTTAGAAGGCTCTTCCTTTCCAGATGCAGAGGGCACAGGACTTGAAGGTAGAAGCTAAGTTCACTGACAGTCGCCACATTTACAAACTTAACTAGGCATATCAAATTAAGCAAGTCATGATTAATTAGGATCAGTTCCGCGGAAATAAATTCGCCAAAGAGATCACTCTCTACATCAATAATAACCAAGGTGTCGATCTGGCTGACATGAAAAACAATATGAACCTCTGGAAGAAAGTCAAGTCTCAAGATGCTGAAGCTGGCCAAAGAACCATCATCATTGACCTGACACTGCCAGTCACAGCTTAAAACATTTTGGTTGAATTCACTACAGGTATCGCCTCAAAGATCATTGATAATAAAGCTGAAAGACACAGACATCATCAGCAGGATGACAATAAAAAGGTTGCTAAGAAGAAAAAAGTCAATGTTGACTCTATTGACAAAGTTCTAGGAATTGACTCAGTAATCATGAGTTTACCGAAGCATGTTGCCGGGACAATTGGTCTAATATCTGAAAAAGCTGACTCAAAAGATATTGTGATTGAGGGAGCAAGTGACTATGATAAGTTGATGTGCCCAAGATGCTAAAGACCTATTCAGAGCAAGAATGGAGTATGCAACAACTGCGGAGAAAATGCTCAATAATGCCCCCAGTGCAGAAACATCAACTATGACAAATAGGATGCCTACTTGTGCACAGAGTGTGGCTTCTCAAGATGGGTCAAGATGGATATTTAGCTTGTTGTCCAGCAAGGTTTTGCGTGTGAGAAGATTGAGAATGAGGATTAAAAAGCACAGGCACTCTAATTAATTGAAACTAATCTCCAGCAAGCTCAATCAGCTTATCAGTAATTGATGAAAAATCGCCAAGCAATCATGGCTTAAATCAAGAAAGTAAATGATGGCGATAATCAAAGAGGCTTCGTATCCATTTATCAAGATGAATGTGCCGACCTTTATCAGAAGATGATGAGAAGTCTGAACAATATTAAGTCACTTAAATATGAAATTGATTAGTTCACATCGGGAGGAACGAATTCAACAGAGGAACTTGAACTCAAAAGAGAAGAAAATTTAAAACCACTTGTATTAAATAGATCTTATAGCGCAATATCTTCTCCAGAAGAAAGTTAGGTTTAAGAGACCTGCTTCTCTTGCATCCAAGAGTATCTCAAGGGTCTGCTGTGTTTTATTTAGATCACTGCTGAGAAGCTTTCAAATCAATACAAGAAGCAAGGCTTTATAGACATTCTTTACAAAGAGAATCTTAAGATGTACACAAATCAACTTCAAGATCCCACTCGCAGAGCTCTGTGCTCCTTGGTTAAGACAGACAAAGACAACACTTAAGGATTGCTAAAGAGAATCGGAGAAGATTTGTTCAATAAGTAAAACGTTATTCCTTCACATTAGCTTGGGCAAAATATAACCTAGGAAACTCAATTAATATTGGATATGCTTCGCGTTTAAGGTTCTATCAAGGTCAAAGAAAGTTCTTTGGACAATCATTATGACCTGATTATGTCCCATTTCTGGACCATTTTGTTTAAAGCTTTGGTATAGGGATAGAGTAATTCTGCAATTGCTGATCAAGTAGCTGGCTCCCTAATTCATTATGTTAGAGAACAGGTTATGGCCAGCTCTGATAGCAAAGCTGATTAAATTCAAAAAGATACAAATACAATTATTGTCACTTTGTTCGATGAAACAAAGGACAAAAAGACTAAAGATTATAAGGTTTTAGACTCAGCATAAAGAGATTAGTTAGGCGGGAAGAACTTCATCATTCAATCTTTGATTCTTTAATCTTCTCAAAAAGTTAGACAGGAAGCTAAGGATATTATTCAGCATGTTTCAAAAAATCAAGACCTTCACAAGGGTCTTTTATCACAACTTTTATCAATCCTTGACCAGGTTCTGCTTCTTGAATCTTCTTCAAGCGACCAGTTCTTCGATCTTATCTAGCTATTATTAACCAACCTAAAGGATAAAATAAAGCCCGGAGATACCACTGGCAACGTTTATCTACAAACCTTTGACAAGCTCTTGAAGCACATCGATTCTGAACTTGTCAAGCTTTTCAAACAGGAGCTATAACGTAAAAAACTGGGTGCTGACGGGTACATGCCCCAAATATCGACTGGGTAGGCTCTCTCAAGAATTGTGCAGCTAGTCTCATATATGATCAAAGAGTCACCAGAGCTAAAGAAGAGAATATAGAACAGTGTTAATTTTGTCATAAAGGCTTTCCTAAAAGTCAAGAAGCTTAATCTTACCAAAAACAAGGTGATATAGAACTCCGAGGTTGAGATCGAAAAAATGTT
>VFQS010002979.1_pt1 | contig 13288 bp, 8 predicted proteins | sample 3512361 | NCBI WGS metagenome assembly VFQS01 (sample SAMN10412375, study PRJNA504923) | tailings metagenome | isolation source: Relicate 1 Philex TSF3 active mining | place: Philippines
GTGCCATCGCCCGGCAGGCTGCTGCTGCCCATCATCTGCACGGCCAGCTTCACGGCCTGGAGCCGGGCCTCCGGACCCTCCAGCTCCGCCACCAGCTGGGCGGGGTCCACCTGCTCCAGGTGCTCGTTCACCAGCAGCCGCACCGCATCGGCGGTGTCGAGCAGGGAGGCGTCGCCCGGCAGGGTGGCGGCCACCAGCTTCTCCAGCAGCTCCCGCTCCTCGGCGGCCACATCCCCATCCGACCAGGCCACCCAGCAGGCGATGCGCAGCAGGGCACGCTGGGAGGGGCTGAGGCCCGCCAGCGGGCCCTCGCGGCCGGGGGTCTGGGGGGTGCCGGAAGCGCTGTCCATCGGAAGCTCGGGCCGGAGGGCGCAAGAGATGGCTGCCATTGTCGGCCCTCACTTGCCGATGCAGAAGCGGGCGAACACCCGATCGAGCACGGCCTCGCTCACCTCGGCGCCGGTGATCTCCCCCAGGCTGCGGATGGCGGCGCGCAGGTCGATCGTCCAGAAATCCCAGGGGAGGCCGGCGGCGGCGGCCTCCAGGCTGCGGGCCAGGCCGGTGGCGGCGGCGGCGGCCAGGTCGCGCTGGCGGCTGTTGAGGGCCACCTCCAGCCCCTCGGCGCCGCTGCCGCAGCAGCGCTGCAGCAGGGCGGCGGCCAGCGGCTCGCGCCCCTCGCCGGCCAGGGCGCTGAGGCTCACCTGCGCCGGCGCGGGCAGGCGGGGGTCGCCGGCCGTGAGCCCGGCCGGAACGCCGGCGGCATCGGCCTTGTTGCCCACCACCAGCAGCACGGCCCCCTCCGGCACCAGGCGGCGCAGCGCCTCGTCCTCGGGGGTCCAGCCCGCCGCCAGGTCGTAGAGCAGCAGCACGGCATCGGCGGCGGCCAGGGCCTGGCGGCTGCGGGCGATGCCGAGCCGCTCCACCGGGTCGTCGGTGGCGCGGATGCCGGCGGTGTCGAGCAGGGTGAGCGGCACGCCCTCGAGCACCAGCTCGCTCTCGAGCAGGTCGCGGGTGGTGCCGGGCAGGTCGGTCACGATCGCCCGCTCGCGGCGGCTGAGCAGGTTGAGCAGGCTGCTCTTGCCCACATTGGGCCGGCCCACGATCGCCACCCGCAGGCCCTCGCGCAGCCGCTCCCCCTGGTGGGCCTCGGCCACAAGCGTGTCGAGATCGGCGCGCACGGCCGCCAGCTCCGCCGCCACGGCAGCGGCATCGAGCGGCGGCAGGTCCTCCTCGAAGTCCACCCGGGCCTCGAGCTCGGCCAGCTGGTCGAGCAGGCGGTCGCGCAGGGCGGTGATGCGCCGCTGCAGGCCGCCGTCGAGGCCGGCCATGGCCAGCTGGGCGGCGCGGCGGCCGCGGGCGGTGATCAGCTCGCCGATCGCCTCGGCGCGGGTGAGATCGAGGCGGCCGTTGAGGAAGGCCCGCTGGCTGAACTCCCCCGGCCCGGCCCGGCGCGCCCCGGCCGCCAGCACCAGCTCCAGCACCCGCCGCACCGCCACCAGGCCGCCGTGGCAGTGGAACTCCACCACGTCTTCGCGGGTGAAGCTGCGCGGCGCCCGCATCAGCAGCAGCAGGGCCTCATCCACCCGCTCGCCGCCAGCGGGATCGCACACATGGCCGTAGAGCACCCGGTGGCTCTCCCAGGCCTGGCGCCCCGGCGCCCGGAACAGCCGCCGGGCGATCGGCTCGGCCTCCGGCCCCGACAGCCGCACGATCGCCACGCTGCCCTCCCCGGGGGCCACGGCGGTGGCCACGGCGGCGATCGTGTCGCCGGCGATCAGGGAGGCGGGCAGCACCGGAGGTGTGGAGGGAAAGTGCTGCCAGTGTGGCGCCGGGCCGCTGACGGGTGGTGCGGCGGCGGCCGCGGCGGCCGGCCGGCCGGCCTCAGGCGTTGCCGGAGAGGCCGGGGAACACCATCAGATCGATGTGGCCACCCACCGGCTGGCGCCACTCGCGGAACTCCGCCGCCAGGGCCCGCTGCTCGGAGCGCAGCGCCTGGGCCTCGAGCGCGCTGAGGCGCTGGTGCACGAGGTCGAGGGTGTTGTCGATCAGCTGGGCGGCCTGTTCGGAGGTCATGGCGCCGGGGGGACAAGGCCCCTTTCAGGAGTGGACCCGTTGTAAGGGCAGCGGCCCGGAGCGGATGTAACAGAGGTCACCCGGGAGAGAATCAGAACAGCGGGGGCTGACACCGCCCGGCGTGCATACCCTTGGACCTCACTGATCCGGCGACGGGCGCGGCCAGCTCTGGCGGCATGGGCCATCGCGTCGGACCAGCCCCGGAGGTTGATCGATGCACCGCTTCACCACACCGCGGCGGGCCCTGGCCCTGGCCGGCGCCCTGCTGCCCCTGCTGCTGCCGGCCGGCGGCGCCGGCGCGGCCCCGGAACCCTGGCGCTTCGTGCTGATCCCGAAGGTGCCCCACCCCTGGTACGACATCGTGCGCGGAGGCGCCGACGAAGCGGCCGCCATGATCCGCCGTCAGACCGGCACCGCCGCCACGGTGGAGTACCGGCCGCCGGCCCGCTCGGAGGTGGCCCTGCAGGCCGCGATCCTGGAGGAGGCGATCCGCTCCCGCCCCAGCGGCATCAGCATCGACCTGCTCGATGCCCCGAAGCTCAAGCCCCTGCTGGAGCGGGCCCGCAGCCAGGGCATCGCCGTGAACGTGTTCGATTCGGAGGCCCCCGCCGGCCTGCCGCTCACCAGCGTCGGCAACGACTTCTGCAAGCAGGCGCAGATCGCCTCGGAGCGGCTGGTGCAGCTGCTGGGCGGCCAGGGTGAGGTGGCGATCATGCAGGGGGTGCCCACGGCGCCGAACCATGCCATCCGCGTGCGCTGCCACCGCGAGGTGTTCGCGCGCCACCCCGGCATCCGCGTGGTGGCCAGCCCGATCGATGGCGACTCGATCGCCACCGCGGAACAGGAGGCCCGCGCCACCATGGCCCGCCATCCCCAGCTGCGCGGCTGGGTGGTGAGCGATGCCGGCGGCGCCATCGGCGTGGGCCGGGCGGTGCGGGCCATGGGCCTCAAGGGCAAGGTGCAGGTGGTGGGCATCGACGACTTGCCCGAGCTGCAGGAGCTGATGCGCGGGGGCTTGGTGGAGTCGACCTCCTCCACCAAACCGCGCGCCCAGGGCTACTGGTCGGTGCTGAGCCTGTGGCAGGAGAAGCTGGCGGCCCCGCCGATCGAGCGGATCGACACCGGCATCGGCGTGCTGGGCGGGGCGGCCGCCGGGCGCTGAGCGGGGGCGGCGCTGAGCATCGGCTGCAGGTGCACGCCCCTCAGCCGATGCCGAGCCGGGCGATATCGAGCACATCGGCCATGGAGCGGATCTGATCCATGGTGGTCTGCAGCTGGGCCGCGCTCACCAGCTCCACCCGCAGATCGATCCGGGCCGGGCGCCCCGGCGTGGTGCGCACGCGGGCATCGCTCACGTTGATGCGGTGATCGGAGAGGCGGGTGAGGATGTCTTTGAGCACGCCCACCCGATCGAGCACCTCGATCCGCAGCCGCACCGGGTAGCGGCGGGGCGTGGCCTCCGCCACCGGGTTCCAGCGCACCGGCAGCCGCCGCTCCACCGGCACCTGGCCCAGGTTGGCGCAGTCGTTGCGGTGGATCGTGATGCCGTGGTTGCCGAGGGCCACCGTGCCCACGATCCCCTCCCCCGGCAGCGGACAGCAGCAGCCGCCGATGCGGTATTCCAGCCCCTCCACCCCGAGGATCGGGCTGCCGCCGCTGTTGGCCGGGGCGGCCGGCGGGGCCGCCGCCACCCCGGCCGCCACCTGCTCGTTGCTGAGCACCGGGGCGGCCACCTCGCTGCTGAGGCGGATCTCCTCACGCAGGCGGTTCACCACCTGCTGCAGGGTGACGGCACCGAAGCCGAGGGAGGCGAGCAGATCCTCGGTGGCCACCAGGTTGCAGCGGCGCGCCACCCGGGCCATGGCCTCGCCGTTGAGCAGGGCATCGAAGCCATCGCGGCCCAGCTCGCGCTCGAGCATGGCCGTGCCGCGCTGGATGCTCTCCTCACGGTGGCTCTTCTTGTACCACTGGCGGATGCGGTTGCGGGCCGTGGGGGTGGCCACGAAGTTGAGCCAGTCGAGGCTGGGGTGGGCCGCCTTGGCCGTGAGGATCTGCACGAAGTCGCCGTTCTGCAGCGGCGTGGCCAGCGGGCAGAGGCGGTCGTTGATGCGGGCCCCCTGGCAGTGGTTGCCCACCTCCGAGTGGATCCGATAGGCGAAGTCCACCGCCGTGGAGCCCTTGCGCAGGCCAACCACATCCCCCTTGGGGGTGAACACGAACACCTCCTCGTCGAAGAGGTCCTCCTTGATCGAGCGCAGGAAGTCGCTGCTGTCCTCGCCCACGCCATCCTTCTGCCAGTCCACCAGCTGGCGCAGCCAGTTGAAGCGCTCGGCATCGGCGCCAATGGCCGCGGGCGAGCCGCCCTCCTTGTATTTCCAGTGGGCGGCGATGCCGAACTCCGCCACCCGGTGCATCTCGGCGGTGCGGATCTGCACCTCGATCGGCCGGTGCCGGCCGATCACGGCCGTGTGCAACGACTGATAGCCGTTGGGCTTGGGCAGGCCGATGTAATCCTTGAAGCGGCCGGGGATCGGCCGGAACGTGTCGTGCACCACCGCCAGGGCGCGGTAGCAGCTCTCCACGTTGGGCGTGATGATCCGCAGGGCGGCCACGTCGAAGATCTCGTGGAACGCCTTCTGCTGGCGCTCCATCTTGTTCCAGATGCCATAGAGGTGCTTGGGCCGGCCGCTCACCTCGCAGCTCTGCAGGCCGGCGGCCTCGAGCCGGTCGCGCAGCAGCTGCACGGTGACGCCGAGGCGCTCCTCGCGCTCGCTGCGCTTGGTGGCCACCTGCTGCTGCACATCGCGGTAGGCCTCGGGTTCGAGGATCTTGAAGGCCAGATCCTCCAGCTCCCACTTGAAGCGGCCGATGCCGAGGCGGTTGGCCAGGGGCGCGTAGATCTCGCGGGTTTCGCGGGCGATGCGCTGCTGCTTCTCGGCCTTGAGGGCGCCGAGGGTGCGCATGTTGTGCAGGCGGTCGGCCAGCTTCACCAGCACCACCCGGATGTCGCTGGCCATCGCCAGGAACATGCGGCGCAGGTTCTCGGCCTGGGCTTCGGTCTTGTTGGTGAAGTGGATCCCACCCAGCTTGGTGACCCCCTCCACCAGGCCGCGCACCTCCACGCCGAAGTGCTCCTCGATCTCCTCGGGGGTCACCTGGGTGTCCTCCACCACGTCGTGGAGGAAGCCGGCGGCGATCACGGCCGGGCTGGCGCCGATGTCGCGCAGCAGGTTGGCCACGGCGATCGGATGGATGATGTAGGGCTCGCCGCTGGCCCGGAACTGGCCCTCGTGCAGCTGGAAGGCGAAATCGAAGGCGGCGGCCAGCAGGGCCTCGGCATCGGCGGGATCGGGGCAGCGCTGGCCGGCGCCGGGGGGCACATGGCTGAGGCAGTCGGCGAGCCAGATCGGCAGGGGAACGCCGTAATCGCCGGGGGCCTGGATCGGCGGCCGGCCGCCAGGCTGAACCGCGCCAGGCTGGACCGCGCCAGGGGACTCCACCTCGACCGCCTCCGACCCGGGCCGTGAATCGGGAGCGGTCCTGAGCATGGGGCGCCGCATCTGAAGCCCATGGTAGGCATCGGCCGCCGCCGGACCAGGGCCGCGGGTCGGGACGCTGACACAGCGGCCGCAGGGAGCCAAGCTGGTGCCCCGCCCGGCGAACAGCATGGAGACGACCCCCGCCGACCCCAGCGCGGTGCTCGCGCTGCAGGAGCTGGTGGTGCACTACCCGGGCGCGCCGGAGCCCACCCTCAACGGCCTCAGCCTGCGGCTGAACCCGGGCCAGCGGCTGGCGCTGGTGGGCCCCTCGGGCTGCGGCAAGAGCACCGTGGCGCGGGCGGTGCTGCAGCTGCTCCCCCCCGGCAGCCGCTGCGATGGCGGCCTGGAGCTGTGCGGCAGTGATCCGCGGCGCCTGGGCCGGGGCGCCCTGCGGCGGCTGCGCGGCGAGGCGGTGGGGCTGGTGTTCCAGGACCCGATGACGCGGCTCAACCCGCTGCTCACCATCGGCGAACACCTGCGCGACACCCTGGAGGCCCACGCGGGCAGCTGGCTGGCGGCCGGGGTGGCCGGCGCGGCCCGGCGCCGGGCGCTGCACCAGCGGGCCACCGATCTGCTGGCGCGGGTGGGCATCGATCCCGACCGCTACGGCAGCTACCCCCATGAGTTCAGCGGCGGCATGCGCCAGCGCCTGGCGATCGCCCTGGCCCTGGCCCTCAGCCCGCCGCTGGTGATCGCCGATGAACCCACCACCAGCCTCGATGTGGCCGTGGCCGGCCAGGTGATGGCCGAACTGGCGGAGCTCTGCCAGGAGGCGGGCAGCGCCCTGCTGCTGATCAGCCACGACCTGGCGATGGCGGGCCGCTGGTGTGAGGAGATCGCCGTGCTGGAGCGGGGCCGGCTGGTGGAGCGGGCGCCCTCCCAGGCGTTGCTGCGCCAGCCCACCTCCGCCCTGGGGCAGCGGCTGGTGGCGGCGGCCCGGGCCCGGGAGGGGAGCGAGAGCCCGCCGCCGCCGCCCTCGCCTGTGCTGCTGGAGCTGAACGACCTGCGCAGCTGGCACCCGCTGCCGTCGCTGCCCTGGCGGCAGCGCTGGCTCAAGGCGGTGGATGGGGTGAGCCTCACCCTGCACGAGGGCGAAACGATCGGCCTGGTGGGGGCCTCCGGCTGCGGCAAGAGCAGCCTCTGCCGGGCGCTGATGGGGCTGGCGCCGGTGCGGGGCGGCAGCGTGCGGCTCCAGGGCCAGGAGCTGCGCCGCCTGCGGGGGCGGGAGCTGCGCCGCGCCCGCCGCCGCATTCAGATGGTGTTCCAAGACCCGCTGGCCTGCCTGAACCCCCAGATGAGCGTGGGCGAGGCGGTGGCCGATCCCCTGCTGGTGCATGGGCTGGCGTCCCGGGCAGAGGCCCGGGCCCGCGCCCGCGCCCAGCTGGCCGCCGTGGGGCTCGAGCCGCCGGAGGCCTTCGAGCGGCGCCTGCCGCGCCAGCTCTCGGGCGGCCAGCAGCAGCGGGTGGCGATCGCCCGGGCCCTGATCCTCCAGCCGCGGGTGCTCCTCTGCGATGAAAGCGTGAGCATGCTCGACGCCGAGATCCAGGCCGAGGTGCTGGAGCTGCTGCGGGATCTGCAGCAACGGCTGGGCCTGGGCCTGCTGTTCGTGACCCACGACCTCAGCGTGGCCAGCGGCTTCTGCCACCGGGTGATCGTGCTGGAGGGGGGCCGCATCGTGGAGCAGGGCCCCGGCCGCGCCCTGCTGGCGCACCCCGAGGCGGAGATCACCCGCCGGCTGGTGGAGGCATGCCCGCGGCTGCCGGCGGCGGCGGGCTGAGGTCGCCGGCCAGCTCCACCCGCTCGAGGCCCACCTCCACGCCGATGTGCTGATCCGGCCGGCCGGTGATCAGCAGCGAGGAGCGCTGGCGGGTGGCGATCGCCCAGAGCCACTTGAGCGTGAGCGTGAGCCGGTTCTCGTTGCTGGGCATGAAGGCCAGGTGGGCCAGACCCCAGAGCAGCCAGCCCAGAAAGCCCCACACCCGCAGGCCGCGCAGGTCGGCCAGGGCGAACAGGGGGCTCACCGCCGCCATGCTGCCGAAATCGAACCACTGGAACGGCCGCTGGCGGGCACCGCGCAGCTCCGCCAGCAGGTCGAGGGCCACCCAGCCGCCCATCTGCACCGCGGGGCCGGCCATGCCCGGCAGCGGCTGGCCATCGGCACCGTGGCTCCAGGAGCAGAGGTCGCCCACCACCCGGATCTCGGGATGGCCCGGGATCGAGAAATCGGGCTGCACCACCACCCGGCCGCCGCGGTCGAGGGGGCAGCCGCTGCGCTCCGCCAGCAGCCTGCCCAGGTGGGAGGCGCGCACCCCGGCGGTCCAGCAGATGGTGCCCGCCTCCAGCTCACGCTGCTCCGGCTCCCCCGCGTCGCGGGCCAGGGCCACCACCAGGCGGCCGGGCTCGATCCGCTGCACCCGGGCCCCCAGCAGCAGCTCCACGCCGCGCCCGCGCAGGTGGCGGCCGGCGGCCTCCGAGAGGGAGGCGGGCATGGCGCGCAGCAGGCGGTCGCCGGGATCCACCAGGGTGACGCGGCACTGGTCGGGATCGAGGCGGCGGAACTGGCCACGCACGCCCTCGCGCATCAGGGCGATCAGGGCACCGGCGAGCTCGCAGCCGCTGGGGCCACCCCCCACCACCACCACGCTCTGCAGCACGCGGCGGCGCTCGGGGTCGTCGCACTGCTCGGCGGCCTCGAGGGCATTGAGCAGCCGCCGGCGGATCTCATCGGCGTGCTCGAGGATCTTCATCGGCGGCGCCAGGGCGCGCCACTCCTCATGGCCGAAGTAGCTGCTGCCGGAGCCGGCGGCGAGGATCAGCCGGTCGTAGGGGAGGCGCTGGTCGTTGAGCACCACCTCGCGGGCCTGCGGATCGAGGTCCACCACCTCGCCGAGCAGCACCCGCACGTTGGCGGCGCGGCGGAAGAGCAGGCGCAGGGGCGTGGCGATGTCGGCCTCCGACACCAGACCCGACGCCACCTGATACAGCATCGGCTGAAACAGGTTGAAGTTGCGCTTGTCGATCAGCGTCACGCGCACGGGCTTGCCCGCCAGCCTCCGGGCTGCGCGCACACCGGCGAATCCGCCGCCCACGATCACCACGTGGGGCCAGCCAGCCATGCGAGGGTCGTGCGGATCCGGCGCCGGATGGGCATCCTGCTCGGCCATCGCTGCGCCTGCCTCAGGGCCCAGGCTAGGAAGGGCCGCTGCAGGCGGCAGCACCGCGACGCTGGGAACGGCCCGGGCCGCTCCGGCGGGCCTCAGTCGGCCAGCTCCCACCAGGTGGGCCGCAGGAACCAGTCCTCGTCGTCGTACTCCACCAGGGCGCCGTCGGCGTAGCTGACCAGATCGTTCACGCGCACCTCGTAGCCGGCGGCGCGGGCGATGGCGGCCACATCGTCGGCATCGGCGGCCGCCGCGGAGGAGAGCTGCGCCTGGAGGGCCGGATCCTGGCGGATCGCCGCGATGAAGGCCTGCAGGGGCTGCTGGGTCATGGAACGGGGGGAAGGCACGCCCCCACTCTGCCGCCGCCGCAGCACCGCCAACAACCTCTCGAACACGGGCGGTGGCGGTGCCTGGAAGCGCAGCCGCTCGCCGCTGATCGGGTGGTCGAGCCCGAGCTCCACCGCATGGAGCGCCTGGCCCGGCAGCTCCAGCGGCAGGCGCCGGGCCCGGGAATACACCGGATCGCCCACGATCGGATGGTTGATGTGGGCGCAGTGCACCCGGATCTGGTGGGTGCGGCCCGTGTCGAGCTTGAAGCGCAGCAGGGCGTGGTCGCCCAGGCGCTCGATCACGCGCCAGTGGGTGCAGGCATGGCGGCCGCTGCCGTCGTGCACCACCGCGTACTTCTTGCGGTCGGCCGGATGGCGGCCGATGGCGCCCACGATCGTGCCGCTCTCGGCCGCTGGCTGGCCGTGCACCACCGCCAGGTATTCGCGGCTGGCGATCCGCTTCTGGATCTGCACCTGCAGCCGCACCAGGGCCTCCTGGCTCTTGGCCACCACGATGCAGCCGCTGGTGTCCTTGTCGAGGCGGTGCACGATGCCGGGCCGCAGCTCGCCGCCGATGCCGGGCAGGTCGGGGCAGTGGTGCAGCAGGCCGTTCACCAGGGTGCCGTCGCGGTTGCCCGGGGCCGGGTGCACGGTGAGGCCGGCCGGCTTGTTGAGCACGATCAGGTGCGCGTCCTCGTAGAGCACATCCAGGGGGATCTCCTGGGCCACCAGGTAGGGCAGGGGCTCCGGCGGCGGCATCCACAGCTCCACCGTGTCGTTGTGGCGCAGGGGCGTCTTGGCCCGGCCGGTGACGCCATTCACCCGCACATAGCCGGCGTCGATGAACTTCTGGATGCGGGCGCGGCTCTGCTCGGGCCGCTGGGCCACCAGCCAGCGGTCGAGCCGCATCGGCAGGGGCTTCGGGTAGGTGAGCGTGAGCAGCTCGCCCTCGCCCTCGCCGAACGCCGCCATCCGCCTCGCCCCGGTTGTCATCGCCATGCTGCCGCGGGGCCCGATCCGGCGGGCCCGTTGCCAGGCTGGGGGCTGGATCGGTGCCGCCGCAGAGCCCCCATGGATGGCCTCCCCGATCGTGCCGTGCTCGAGGCCCGGCGGGATCTGCTGCTGCTGCTGCTGCGCGAGCGCAACCTGCTGGTGGCGGTGTTCCCGCGCCTGCTGGCCCTGAGCCTGGCCCTGCGCCACGGCAGCGACACGCCCACCCACGGGCTGCGCCGGCTGGTGATCACCAGCAGCAGGGCCGAGGCGCTGCGCCACCTCGAGGAGAGCAGCGAACCCTTCACGCTGCTGGTGAGCGAGCACCTGGCCGATGGGCCGGGGCTCGACCTGATCGCCGCCGCGCGGCAGTGCTCGGCCGGGCACCGCAGCGTGCTGCTGCTCACCCACAACCACCGGGTGCTGGCCCGCACGGCGATCGAGCGCGGCGCCGACGCGGTGGTGCTGGAGGAGAGCCTGGGCCGCACCGGAGCCCTGGTGCATGCCGTGGAGCAGGTGATGCGGGGCCAGCGGTTCGTGGATCCGGCCTGCGTGGATCGGGCCTGCGCGGAGCCCGCCGCGGCCGCGGCCGGTGCGGGGGCCGGAGCAGGGGCCGGGGCGGACGCGGCGGCGGAGGCAGCGGAGGCGACGGAGCCGCTCACGGCGCGGGAGGTGGAGGTGCTGGCGCTGGTGGCCCAGGGCTGCAGCAACCGCGAGATCGGCGAACGGCTGCACATCGCCGCCAGCACCGCCCGCGACCACGTGCAGGACATCCTGCGGCGCCTGGGGGTGAAGAGCCGGGCGGCGGCGGCGGTGGCGGGGGTGCGCCTGGGCTACTGCCGCTGAGGCGCAGGCCCGCCCAGGCCCCGCCGCGCCCACACCCTGCAAATGACGGATGGACCGGGCCGCTCCACCGCCCGTAGGACACGGGGAACGCCCCGGATCCCGCCATGACCACCACCAGCAGCACCACCACCAACCCAGGCCTGGCCCTCACGATCGGCGGGCGCCGCTGGTGGAACGGCCTCACCGCCGAGCTGGTGCTCACCAACACCAGCGGCCGCGACCTGAGCGACTGGAGCGTGAGCTTCACCAGCGCGCACCGGATCACGGGGCTGCCCTGGGGCGCCACGCTGACGGCCGTGGACCTGGGCAACGGCCTCAGCCGCTACACCCTCAGCGGCAGCGGCTGGGGGGCCGCGATCAAGGCGGGGGGCAGCCTCAAGGTGGGCTTCAACGCCAGCCAGGGGGCGGCCATCGGCAACGCGGGGTCGCTCACGGCCGAGCAGCTGCTCGCGCCGGGCACCACGGCCACGCTGTCGGCCGCCAACCCGGCCCCGGTCACGCCGCCAGCCACGCCGCCCAGCCCCGCGCCGGCGCCGGCCCAGGAGCTCGGCGTGGCGGTGGGCGGCAACCGCTGGTGGAACGGCCTCACGGCGGAGCTGCGCCTCACCAACCTCAGCGGCCGCGACCTGGCCAGCTGGAGCCACAGCTTCACCACGCCCCACCGGATCACGGGCACGCCCTGGGGCGCCACGGCCACGGCCGTGGACCTGGGCAACGGCCTCACCCGCTACACCCTCAGCGGCAGCGGCTGGGCCACGGCCCTGCGGGCGGGGGCCTCGCTGACCGTGGGCTTCAACGCCAGCCAGGGGGTGGCGATCGGCAACAGCGGCGCCCTCACGGCGGAGCTGCTGCTGGCGCCCATCACCCCGGTGGCGCCGCTGCCCCCCGCGCCGCCGGCCCCCACTCCCGCCCCCACTCCCGCACCCACGCCGGTGCCGGTGCCGGTGCCCACGCCCGCACCGAACCCCACACCGCGGGGGTATGGCGAGGCGCTGCGCCAGTCGCTGCTTTTTTACGAGGCCCAGCGCTCCGGCGACCTCGATGAGGCCAGCAAGCGCATCCCCTGGCGCGGCGATTCGGGCCTGCGCGACGGGCGCGATGGCGTGTACTTCGGCGACCGCAGCGCCGCCAACCTGCAGGCCGGGCTGAGCCTCGATCTCACCGGGGGTTATCACGATGCCGGCGACCACGGCAAATTCGGCCTGCCGCTGGCCTACACCCTCTCCACCCTGGCCTGGGGCGGCACGGCCTTCCAGCGCGGTTACGCCGCCAGCGGCCAGCTGGGCCACCTGCTCGAGGCGGTGAAGTGGGGCACCGATTACCTGCTCAAGGCCCAGGGCACCGATGCGGCCGGCGCCACCACCTTCTTCGTGGCCCAGGTGGGGGATGTGGCGGCAGACCACGCCCTCTGGAGCGCCCCGGAAACCCAGACCATCCGCCGGCCGGCCATGGCGGTGACCCCCACGAAGCCCGGCTCCGATGTGGCGGCCGGCAGCGCCGCGGCCCTGGCCTCGGCCTCGGTGCTGTTCCGCCGCAACGGCGACACCGCCTACGCCGACACCCTGCTCAACCGCGCCGAATCGCTCTACCGCTTCGCCGACACCTACCGCGGCCGCTACTCCGACTCCCTCACCGAGGTGCGCAGCTACTACAACTCCTTCAGCGGCTACTTCGATGAGCTGAGTTATGGCGCCGCCTGGCTGGCCCGGGCCCGGGAGGCCGCCGGTGGCGATGGCAGCGCCTGGCGCAGCAAGGCCCTGGCGCTCTACCGCGGCAACGTGGGCGGCCTCGGCCGGGGCTGGACCCTCAACTGGGACGACGTGTCGTACGGCGCGGCGGTGCTGCTGGCGCAGGACACGGGCGACAGCCGCATCCTCGGCGATGTGACCGGCTGGCTCGACAGCTGGGTGCAGGGGATCAACGGCGTGCGGATCACGTCCGGCGGGCTGCGCTTCATCAGCCAGTGGGGATCGCTGCGCTACGCCGCCAACACGGCGATGGTGGCCGGCGTGGTGGCCGACAGCCTGATCGATCCGGGCGGCACCTACAGCCGGCTCGCCAGCGACAGCATCGATTACATCCTCGGCGGCAACCCCCGCCAGGCGAGCTACGTGGTGGGCCACGGCAGCAATGCGCCGCTGCAGCCCCACCACCGCGGCGCCTCGGGGGTGGGCTGGGAGGGCTTCCGCAACGGCCTGCCCAACGTGCACAGCCTGGAGGGGGCCCTGGTGGGCGGCCCCGGCTCCGCCAACGACTTCGACTACGTGGATCAGCGCAGCGACTACATCCGCAACGAGGTGGCGATCGACTACAACGCCGGCTTCAGCGGCGCCCTGGCCTACCTGAGCCA
>VFQS010002983.1_pt1 | contig 13279 bp, 14 predicted proteins | sample 3512361 | NCBI WGS metagenome assembly VFQS01 (sample SAMN10412375, study PRJNA504923) | tailings metagenome | isolation source: Relicate 1 Philex TSF3 active mining | place: Philippines
TTGGTTCCGCCTGGATACAGGCGAGTTGCGCTTTTAAATGACACTGATGCCATGATTTCCCCTTCACCGGCAGGTACGTGCCGGACGATCCGTTGTGATGAGTTCCTGCCTGGGCAGGTGGGATAAGTATGCCACCAACTACATAGAATGGTGGGGTTGCAAACCACCTTCAAAAAGGAGCCAAATTGAACCAGAAGCCGACCAGATCCGAGCAGCGAGAAGCCGCCAGAGCCAAGGCCAAGGAGCTAAGAGCGCAGAGTGCCAAAAAGGAAAAGCGCAGCAAGTTGTTGATTCAGGTTTCGGTGGTCCTAGTAGCACTGGGCATTATCGGAGGTGTGGCCGCGGTAATCGCGATTGAGCAGGCTAACCGGGCCGAAGCCCCGGTGGTTTCAGAGGTTCCCAAGAACCTCACTGAGTTTGGTGGCATCAAGTTAGGTATTGGTCTGCAGGCTTTCACTGAGACCAAGACTCCGACTCCAGATGCCGAGGGTCCTATTCCAGAAATCGTCGTTTATGTCGACTACCAGTGCCCGGTTTGCCAGGCATTTGATGTTCCTAACTCTGCTCAGATCAGATCGTGGGTTGACACCGGAGCTGCAACATTGGAAATCCGTCCAATTTCTTTCTTGGACAGGGCGTCTCTGAATGAGTATTCCTCTCGCGTGGCAAACGCTGCCTTCTGCGTCGCCAACTTTGAGCCTGACGCCTTCTTTGACTTCCACGAGACCATGATGCTGAACCAGACCGAAGAGGGCACCGAAGGTCACAGCGACGACAAGATCTTTGAGTTCGCTACCGCAGCAGGTGCGGGCAGCGAAGAAGTGAAGGGTTGCATTCAGGCTAAGAGCTTCGGCGACTACGTAACAGCCCACACCCAGACTGTTTTTTCTGAGCCGCAGCAGGGAATCACAGTTACTGGCACCCCAACTATCTTGGTGAATGGCAAACAATACATTTGGGCAACCGGCGAAGAGCTAGTCTCAGCTGCTAACTTTGCCGCATTTGTCCAGTCAGCCACTGCGCAGTAACGCTAAACTTTCTGGGCAGTAGGCCGACCTGGCGCAATTGGTAGCGCACCGCACTTGTAATGCGGGGGTTACGGGTTCGAGTCCCGTGGTCGGCTCTGGTTAGATTAGCGACTCAACTAAAAGCGTGAGAAGTGGCGCAACAATCAGCGCGGGCAATAAAGAAGCAACGCTCACCATTCTTATCTGCAGAACTCGCAGTCCAGTTCCCAACAGAAGTATTCCGCCGGTAGCAGTGATTGAAGCAATTACGGCGGCTGGCATCAGTGCTCCAGCAAAGGCTGCGGCGACGGTCAGCGCTCCTTGCCAAACTCCAACTGGGATAGCAGAAAAAGCAACCCCCCAGCCGAGCGCTGCGGCAAAAGCGACGGCGGTAAAGCCGTCAAGCGTCGACTTGAGAGCTAGGGTTTCAAATCCTTGGCCCAGGCCATCTGATAAAGCACCAAGAACAGCCATTGGTCCAATTGTGAAAAGTAAAGAGGCGTTTACAAAGCCTTCAATAAATTTTTCTTTAGATCCTGTATTGCCTTTGCTGGTTTTCTTTTGAAGCCAGCTACCAAAGTTTTCTAGGCGCTCTTCTATCTTGAGAAGTGAGCCTACGATTCCACCAATTAGCAGCGCACCTAATACAACTAACAGAGTTCCAGCACTTGTGACCGCTTCGACATATGCGCTGTCCCAAAGCGCCATCAGATTGAGTGCTCCGATAACTAATACGACCAGACCCATGGCATCGGTCAAGACTCGAAGCATTTTCTCGGGTAGTCGGTGACCGAGCAGACTGCCGAAGGTTGCGCCTGCAACAATCGCTATTACGTTGATGATTGTTCCAAGACCCAGCAATTACTCTCCCTTTACCCAAGCGATGCTAGCGGGAATTAGCTCTTCGGTTTAAACGTGATGCTAACGGAGTTGATGCAGTAGCGATCTCCGGTTGGGGTTTGCGGAGCATCATCAAAAACGTGGCCAAGGTGAGAGCCGCACTTTGCACATCGCACTTCGGTGCGAATCATTCCGTGGGAGCGATCTTCGATGTATTCAATTGCGTCATTACCCTGCGGCTTATAGAAGCTAGGCCAGCCGCAGTGGGAGTCAAACTTGGTTTCAGATTCGAATAAGAAGGCATCGCAGCCTCGGCAGTGATAGCTACCAGTCCTGCTCTCCTCGAGCAGCTCCCCAGTCCAGGGGCGTTCGGTGCCAGCTAGGCGCAAAACGTGGTATTCGAACTCACTGAGCTCCTGCTTCCACTGATCGTCAGTCTTATAGACCTCATATTTCATGAAATTAGCCTCCTGAGCATTTATAACCGTTCTGTAACTAATTTTGTCCCAGACAGTATCCAGAATAGAGTGGTCTAGTCGAGCAGGACCTAGGTTGAGCCCGATGCACGTGTGAATTACGCACGTGGCTTAAGCATCAGGAGCAACAATGGCACAAGGAACCGTAAAGTGGTTCAACTCTGAGAAGGGTTTTGGGTTCATTACCCAGGACGACGGACCAGACGTATTTGCACACTTCTCAGCAATCCAGTCAGACGGATACCGTGAACTCAAAGAGAACCAGCGGGTCGAGTTTGACGTCAAGCAGGGCGACAAAGGCCTGCAAGCTGAGAACATCAGAGTCCTCTAAATAAGGCCAAAAACGGGACCCCGCCCTAGGGTGGGGTATTTCCGCTTGCACTCTGGGCCCAAGAGTGCTAAAACTTAATTAGCACTCGCAAATCTCGAGTGCTAATCCAAGTCTTAGTGCAACGGGAGAAACCCAAATGGCAAAAATCATTACCTTCGATGAAGAGGCACGTCGTGGCCTCGAGCGCGGCCTGAACATCCTGGCCGACACCGTGAAAGTGACCCTAGGTCCTCGCGGTCGTAACGTGGTGCTCGAGAAGAAGTGGGGCGCCCCCACCATCACTAACGACGGTGTTTCAATCGCTAAGGAAATCGAGCTATCGGATCCATTCGAGAAGATTGGTGCCGAGCTAGTTAAAGAAGTAGCGAAGAAGACCGACGATGTTGCTGGTGATGGAACCACCACCGCAACCGTTTTGGCACAAGCTCTGGTCAAGGAAGGTCTGCGCAACGTCGCAGCCGGCGCTGACCCAATCACCCTAAAGCGCGGTATCGACAAGGCAACCGAAGCTGTCACTCAAACTCTTTTGAAAATGGCAGTCAATGTTGAGACCAAAGAGCAGATTGCAGCAACTGCATCTATCTCTGCCGGTGACACAACAATCGGAGAAATCATCGCCGAGGCAATCGACAAGGTTGGCAAGGAAGGCGTTGTCACCGTTGAAGAATCAAACACTTTCGGAATTCAGCTGGAGCTGACCGAGGGTATGAGATTCGACAAGGGATATGTTTCTGCATACATGGTGACTGACCCTGAGCGTCAGGAAGCTGTGTTGGAGGATGTCTACATCCTGATTGCTAACAGCAAGATTTCAAACATGAAGGAACTGCTGCCGGTTGTTGACAAGGTCATGCAGGCGGGCAAGCCACTTCTAATCATTGCTGAGGACATCGAGGGCGAAGCTCTTGCGACCCTGGTTGTAAACAAAATTCGCGGAATCTTCAAGTCTGTAGCGGTCAAGGCTCCTGGCTTTGGAGACCGCCGCAAGGCAATGCTGCAGGACATCGCAATTCTTACTGGTGGTCAGGTTATCGCCGAAGAGGTTGGCCTAAAGCTTGAGAACACCGACCTAGCCATGCTGGGACGTGCTCGCAAAGTGGTAATCACCAAGGACGAGACCACCATTGTGGAGGGAGCCGGTGACGCTTCTCAGATTCAGGGTCGCGTTGAGCAAATCCGTCGTGAAATCGAGAACACTGACAGCGACTATGACCGCGAGAAGCTACAGGAGCGACTAGCCAAGCTGGCTGGTGGTGTTGCAGTCATCAAGGCTGGTGCCGCAACTGAGGTTGAGCTAAAGGAGCGCAAGCACCGCATCGAAGATGCCGTGCGCAACGCCAAGGCAGCTGTTGAAGAGGGAATCGTTGCGGGTGGTGGAGTAGCACTGCTACAGGCAGGCAAGACCACTTTCGCAAGCCTGAAGCTGGAAGGCGACGAAGCAACTGGAGCAAATATTGTTCGCGTTGCTATCTCAGCTCCGCTAAAGCAGATTGCAGTCAATGCTGGACTTGAGCCGGGTGTTGTTGCTGAGAAGGTTGCTAACCTGCCAGACGGTCACGGTCTAAACGCCGCAACTGGTGAATACGTAGACATGCTGAAGGCTGGCATCAATGATCCAGTAAAGGTCACCCGATCAGCTCTTCAGAACGCAGCATCTATTGCAGGTCTTTTCCTAACAACCGAAGCGGTTGTGGCAGAAAAGCCAGAGCCAGCAGCTCCTGCTGCCGGCGAGGGTGCTGGAGGAATGGACTTCTAAGAAAGTCAACTAAAGAAACAGGGTGGCATTGCCACCCTGTTTCTTTATTTACTGAGTTCGAAACTAAATGTTGCTCCGCCATCAGGGGTCTGATCAACCCAAATCTTGCCGCCATGCGCATCAATAATTGACTTGGCAATTGCTAGACCAAGTCCCGATCCACCAGTTTCGCGGTTGCGGGAATTATCTATTCGATAAAAGCGGTCAAAGATTTTCTCGCGCAAACTTTCCGGAACACCCTCTCCGCGATCGACAACGCTTACACGAATTTTGTCATCCAGATCTTTGATCTCGACCGTAACCTCGGATGAATTTGGTGCGAACCTAGAAGCATTAGCCAACAAGTTAGTCAGCACCTGCTTAATTTGGTCCCCATCGATTTCCAAGATGCAAGTCTTGAGTTCAGTCGAGACTCGAAAACTAATTTCTTGATGAGCAACAGAGGCATCCTTAACGCTAGCTTGCGCCAGATCAATTAAGTCAGACGGTTTTTTCTTCATGTTTTCTAACTCGTCCATTCTGGTGAGTGTGAGCAAACTCTCAACCAGACCGCTCATTCGGATTGCTTCGCTCTCGATTCGACCCATTGCTTCAGTCAGATCCTGCTTGCTCTTGATGGCTCCCATCCGATAGAGCTCGGCATAACCGCGCACGGTAACTAGGGGAGTTCTGAGCTCATGGCTGGCATCAGAAACAAAGCGGCGCATCTGACTTAGGGTTTTATCCTTGCCTCGCACTGCTGACTCAATGGAGTCAAGCATGCTGTTTAGAGCTCGGTTGATTCTTCCAATTTCTGTTTTGCCGTGGTGCTGCACAAGACGCGAGGAGAACTTTCCGCTCTTTACAGCCTCAGCTGTGCGCTCAACCTCTTTCAAAGGCCTGAGGGCCGAGGTGATGGTGAGCCAAATGGCTAAGCCAGATAGGAAGAGCAGGAGAACTCCAAAGCGCCCACCGATTACTCCGTATTCATTGATGATTTGCCGGTTGGTGTTGGTCGGCAGCCCCACAACTACTGAGCCATTCGCGTTCTGCAGCGGAAGTGCGACGACGCGCCAATCCTGATCTGGCCCATCGACTTCGACCTCAGCATCAAATGGAACTCCACCGATTTCTAAAACTTTTTCGCTGGTGAGAGTAGAGAAGTTGGGAACCTGTCTGCCACCACCCGTTGCCGAAACTAGACCTAGAAACTGATTGCCTTGCGAATCAAGAATTGCAATGTAGTAGTCACTGGGTAGGGCGGGCAGGGTCAGATCACCGGTGGTAACTCTGATCTGGAGTCGAAGCGGGTTTTCAGCTCTTAGCTGGTTAGCCGTTGCAATTAAAAGATTGTCAGTGTTTTGCTGCAGGTATGTTGACAGAAGCGCAACCGTTCCTGCACTAGAAATAGTTAGCAGAAAGCCAATTAGAAATACGGACATCGTTGTTAGCTTGGCCCGCAGAGAAACTCTTTCCCAGGCTGCTAAAAAACGATTCTTCAATTTAGTTAGGCCTTAGGACCCTTGAGCATGTAACCGACTCCACGCTTGGTGATAATCAGTGGCTCGGTAGAGATTGGGTCTAGTTTCTTTCGAAGGTAAGAAACATAAGATTCCACAATTCCCATTTCACCATTGAAATCGTATTCCCAAACGTGATCCAGGATTTGTGCCTTTGTTAGCACTCGGTTGGGGTTGGTAGCAAGATAGCGAAGCAGTTGATATTCGGTTGGCGAAAGATCTACCAGCTGTCCATTGACAGTAACCTCATGAGCATCTTCGTTGATGGTTAGCTCGCCAACAGAAATAACGGACTTGGTTTGGTCCTTGCCGGTGCGGCGCATGATTGCGCTGATACGGGCAATGATCTCATCAAGGCTGAAGGGCTTAGTGACATAGTCATCACCACCAACAGTCAAACCAGTGACTTTGTCTTCAGTGTCATCACGGGCAGTCAAAAATAGGATCGGGGTTTCAATGCCTAGGCTGCGAATCTTCTTGGTCACACCAAAGCCCGAGATATCAGGTAGCATCACGTCCAGCAAGACCACATCTGGTTGATTGTCGACAATCTTGTTGATTGCCTCGTTACCGTTAGCGGCGGTTAAGACCTGGTGGCCCTGAAAGCGCAAGCTCGCAGAGAGCAGGTCGCGAATGTTCGGTTCGTCATCAACTACCAGCACCTTGAGATTTTCCATATAAAGAGTCTGCCTGAGAAGACTGGAAGATTTCTGAGAATTCGCTGGACTAGAAGTCTTCGGCGTTCAAAATCTCATAGGAGTAGCCCTGTTCGGCCAAGAAGCGCTGTCGGTTTTGAGCAAAGTCCTGTTCGACGCTGTCTCTTGCCACCAGGGTATAAAACTGTGCTGTTCGGCCGTCTTGCTTGGGTCGAAGCAGTCGCCCCAAGCGCTGAGCCTCTTCTTGCCTGGATCCAAATGAACCGGAGATTTGAATAGCTAGCGATGCCTCAGGTAGGTCTACCGAAAAGTTTGCGACTTTGGAAACAACCAGTGCCTTGAGTTTGCCTGCTCTGAAGTCAGCAAACAGTTGCTCTCTTTCTGTCACCGGTGTTTCACCTGTGAGCTTTGGGATGCCAAGCGATTTTGAAACCTCATCAATTTGATCAAGGTATTGGCCAATTATCAAAGTTGGTTCATTGGGATTCTTATCTAGAAGTTTTTTCAGAATTGGCAATTTGGCGTTGGCGGTTGCGGCAATCCGGAACCTGGAATCAGCATCACTAATTGCATATTTCATTCGATCTTCATCTGGCAAAGTGATGCGAATCTCGTAGCACTTAGCAGGAGCGATGTAGCCCTGCGCTTCGATATCTTTCCAAGGAGCGTCAAACCGCTTTGGTCCAATCAATGAAAAGACATCCGATTCACGACCATCTTCCCTAACCAAGGTGGCGGTGAGGCCGAGCCTGCGCCTGGCCTGAAGGTCAGCCGTCATTTTGAAGATAGGCGCAGGAAGCAGGTGCACTTCGTCATAGATGATTAATCCCCAGTCGCGAGCATTCAAGAGGGCAAGGTGAGCAAACTCACCCTGTTTCTTAGTGGTGAGGATTTGATACGTCGCAATCGTGACCGGCGCTAGTTGCTTGGAGGCGCCAGAGTACTCAGCAACATCTTCTTCTCGTAGGTCGGTTCGCTTGAGCAGCTCATCTCGCCACTGCCTGGCGGCAACAGTGTTAGTGACCAGGATCAAGGTGTTGGTGTCGAAGTGAGCCATTGCAGCTGCTCCAACCAGGGTCTTACCGGCACCGCACGGCAGTACCACCACTCCTGATCCTCCAGCAGCAAACTTCTCAACCGCCTGCTTTTGGTAGTCGCGCATGGACCAGCCGGATTGATTAAGCTCAATGGTGTGGGGGGTGCCAGGTGTGAAGCCGGCATTGTCTTCAGCTGGCCAACCCAGTTTCAGAAGCTGCTGCTTGAGTTGTCCTCTTGCCCAATCTCGAATTCGAAATCCGTCTTCCGTTTTACCTTCCAGTAATTCTGAAATTTTTGGATTGGTCGTTACCTCTGTCAGGACCGCCAAATTACTGCTCTGCAGCACCAAACCCTGAGAGTCGCGAGAAATGACCAGCTTTCCGAAGCGGTCAATGGTGCTTCGAATTTCGGAAACAACGGTTTCCGGCAGTGGATACTTCGACCACTTAGAAAGTGAGTCAATTATGAAATCAGCATCGTGACCAGCTGCGCGGGCATTCCAAAGCCCTAAGCGACTTATTCGGTAGGTATGGATGTGCTCTGGTGCTCGCTCTAGCTCGGCAAAAATTGCTAATTCGTGACGTGCTTCCTCGGCATTGGCATGATCGGTTTCAAGCAAAACAGTCTTGTCGCTTTGAACAATCAGTGGCCCAGGCATCCGACCAGCCTAACTCAGCACAACCGAACTAATTCGAGCTAACGGTAGGGTTCGCTCCGCCTGCTTGGCCTCATCTCGACCGCGCAGTCGATTATTGGCAAGTCCCAGAGGGGTAAGAAGTAGCTCGGTTGGTTTGCCATCAATCTCAATCTTTATGCTGACTTGCAGCTTGTTCTTGATTGCAAATTCAAGCTGTCTGGCCACATCCCCCTGATCGGCGCTCGCTCGCTCACCGCTGAGTAGGGCAGTAGCTCTGGCTAACAGTTCTGAGTGATCGGTGAGCTCGGCGGTGGGGGAGCTGAACCTAGGGGAGATTACCTTTCCCTCGGCATCGACCATGATGGCCGAGTAACCGGCGTCTCGAAGTGAGAAATAGCAAAGCTCCTGCGATGCGGCAGTAGTGAGCCGATCTGAATTCTTTTTCAAAGATAGATGTGCAAGGGAGCGCTCATTCGAGATTTGGGTCAGAAGAATGTTGTCCTCAGACACAACCTCTGTTTCGTTTCCGCTCGCTATTCGCAAAGAACCAAAGCGCTTGGCGGTTTCCTCTAGTAGATAGCTAACTGGCTGGGGGAGAGCACCAGCTGATGCCAATTCCAGTACCTGCTTTATTTCCGAAATATCCCCGCCGCACTCCAGGTGATGAGAAACCGAGAGCGATGTCAGGCGGAACCGACAGGCGAGTCCAAGATCCTCGCTGTTGGCAAAGGAATCAAGCTTGCGCTGTAGTAGTGCATCGATGGGCCCTGGACAGACAATCGTCAGGTCACCCTGCACCAGAAGCTTCTGCTGAGTCTTCGGAAGTTCTGATGTTGCTAGTCGAATGATTGCTGCCATTGTTCCCGCAAGGAGTGCTGCTCGGGGCTGATCTCGATCGAGCAGACCAAGGCTTGCGCCAAACTGCAAGAGTGAGAGCTTTGATTGATCCAGCAGTGGAAACTCAGCGCTGATTTGATCTGTAATGCGAGATTCAGTGAGAGTCAACTTGGGCAAATCCCAGCAGGCGGTAACCAAGAAAGCGTATGCATCTGCGCGACTTAGCTCTAGCCAGCGTTGTGCTTTCTCACTCGCCACCCAGCGTCCAGCATGCTCTGACAGCAGTCCTGCGTGCTGCGCAAGCCGAAACCTAGTTTGCAGATCAGCGGTTGACCATTTGAGTTTTTCGGCAATCAGTTTGGCGTCTGATGCTTTGAGGCCAGTTCTAGTTTTTTCAAACCAGTGCTGCTCGAGGGCAAAGAGAATTTCCGTGATTGCTAAGAGGGTTTCATAGGCAGAGAGTGAACTGGCTGGCTGAGAAAGTCTTGGCAAAGGCAGAGGCTGGAGTTGCTTTAGTGTTTCCTGCGCTTCTTCAAACACCTTGCTATCGGAAAGAAATGCTGCCTTCAGGGAAGCCGAATTTTTGCCGCTGGCTAGGTTTTCCAATTCCTTTTTGCTGAGCTTGCGAATGCGCTCCTCCAGCTCCCGTTTTGAAAGAAGGAGCTTGGCTAGGTCAAAGAGGTCTGAGCAGCTGGCGCTAGAGCCAACTAAAGAGCCCAGCAGCTTGGCCAGCTCTTCCCCCGGTAGCGCCTTCAGGCGATTTGCGAGTGGGAGGATCGCGGTCAATTATCGCGAGCCTCTCTAGAGCGGCGAACGATGGCTGCAATAAGCAGAGCAATGATCATCAGAAACCCCACCGGCAACCCAATGAGCGGAAGTTGCGCCAATAGGACGGGCAGGTCTGTGACCCCGAAAAACACCAGCAGGAGCGTGGTCAGGATTGACAAAACGGACAGGCCAATCACGGACACTGCCATGGCGGCCAAAATAATCTCGACCCTGGACTGCTTGCGGTTTTCAGGCATCCGTTAAGCCTATTGCTTTGGGTTACACTTGCCTGCGACTTATGAAAGGGAAGCAATGCCAACTGGTCGGGTGAAGTTCTTTGATGATGAAAAGGGCTTTGGGTTTATCGCTGGTGATGACGGCAGCGAGGTGTTTCTGCACGCCTCGGCACTTCCCGCTGGCACCGGCACCATCCGCCCTGGTACCAGGGTTGAATATGGCATAGTCGATGGCCGCAAGGGAGCCCAGGCTCTCTCGCTTCGAGTACTAGAAGTCCCAACTCTCTCGGCAGCCACCCGTAAGCCAGCCGAAGACCTAGCCATCATTACTGAAGACCTAATTCGTCTTTTGGACCAAATCGGTTCTTCGCTCAAGCGCGGGAAGTATCCAGAGGCTAACCACGCTCGAAAAGTCGCTCAGCTGTTGAGGCGAGTAGCCGATGAGCTTGAGGGGTAACAAACACCAAGCACTTGCCAAAAGTGCCCTCAGTGAATTTAGCGATGGCAGCTATGGCAAGTTCCTTTCTGAAAAAGAAATCCAAAAGGGAATCTTTGATGTTTCCTTTGAATCAACCAAACGCGGCTATGAAGGCTGGCACTGGGTTGTCACCATCACCCAGCCCGATAAGCGCAAGCCCGCCACCATCTCTGAAGTGACGTTAGTGGCAGGACCCAAAGCACTGCTTGCTCCGCAATGGGTGCCATGGTCTGAGCGATTGAAGGAATTCAGGGAGCTGCTCAGAAAAGAAGGCAAGGCTAAAACCGACGCCGAAGCAGATGCTTTGATATCTGATATGTCAGGTGCGAACGGTGAGAAAGCCAATACCACCAAGGAGCGCGCCGATCGCGGCAGTGTGCAGCCACCAGTCAAGACCCGCGTTCGCAAGCGATTGATAAAACGCAGCGAGGATAACCAGAGCGACCAACCAAGCGATGGTGCCAATAGCGAGCACCAGCCTGATGTTGACCTTGACCGGGTCTAGTTCCTTATCGCTCACAGCCTCTCCAGCACATAATCAATGCAGTTTGTGAGAGCTTCTAAATCAGATTTTTCAACCGACACGAAAGTTGCGATCCTGAGTTGATTCTTGCCAAGTTTGCGATAGGGGTCAGTATCGACAATGTCGTTCTCACGAAGAATCTGGGCTATGCCCAAGGCATCGATGTGGTCAGCAAAGTTAATGGTTGCCACCAGTTGCGAACGGTGATTTGGGTTTTTTACAAAAGCCTCGGTCAGCGGATTTTTTTCTGCCCAGTCAAACAAGACCTTGGAGTTGGCCTTGGTCTTAGCATCGGCCCAGGCAAGACCTCCATTAGCCAAGATCCACTGAATCTGATCGTTTAGGAAAAACAGAGTTGCCAGCGCTGGGGTATTGAGGGTGTAGTTCTCCCGTGAGTTATCAAGCGCCAGCTTCAGGCTCAAAATATTTGGGATGTAGCGACCGGATGCTGCTACTCGCTCAATTCTCTCCAAAGCTTTCGGAGAAACCAGCGCTAGCCAAAGCCCACCATCAGATGCAAAGTTCTTTTGCGGCGCGAAGTAGTAAATGTCGGTTTGGGTAATGTCAAAATCAATTCCACCAGCAGCCGAAGTTGCATCGGTAAGCATCAGTGCGTCGGCATCAGCGCCAGCTACTCGCAAAACATCTGTCACCACTCCAGCGGAGGTTTCGTTGTGCGGGTAGGCGTAGATGTCCACCCCAGCCTCTGCCAATAGATCTGATCTGGTGCCAGGTTCGGCTTCAATCACGGTTGGTTTTGCAAGCCACGGGGCTGCCAAAATCTTGGCGAACTTATTTCCGAATTCTCCGTGCACTAGTGCCTGAGCTTTTTTCTCAGCTAAAGAGAAGGTGGCTGCATCCCAAAATGCCGAGGCTCCACCGTTGCCCAGAATTACCTCATAGCCAGCGGGAGCTCTGAATAGCTCAGTTAGTCCCTGCTTGATCTCGCCAACCAGAGCCCGAATGGGAGGCTGGCGGTGGGAAGTCCCCATGAACTGCTTGGCAAAAACATTGAAGTTTTCAAACTGCTCAGGTCGCATCCTGGAAGGGCCGCAACCGAATCGACCGTCGCGGGGACGCATAGAATTCGGGATAAGGATTTGCGGCACGCTTAGAGTTTATCGGCTTGACTAGTCTTACTCTTTAGGGGAGACATGACAGATCTAATCGATACCACCGAGATGTACCTCAAGGCCATTTTGGAACTTGAGGAAGAGGGCATTACCCCGATGCGCGCTCGCATTGCCGAGCGCCTTGATCATTCTGGCCCCACCGTCTCTCAAACCGTTGGTCGCATGGAAAGAGACGGGTTGCTGGTGGTCGAAGATGATCGAAGGCTCAACTTCACCGACGAGGGCCGCCTCACCGCTATCGAGGTAATGCGCAAGCATCGCCTGGCCGAGCTGATGCTGCTTGAGATTGTTGGGCTCAGCTGGGAAAAGATTCATGATGAGGCCTGCCGCTGGGAACACGTCATGAGCGAAGAGGTTGAGCGCAAGCTGCTTGAGCGACTGGACAACCCAACCCACTCACCATTTGGAATGCCAATCCCAGGGCTCGAACTTTTGGGACTACCCGCTGTTGAAAACACTCCCTGCCAGCCAGTCACCGAGGCCGGAGCTGGTGAATACCAGCTGTGCCGGATCGGGGAGCCCGTCCAGATTGACCCGGCCTTTTTGGCCCAGTTGGCCAATCTAGGCCTAAAACCAGGGGTGAAGGTAGGCGTGTCGGAAGCTGGCAATGGCTGGCTAATGACTGCCAATGGTGGGCAAGAGGGCCTGTTGCTGGATGAGCGTTACGGTCAACACCTCTTTATTAGCTCCTTAGCTATAAAATAGTTATAATCTTGGCTTGGAAGTCCAAGTGAGTATTTCGGAGGATTCCTTTTGATTTCAGAATCAACGAGCCCAGCCTCGCGTAAGCAATTGCGGAAGTTGGAACGAAGCTCTGCCAAGGCAGCGGGTCGTAGCTCGATTCGTGCATTCATGACCTTCGTTTCAACAACCGGCCTGATGGCAACCGTTGCACTTCCTTCATATGGTTTCTCGCCTGAGATCACGGCAGTAGCAGGTCTAACTGTCGACAACGAGCTGGTTCAGATATCCGCTCCTTCGCAGGGACTGGCTGTGGCAACGGTACGAGCCGTTGAGTTCTCCAGAGGAAATTACGAACCAGCTGACGCCGAGGACTTTGTTGA
>VFQS010002984.1_pt1 | contig 13279 bp, 12 predicted proteins | sample 3512361 | NCBI WGS metagenome assembly VFQS01 (sample SAMN10412375, study PRJNA504923) | tailings metagenome | isolation source: Relicate 1 Philex TSF3 active mining | place: Philippines
TATAATAAAAAAAGATTTCCTCTTTTAATCATGCATTCACCAATATTAATATTTTGCGTTTCATCATTTTGATATGGTAAACCTAAATTTTTTATTTTAATTATAAATCCCAAATCTATTTTTTCTTTTTCTAATTCATTTATATTAAATTTGTATTTTTTTCCATCAATATATTTTAAAACATAAATATCATTTTTTATTTTATTTTTTTTTATTGTTGTATATAAATCATGATTATATATTTCGTATTTATATCCATAATATATATTTTCACTAATTATTATGTTTAAATTAAAATTACCACTAAATTTAAATTTATTTATTTTTATTTCTTCACCTTCATTTTCGTAAATTTGATTAAAATCTATAGGTAATACATATTCAAAAAAATTATCTTTTGTTATTCTTCTATGATTAATTTTTTTTTCTATCATGTTAATAACTTCTAATAAAGTATATTCTAAATTTACATTAATATCTAATAAATTTAAATCAAGATTATTTATTAATTTATTTTTATCCAATATTGTATTAAATATTTTTTCTCCTAATATTAAAAATAATTTGCCATAATATTCATCTTTTATAATATTTTTTAAATTATTAATTATATTTATATAATCAAAATCTTTGTAATTATAATCCTTTTTTAAAAATGAATTATTATACTCTTTTCTTTTTATTTCATCAGATAAAATATCATATGCATATTTTATTTCTATAAATTTTGATGTAGTATCTATACTTGATTTATCTGGATGATATTTTAATATTAATTTTTTATAAGCCTTTTTTATTTCATATTGAGAAGAATTTTCATTAATTTCTAGTATTTTATATAAACTCATTTTTTTCAATATAATATTATATTCAAGTTTAATTTTAAATTTTAAAATAATTTTATATTTTATAAAATGAGTGTTGATATTAGAGAATCATATAATTTAAAAAAAATACAAAAATTTAATAATATAGATCAAACACACAATTTAGATCAATTAAAAGATGTTATTATAAAATCAGAAAAAATTCAAAAACCAAATATAAATATAAATAATTTAGTTAAAAGTAAAGAGGAAGAAAATAATATAGTTTTAAATGAATCAATAAAAAAAAGAACTAATCAACCTTATAAAGGAATAATAAAAAATTTTGATTATTCAAAAATTAGAGAAAAACATGAAGAAGATTTAATTGTTCATAAAATTACTGATATTGATAAAGATAAAATGGTATTTAACTCAAAATTAAATAATTATACTAATACTATACAAAATCAAAATACAGAAATAAAACAAATATATTCTGGTGATAAATATACAGTTAATAAAAAAGATTTTGATTATCAACATAAATATAAATATCGTTCAAAAATTGATAATTCAGAAAATGATAATAATGATTTAAGAATAGATAGAATTGAATATTATAAAAAGGAACAGCATAAAAATGAAGAAAATAAAAAAAAAATTGATGATATTTTATTAAATTTAATAGATTCTGGTATTCTGTCTGATGATTTGAGTAACATCAATTATAATAAAATTGATGTTAATGCATTAGAAGATACATTAAAAAAAGAATTTGGTGAAGATGAATTTAATAAATTATTAAAAGAATTAAATTAATAATATTTTTTTTATAAATAATATATAAATATATTAATGATCAATCACAAAATAATTATTGAACAAAATAATATAGAAAATAAACTTAATGAATTATTATTAAAAATTAATTTTATTAAAAATAATTATAAATTTATTGATGTAATATTTACTAATGATAGTGAGGCTTTAGTCGATAATATCAATAATTGTTTAAAATTAATTGATAAAAATATTATTCAAAATGGCTCTTTGCAACGTAATAATAAATATTTTAACAATTAATACTTTAAAAAAAAATATAATATATAATAAATAAATAAAAATTAATTTATCTAATTAATTTATATTAATAAATCATGTCAATAAAATTGGATCTCACAATATTAAATGATTTTAAAATTAATAATATTTCTAACTATCTTAAAGATCAAAAAAAAATATTAATCTCTTTAGGAATCTTAGATAAAAATGAAATTAATAAAAATTTAACTCGTTCATTAAATAATTCATTATTACCACAAAAAACTTTTGAAGAAAAATATATAGAAATTATTTCAAAATTAAAAGAAGTTGAAACTAATATAATTGAAATAAAAAAACAAATAGAAGATTTTAATAAATCTCAAGGTTTTGTTTCATTTGTTGATATTGATGATATTTTATATATAACTTATTTTAATGAAATATCATTAGTAGATAGAAAAATAATCAAAATTAAAGATTATATTGAAAAAGATATTAATCTAAATTATCTTTATTGTTATGTAATCACAAAATTTTATGATGAATTAACAGATAGTAATAAAAATTATTTATTTATCTTAGAACATAGAGTTAATGATTATATTAAAAAACCTGAAAAATCTATAATTGATCAAAAAATTATAGATTTTTTTTCTATTAATAAAATTAAAATATTAAAAGAAGTTATAAAACAAATTTTTAATTTAGATCAAATTTACAAAGCAATTATTAAAAAATTGTCTGATGATAAATTATCATTTTTAAAACAAATTTACGCTGATAATAATATTTTAGAAGAAACAAAAGAAGTATTAAATTTTCAACCATATATGGATATAAAAAAAAAGTTTATCGATGATAGAAAAATAATTTTAAAAAAAAAGAGAGATATCGTCTTTGATGATAATTTAATGCAACAATTTTTTAATAAATTATTTACTGAACAAATAACTGTTACTATAGAAATATGGTATGGTGTCATTTTATTTATAACAAAACATTTTAATATTAGCATTGATAAATTAATGGATTTTTTTAATAAAAAATTAAATCCTGAATTTGTAATCGATAAGGATATTTTTAATGATCTTGTTACACCTATGTCAAAATATGTTTGGATAACTGATAAAGTTGGTGGAAATATTAATTTTTATAATAAATATCTTAAATATAAAAAAAAATATTTATCTATAAAGAAATTATAACATGGTGGTAAAGTAACATATTTTCAAATTTATGTTTTTACAAAAGGACCTATTTCTAACGGATATAAAAGATTTTGTTTATGCTAAAAATAAAGATTATTAAGTCTTTAAATATTATTTGTTTTCAAATAATTAATGTTCCATCTAGATTAGATGAATGTGAAATGACCGATTATAAATTATCATTTGAAGAATATGCTATAAGAGATATGTTGCATTCTCAGAATGTACCTTTTGGATTAGTTGATCACAATGATACTGGTTTCGGTTTATGGCAGGAAGGACAAGCTTTAATTCCATTAAAAGAAATATAAAATATTTATAAATTATATCATTAATTTATATTAATTTATTTTTTATAGACCATATTGATTTATTTTTTTTAATAAAAATTGAATTTAAAAGTTTATATATTAATTATTATAAAAGATGGAAAGTAATCAAATTCTTAATTTAAGAAAACGTAAATTTAATTTTTTAAATAAAGATAATAAAGATAAAGAAAAAGAAAATAACCTTAATAAAAAAGATAAACTTAAAGAATTAAATTATGGTTCTGATTCTGGTTCTGATTCTGATTCTGGTTCTGATACAGATGAAGAATATGTTAGTGATAATACTGATATGGATGAAGATTACAATCCAATTAATGAATTAGGAATTAAAACTAAAGATGATAGAACAATAATGGCTATAAAATGGTTTCAAACATTAATTAATAAACATAAAACGAGTAAAATGGATAATAAAAGATTATTAAATATAATTAGAAAAGAAATCGATAAAATGAAAAAAGCCTTATTAAATAAAGATAAAGGTAAAGATAATAAATATAAAAAAGATTTGAGAGATGAATTAAAATATTATGATGAAATATTTGAAGATATGAAAAAAGAGTACGATTTAAATCCAAATAGTTTTGATATAATCAAATATTTAAATATGTTTGAAGATGAATATCTTAAATCTCTAGAAAATTTTAATCCTTCTAATATGGTATTTACAATTTTATTTGGTGAAAATCAAAGTTCACCAATTAAAGAAAATCCAAATTATTCAAAGTATACAATTGAAGAAAAAAAATTAGATGTTGAACTTAATAAAGAATTTGATGAATTATATAAATTTGATAGTACTATAAATAATACAAATAAATATTTTATTACTTTAGATTTAGAAAAAAAGAAAAATATAATTGAAAAACTAAAAGAAATTAAAAAAGATGATAGTTTTGATAATAAAAAACCAAATTTACTTAGGATTTTAGATAGTAATTTATCTAGTCATAATAAATCTATAATTCTTTCTAAAATTAATCAATTTGAAAATTTAAAAGGTAATTCTGAACATTATAAACTAAAAACATGGATTAATAATGTTATGAAAATACCTTTTGGTGAATACGTAAAACCTCCGGTTACTAAAGAATCTAATTTAACTGATATCAAAAATTATTTAAAAAATGTAAGAGAACAATTAGATTTAAATATTTATGGTCACGAAACAACTAAAGAACAATTAGTAAAAATTCTTGCTCAAACTATCACTAATCCTGAAGAAGGTGGAAATGTTTTTGCTTTACAAGGACCTCCTGGAGTTGGTAAAACAGCTCTTATTAATGATGGAATCGCAAAGGCCTTAAATAGACCTTATACATTTATTAGTCTTGGTGGTGCTACCGATGCTAGTTTTCTAGAAGGTCATGATTATACTTATGAAGGATCATCAAATGGTAGAATTATAGATATTTTAATTCAAGCTAAATGTATGAATCCAATTATTTATTTTGATGAATTAGATAAAGTATCAGAAACTCCCAAAGGTGATGAAATAATTAATATTTTGATGCATTTAACAGATTCAACTCAAAATAGTCATTTTAATGATAAATATTTTGGTAATATAAATTTTGATCTTTCAAAAGCAATTATGATATTTTCTTTTAATGATGAAAATAAAGTTTCCAGAATTCTTAGGGATAGAATGAAAATAATTAAAGTAAAAGGTTATAAATTAGATGATAAAGTAAATATTACTAGAGATTATGTTTTACCAAAATTAATTAAATCTATCGGTTTATCTGATACAAGAGTTTCATTTTATAATGAAATAATTGAATTCATTATCGATAATTATACAAATGAAGGTGGAGTAAGAAAACTAAAAGAAGTATTAAGTGATATTTTATTAGAAGTTAATCTTAGAAAACTTGAAGGAACAAAGATTAATGGTAATACTATAAAAAATGAAGTCGTTATAACCAAAAATATACTAGAAAATGATATTTTAAGAAAAAAACGTAAAATAGAACATATTCTAATTAATGATACATCTAAAGTTGGAGTTGTTAATGGTTTATGGGCAAATGATCTTGGAATTGGTGGTCTTATTCCAATTGAATGTTGTTGGATACCTGCGGCAGAAAAATTAGATTTGGAACTAACTGGTATGCAGGGTCAAGTTATGAAAGAAAGTATGTCAGTAGCTAGAACCGTTTGTTGGAGAATTTTACCTGATTATGTAAAATCCAGAATAACCGAACGTTGGAAAAATTCTTTTGATTATGGTATTCATATTCATTGTCCCGATGGTTCTACACCAAAAGATGGTCCTAGTGCTGGTGGAGCTATTACTACTTGTTTAATTTCACTTTTAACTAATATTCCTGTTAATAATAAAATAGCAATGACTGGAGAAATAAATCTTAAAGGAAAAATTACCGCTATTGGTGGATTAGAAGAGAAAATATTTGGTGCAAAAAGAGCTGGTGTAGAATTAGTTCTTTGTCCAAAAGAAAATGAAAAAGATCTAAAAGAAATATTAATAAAATTTCCAAATTTAGTTAGCAAAAACTTTAATGTAGAATTGATTGAAAATATTTGGCAAGTTCTTGATAAAGTTTTTACTGAAAAATGTGATTTTGTAAAGTTTTAATTTTTATATTATATTTTTTATTTAATAAATATATATATATATATACTATGCTAGTATTTTTTGGTTGGAAATTTTTTAATTTTATTTTAATACCCAAAAACTTTGAAATACCAAAAATAAGTGAAGTTGAAATAATGTTATTGTCATTAATAAAACAATTAAATATTGATGATAAATCAATAAATAATATTGTTAAATTAATAATTAATAAATTTTCATTATCAAATAAATTTATTATATTAGATAATCCTCAGATTATTTTTTCAATGTATAATAATTATTTAAATAGTTTTGATGAAATATATGCTGGATATATAGAAAAAAAATATAATAAAAGTTTTAGAACTTCATTATTAAATGATATAACTCTAGTAATTAGTGAGGATTTAGATATAAATTCATTATCAAAATATAGTGATTATTTACATAAAATTTCTGAAATAACTAATAAAAAATATAATATAACTCAAATTTCTAAATTGAATACAGAAGATTCACCTATGTTACCTATAAAATTAGAAAATGTTTTGTATATTCCATATTTTTATTACTCGATAAAAGAATCTGAATATTCATTTTATGATATATCAGTCAAAAGAAAATTATTTTATAAAAATTATACTTTATTAGATTTATCAATTGATAATGATATACAAATATATATTCAGCGTATATTAAACAACAAAAATAGAATAACACAAAATATTTTGTGTGGAGGATGGATTCATTATGAAAGAACAATAAATATTATAGATGCTATTTCTGATTTAAATTTATTAAATACATTTATTATTGAAAGTTCATATAATAAATTAGAAACGTATGAATGTGTAAAAATACTTTATTTAAATGCACCTCCTCTTGTTAAACCAAGTTCAGAAATAATATTAGAATTTAAAGAATTTAATAGAGAAAGAAATATTGAAGAAACAACAAAACATTTTTATGATATGTATAGTAATTTAAAAATAAGAGCAAGAAATGAATTTTTGAAATGTAATTATAATATAGATAATAAATTAAAAATAAAATTGGATAATAAAAGTAATTTAAAAAAATATTTTAATGATAAAAGTATTCTACCATTAACATTTAATATTGGTAAAATAGATAATTTATTATCAGAATGTGAAAGAAATGAAATATTATCTAATATTGAACACATTGACTATATAACAGCTATAGTTGAAAAAATTATTAAATTTTTAAGAAATTTTTGTAATTTAAATAAAAATAAGTATTTTATTATAAAAGATGCAAAAGGAACTAGTGGAATAAATATTTCAGGTTTTAATTGTTTTGATGATTATGATAAAGTAAATTATGAAAATAAAATATATTTTTTAAAAAAATTATTTTATCATGAAATTGATACTTATTATGATCATGAAACAAGTATAAAAAAACATGTTATAAATTTCATTGAATGTTTAAATAAAAATTTAGTAATTCAAGAATTTATCAAAAGTCCATACATATATTCTTTCGGTAAATATTATAGTTTTAAAAGTAGAATATTTATTATTATAAATCAACAAAAATCTCAAAATGATAATATATCACAATTATATTCATATTTATATAAAAAATTTTCACCAGATTTTATGGAGTATAATGAAGTTAATCCTAATAATTTCTTTAATAATTCTATTAAAACTTATAATTCATTTATATCTAATAAGAATAGGCACTTAAGTCATATGAGTCATACTGAAGATATTGAGGATTATGTTCAAGATGAAAAAAAAGTAAAAGAATTTATAAATAAATTTAATATATATATAAATAAGATTAATAAATTTGTAAATGGTATATTTATAGATGATAATAATAATTTCATAAATAGCAATATTTATAAAATATTAGTTATCGATGCAATATTTGATACTAATGATAATAATAATATTAAAATTATTGAAATAAATACTGAAGGAGCAGTCTATGTTGATGGAATATATGAAAATATAATAGAATTAATTTATAAAAATAATGACTCGTCATTTATTAAGGCTGATTCAACATTTAATTATGATGAAGAAGTTACATATTCAGAAGATTTAGATGATGTATATTGTATAAATAAATTTAATGAAACTAAAGATAGTTCATTAAAATTTAAAAATAAATATCTAAAATATAAAAATAAATATCTCAAATATAAAAATAATCTATGATTTTTCAATTAAATTTATAATTTTAATTAAATTCACATTTTCCCAACAATGATTACATTTTGAAAGATAATAAAAATTTTTTTCAAATGGATATAATTCATATAATTTATATACATATTTAAAAGGTATAACGTCATCATTATGTGGATGAAAAAATATTATTTTACAATTTAAATTATTTAAATTTTCAAATCCAATTGTTTGAGTTGAACAAAATATAATTTTATTTATACAATTATATTTTTTAAAATATAAACCTAAATATAAACATACAGTTCCTCCCATAGAATATCCTATCAAATTAAATTTTGAATTAGCATTTTTTTCTAAAATTTTATTAATTATTTCAATTACTTTTAATGTATTTATTTGCTCATTTAATGGTATTGTTTCATATTCAATAAACTTATCACCATACTTTATTTTTAATATATCATATAGTCCATTTGGTCCACATGATCCTCCTGATGCTCCACATATTCCTATAGTATAAATCATTAATTATTATTATTATTATGATAATTTATATAATAATCAATTTTTATATCTATTGACAATTACCAATTAACTTACTATATCTTCCTGAACATTTATAAAATTTATTATATCTATTTTTTATATTATCAAAATTTTCATTTGTATTATTATTATTTATATAGATCATTATTAATATTATCACCAAAAGAATTATAATTAACATTATATATAAATGTTAATATATTTATTTTTTATTTAATAAATTAATATAAAATCTTTATATTATATTATATTATATGGATATGCAAAATTCTGAAAAAGAACCATCTTCTATTGTTAATGTTGAAATCACTAATATATCAGAAAATTTATCTGAAGTTAAATTAATAACATCAGAGACTAAGATTGAAAATAATAAAGTATTATTAACAGATCATACTGAAAAAATTTGTAATTTATTAAAAGATAATAATTATATCCAAAATTTACTTAAAAAAGTATCTGTTAATATTGATACTTCTACAAATGTAAAAATAGGTAATATTATTACTTTTTTTATCACAAATGTTAATGGAGTATTACCTTTACATAATATATTGAAAAATTTACAAGAAGTTTTTGCTGATGGTGTTTTAGATTTATATGATGTTCCAGCATTAGTTAAAATTATAACTGAAATTCTTAATAGTAATATTAATTCTGAACTATTAAGAAATATCCAGGTTTCTCATATTGGATTAGTTTTAAAATTATTAATTTTTATTCTCGTTGAATTTAAAATTATTCAAAGTGATAAATTAGATGATAAAACTATTTTTAAAATTTTAGATAGTTCCTTAGAACTTTTAGAAACATCATTAAAATTAACAAATGTTAAATTTAATTGTTGTTGTCCTTGGTTAAAATAAAATTCTTATAAAATCATACAACATGAATTTTTTTTTCCTTTTGATGGTGTATTTTTAACTTCAAATGTAACCTTTTTATTTGGTTTAGATATAATATTATTATTTATTATAATTTCATTTTCATTTATTATATTTCCATTTTTTATATTTTGATTTTCATTAATATTTTCATTTTCATTTATTATATTTTCATTTTCATTTATTATATTTTCATTTTCATTTATTATATTTTTATTTTCATTTATTATATTTTCATTTATATTTTCATTTATTATATTTTGATTTTTAAGAACATATTTTGAAAAATTTGATTTAGTGGTCGAACTAATAAGAGTAATTATTTCATAAAATAATTTTTCAATATTATTATTAATAAAATTATGATTGAATAAATTATTATATAAAAGTAGTTGTTTTTCATTTAGAATAGTATTTTTTCCGTGTTTCATGCATTTAACAATTAACTTATTCCAATTTTTATTTAAAATTGGATTAATATTAATATTATTTTCTAAAGAGAAATCTCCTAAATAAATTAAATTTTTTAAAATTTCTTTAATTGTATTATCATTATTTATATGATCAAAAAATCTAATTTCTACTCCGTGATTATAATGCTTATTAAAATTGATATCATAACCTAAATTTTCTAATTTATTATATGCACAATCTTTATAATATTTATTGTACCATCCTATTTCATTTGTTGCAACGTCAAATATATTTACATTATCTATTAATAATTTGCCTGGTTTCATTATATCTGTATTATAAGTTCCAATACCAATATATCTGGAAACTGCACCTCTTTGTGTACTTGATGAAAATAAATATTTATTATCATAATTATCTAATTTTGAAAATGGATCAGGAGATCCATATACACATATAAAAAATGGTTCCATAAATTGAATTAATTTAATATAATTTTTATGAATATTTATAAAATTAATTTTATCTTTTATAAATCCATTTGAATTTAATATAGTTGGTAATGTTATATTAAAGTGTATTGTTCCATTATTAAAAATTCCTACATTATTAATATTTGTTAAATGTATAGCAAATGGATGATTGTCTTTCATAAAATCTATTTTTCCATATTGACTAAATATATTATGCTCTTTAAAAACATCTTGTAAATTTGTAATAAAATCATTCTTATATTTTTTATATTCTTCTATAACATTATCAATTGTTGTATTATAAAAATTTAAAGTAATTATTTCAAATGTATCTCCATCAAATGTAAAAGATTTATCATAATTATCTTTTAAATAATCATTATTTTTTATAATAAATTCCCATAATGTTTCACCATCAAATTTTGGATTTGGTTCACATAATTTAGTATATAATGTTTTTGAATTATTTTGTTTGTCTGTTCTGGTCATTGAATGACTATTTAATAATAATGGTAATTTTTCATTGTAATTTAATGAAAATATTTTAAATGCATTTTCTAAATATTCTTTTTTATAATTTGTATAATAATCAACACTATATCTTTCTCTTTTATGATTTTTTAAAAATTTAGATTTTTCAAAATTTATGTTATTTTCAAATTCTAAATATATTTCATTCTCTATTCCTATTCCCCAATATAATTCATCTTTTTTATATGTATTTTCATATTTAATGTGTTTATCTAATGAATTTTTACCTATTAAATTTATATCAGATAAATTTATTGTTTCTACAATACTTTCCATTTATATTATTATTTATATTTTAAAATTTTTATTTTGTTTCCCCGTAATATTTTATTTTTTTCTGATACATTTATAAGAAAGTAGCGATGCCAATAAAATATTTAGTATTAAGAAATGAATATAAAAAAAATGAATATAGAGTAGCACTTATACCTACCGATTGTAAAATATTAATTAATAATAATTTTATAATTTATGTAGAAAGTTCAAAAAATAGATGTTTTAGTGATGAATTATATAAAAATAATGGATGTATAATTATTGATGATTTTACTAAATATAATTTTAACAAATCTCAAACTTTAATTATTGGTTTAAAAGAGTTAGATTATAATAATCTTGAATTATTTTGTTATAAACATTTATATTTTTCTCATACATTTAAAGACCAATCTAATAGCAAAGAAATATTACAAAAATTTAAAATTAAAAAAGGATTAATTTATGATTTAGAATATTTAATTGACGATAATAATAAAAGATTAGTTGCCTTTGGATTTTGGGCTGGTTTTATAGGAACTGCTATTAGTTTATTACAATATTATTATAAATTTAATAATAAAGAATTAAATAATCTAACTCCTTATGATGATTATAAAATATTAATAGAAGAATTACAAAAACTTATTGAATATTTTAAAAATTTAGATATTGGTATTATTGGCATAAATGGTAGATGTGGTGAAGGTTGTAAATTTTTATTAGATAAATTATCTATCAATTATGTTGGTTATTTAAAAGGAAGTAATTTAGAAAATTTAATTAATCATAATATAATTATAAATTGTATTAAATTAGAATCAAATTTTGATAAAATTTTTATTTCAAATGATAATATTATAAATTTTAAAAACTTATCATTAATTACAGATGTTAGTTGTGACATATTTGCTGTTAATAATCCAATTAAATTAAATTATAATTTAACTACATTTCAAAAACCAGTTTTTAAATTAAATCAAAATATAGATATAATTTGTATAGATAATTTACCTTCATTATTACCAATAGATAGTAGTACAGAATTTTCTAATAAATTAACTCCACTAATTTTAATGATAAATAATGATAATAATATTCTTTGGAATAATTTAGAAAAACTTTATATTAAAAAAAATAAATATTAATTTTTTTTATAATTTATTAAATTAATTTTATTTTATAATTTATATAATGGAACATAATTTGTATCTTAATAAATTATTATTTATTAAACATCATAATCTTAAATATAGAAAAGAAAGATTAAATGATTTTATAAAAATATATAATATTTTAAAAAATCATTTAATTCCAATTAATAAAGCAAAAATTAATTTCAAAAAGTATGAAAAATATATTAATTTATATAAACAAGAAAATAGAGATATTATTAAAAATGTTCTTGATAAAGTAATTCAAATTGATTTTTCTAAATTTATAAAAGACTTGGATGAATTGGTTGAGGAATTTAATAAACGTATAGGCAAAAATAAGTATATTTATGTTATTGGAGTAACACATGGTAGTGGATCATCTGTAGAAGATTTTACTATTTACAAATCTAATTTATGGTTGTTTATGTTGATTTATAAAAAACTTAAAAATAAACCTTTTGATATTTTATTAAATCTTAATATTGCATCAAGATTATATCCAAATGTAGATAAACTAATTATAGATGATTGTTCTTATTCTGGTGAACAATTGATTAATAATGTATTAAATATTGGTTCAATTGAATTTCTAAATCAAGATAAAGAAGGTTTTATTATAGAATCTGAAACCAAAAAAAATGTATTATTTTCACCAATAATTAAAAAGTTTTCAAATATTCATCTAATTTTACCATATATCTCTAGAATTGCTTATAATAAATTAATTAATTTTGAATTAAGATCCGGATATAATATTATTAATCACGGCGGCCAACCTGGTAACGTGCAATGCAGGCAGAGCTAAGTGAAAGAAATACACAATCAAATAAACCGCTTTAGTCGATAGATCTCCCGAGGGGGAGATGGAGTGTCAGTGATG
>VFQS010002985.1_pt1 | contig 13278 bp, 10 predicted proteins | sample 3512361 | NCBI WGS metagenome assembly VFQS01 (sample SAMN10412375, study PRJNA504923) | tailings metagenome | isolation source: Relicate 1 Philex TSF3 active mining | place: Philippines
TATAAATGTAAAATTATTATCTGAAATAATCACGATATAAATATAATATTTTAAAAAAAGTTCAACAAACAAAACCGGTTTTCTTGTAAAATCTGCAATCGGAAAAGAGGGGATGTTTTTACCTAATTTTAGGTATTTTAAAAAAATACTGGGTATTTTTCCGGTTTGGTGACTTTTCGCAGTTGCATGTATGAACAAAGCCCCTAATTTAGCGCTACTTTTGTTAATTAGATTAAATCAAAATAAGCGATTGTGGTAGCACCATGGAAAAGCGGGATACCGCTCACAGATGCAGCAGCGGGGAAATCGGGGTTTGTATCCCATTTTACCAACGAACGGATGGCCTGTAAGTTCATGGCTATGGGAGTCCTGCCGGGCGCTGTGGTCAAAATCGTCCGCCAGGCGCCCTTCGGAGGGGGTTGTTACATCAAGGCCGACAAGTTGCTCCTCGCCCTGCGCCGTGAGGAAGCGGCTAGTATCGTACTGCGTTAATCTCGTGCCTCTATCGTGGAAAAAAACAGGCCCTACCGCATTGCCGTCCTGGGAAACCCGAATTGCGGGAAGACCTCTATCTTCAACCTGCTCACCGGCCTACAGCAGAAAGTAGGCAACTTCCCCGGAGTGACCGTAGAGCGAAAATCGGGTGCGCTCATGGGGCTGCCCGCAGGTCATGGAGTCGAACTAATCGATTTTCCCGGCACCTACAGCCTTTATCCAAACTCTGCGGATGAACGCCTCGTAGTCCAGACCCTGGTCAATCCGGCCGACCCCGATTACCCGGATGCAGTCCTCTATGTGGCCGACGCCACGCGTCTTGAAACGCATCTTCTTCTTTTTACCCAGATAAAAGATGCCGGCTTCCCCATGGTGCTGGCGCTGAATATGTCGGATGTAGCCGCTGCACAGGGGCAGGTGATAGACTCCGGCCTCTTGTCCCGCAAACTCGACACGCCCGTACTGCCGGTGAGCGGCCGGAGCGGAGAGGGGATAGATGCTCTCCGCAATGCGCTCTCCGCCCTCGAAATGCGCCACGCCGACCACGTCGCCATGGCAACGGCTTTCTACCGATTATCGCCCGAAGAGACGCGGGTTGCCCGTGAACTTCAGCAGCTCCTGCCGGGCCTCGGCTTGTACCAGCGCCTCCTATGCGCCCACCACGTACAGTGGTTGCCGGCACTATCCGCCGAGGTACGCGAAAAAATTGCGGGTATTGTAGCGCGCAACGGCTTTCGCGATGTCGCGCTGCAAATCAGCGAAACGCTGCACCGCTATGATGTCTTTAGCCCCATCGTCGGGGAGGCGGTGCGGAGAATGGAGGAAAAACCGAATGTGCTCACCGAGAAGCTGGATAACCTTCTCACGCACCGCATCGCGGGGCCCCTTATCTTTTTTGGGCTTATGCTGCTGCTTTTTCAATCTATTTTCACCTGGGCTGCCTACCCGATGGACTGGATCGAAAACGGTATCGCGGTGGCGGGGGAAGGGGTCCGCTCGGCAATGGCTCCCGGCTGGTTCCCCGACTTGCTGGTGGATGGTCTGCTGGCGGGATTGGGGGGCGTCCTGGTGTTTATCCCTCAAATTGCCTTGCTCTTCTTTTTTGTGGGACTGCTCGATGAGGTGGGCTACATGGCGCGCGCAGCGTTTATGTTCGACCGCATCATGCAGGCCTTTGGGCTGAACGGGCGGAGCGTCGTAGCGCTTATTTCGGGCGGTGCCTGCGCTATCCCGGCCATCATGAGTACGCGTACTATATCCAATTGGAAAGAGCGGCTGCTCACGATATTGGTTACTCCTTTTATCAGTTGCTCGGCGCGGATTCCCGTTTATACCGTGCTCATTGCATTCGCCGTACCCCCTGAGCGCGTCCTGGGGGTATTCCAGCTTCAGGGGCTGGCCTTCATGGCATTGTACTTGTTGGGGATTGCGGCCGCGCTGCTGGCTGCGTTTGTGCTGAAATACGCGCTTAAATCAGGCGATAGCAGCTTTCTCATGCTCGAAATGCCGCCTTATCGCCTCCCCCTGATGCGCAACGTATGGATGGCTGTGTGGGAAAAAGTGCGCAGCTTCACCCTCGAAGCAGGAAAAATAATCCTTCTGATTTCTATGATCTTATGGGCTCTTTCTTCCTATGGGCCGCCTCGTGCCATGCGGGCGGCCGGGGAGAAAGCGGTTCAGATGGCCACCACGCAGCAGTTGCCCGAAGCGGAAGCAGCCGCGCTGTCTGCATCTCTGAAAATGGAGGCCTCCTACGCCGGCCATGTCGGTCGCCTGATAGAGCCGGTCATCCGTCCGCTGGGCTTTGACTGGAAAATCGGTATTGCACTGATCACTTCCTTTGCGGCCCGCGAAGTTTTTGTAGGGGCCATGGCTACCATCTACAGCATTTCGGATGCCGATGATACCCTGCGCGTACAGGAACGGATGGCCAAAGAACGCGACCCCCTCACCGGCAAATTGGTGTACGACCCGCCTACGGCCTGGGCCCCGCTCCTCTTCTATGTGTTCGCCATGCAGTGTATGAGCACCATGGCCGTGGTGCGCCGCGAAACCCTTTCCTGGAAATGGCCCTTCATCCAATTTCTTTTCATGACGGGATTGGCCTATCTTAGCGCCTGGCTCGTGCAAGTGGCTTTTTGATAGCGTGTGCGGGAATTGCCCTGCGGGTCGAAAATGCGCTTATTTTTGTCCCCGATAGAAAATCCCGAACGCCTTCTGAATCCTGGCAGGCCTCTAACGCAAGTTTTATGTTTTCAACTTCCAGAACGCGCGCACAGGAATCCCGCACAGCGGTCGAGCGCCTGTACATCACCATGCGGCACCTTTTTATCCGGGGCGGGTACAAACCGCTCGGCCTCTCCGGGGAAGCCATGATCGAAGCCCTAAAAACGCTGAGCCCGGAAATCTATGGCTCCATCAACGACCCCGAGCGAGTAGAGCTGGACGGCCTGTTCTACATTTTCCAACGCCTGCCAAAAGGAATCGAGGAGTGCCGCTTCGTGCGCCTCATCAGCCGCGAAGGGTTTGAACGATCCAGCTTTGAGGTGCTGATCCCTCCGCGCCGCAAACGCAACAGCTATCGCATAGACCAGGAGCAGATGTTCATCGAAATGACCCGTGGACGCAGCGATATCTACGACATCCTGACCCACCTGACATTTATGTATGTCGAATCGGAGAAAATCCGCCGCAACAGCACCGACCAAAAAGGGCGGAAAAACCGGGAATGGGAAATGCTGGAAAAAGTAGTGCATCAGGAGAACTCGGGCGAGTCGTTTAATATGGAGGTCGCGCTCACCTACCTCAGTACGCTTCTGGGGCGTACTTTCCAGGAAACCCTCGAAGCCGCCCGCCGCTTCGAAGCCGACGGCAACTGCAACAGCCTCTTTCATATCACCTATTGGCTGGGCCGACTCTCCACCGACGAGTTCATCGAAAAACGGGATCGCGAAATCAGCTTTTCTTCCGCCCTGCGGGAAAAAATTGGCCACCATGCCTACGGCGAACTGTGGGCCGCTAAAATCAAGTCCACGATCGCCGAAAATGGCTGGATCAAACGCCCCATCCATATCGTGAGCGCCAACTTGCACAGCTTCATGAACGCTCTCTACGCCCATGCAGCCCTGAAAAGAACTACCAAGCCGACTCCCATAGAGGAATTGGCCAAGGAGCTGAGTATAGAAGAGAACCTGCACCTCAGGGAAAAAGTAGTCCACTACGCCCTTCGCAATGGCATGATCCAACTCGACGATACCAGCGGAACGAATATCTCGGTACAGCTCTACGACCTCGGCAAAATCGAACCGACCAGCCTCCATCCCGATATCGCCTGGAACGAAGCGTATGTCCGGGAGAAACAGCCGCTCCTCTTCGTGATGGACTACGCCTTCGGCGAGCAGGCCTACGAAACCCTCGACGAACTCTTCAAACCGCTGGACGACGTGGAAGGAAAAAAATACCTCAACGTGGCTTCCATAAATATCATGGGTAAAGCAGGTATCCTCGAAGGAGACAAAGGCGATATCATGGTACCCACCGCCCACGTCTTCGAAGGAACTGCCGACAACTACCCTATTCACAACGCTTTTAGCAAAGGGGATTTCGCCCATTCCGGCCTAGGTGTCTTCGAAGGACCTATGATCACCGTGCTGGGTACCTCCCTTCAGAATAAAGATATCCTGAGCTACTTCCTGCACTCGTCCTGGAAGGCCGTTGGCCTTGAAATGGAAGGCGCTCACTACCAAAAAGCCATCCAGGCCGCTTCCCGAATCCGGGGGAATATAGACCGAAACGTCGTGTTGCGCTACGCATACTACGCCTCGGACAATCCCCTCGAAACGGGGAGCACCCTCGCGTCCGGGAGCCTCGGGGTGGAAGGGGTCAAGCCTACTTACCTGATTACCTTGAAAATCCTGAACGACCTGCTCCGTGAAAAATAGCAACGCCATGCCGTCAACCAAAGAGGCCACCGCCCCTCCTGAAGCAGCGCAGCCCACTATCTTCATCAAAGGTGCCCGCTCCAACAACCTCAAGAATGTTGACCTGGAAATACCTAAAAACCAATTAGTCGTGGTGACCGGCGTCTCCGGGTCGGGCAAATCGTCTATCACCATGGACACCCTGTTTGCAGAAGGCCAGCGGCGCTACGTGGAGAGCTTGTCCTCCTATGCCCGCCAGTTCCTCATGCGCATGAAAAAGCCGGAGGTGGACTATATCAAGGGAATCTGCCCGGCCATCGCCATCGAGCAAAAGGTGAGCACGGCCAACGCGCGCTCCACTGTGGGTACCCTCACAGAAATCTACGACTACCTGCGCCTGCTGTACGCCCGCATCGGAAAAACGCATTCCCCGATCTCCGGCGGGCTGGTGAAAAAACACGAGGTATCCGACGTAGTGGACTATATCGCCAGCTTCCCCGACGGGGAGCGGGTCCAACTTTTCATCCCGCTGCCCTATAAGTACAAAGACCGGGAACTGGCTCAGGAACTTGGTCTCTTGCTTCAAAAAGGCTATACGCGTATGTTCCTCGACGGAAATCTGGAGGATATCCAGGATTTCCTGGGCGGAGCACACCCGCTGCTGAACCAACGCATCGGCCAAATCCCGGAAGGCCGTGTCCTGGTGCTTATTGACCGCTTCGCCGTGCGGAAAGACGATGCCGAAAACGAACGCCGCATCGCCGATTCCGTACAGACCGCTTTCTATGAAAGCGAAGGGGAGTGCCTCGTCCTGGCTGGCCAGATGCCCTTCCAGGCATTTAACAACCGCTTCGAACTCGACGGGATGACCTTCGCAGAACCCAGTCCGCAGCTGTTCAATTTCAATAATCCCTTCGGGGCTTGCCCGCAATGCGAGGGCTTCAGCATGGTGCTGGGTATTGACGAAGATAAGGTTATCCCTGACAAAACCCGCTCGGTCTATGGCGGGGCTATCGCCTGCTGGAAAGGGGAAAAATTCGGCACCTGGTTAGAGGCTTTTCTGCAACAAGCACACCACTTCGACTTTCCCGTTCATACGCCCGTCCAGGACTTGAGTAAAGCGCAGCGCCGCCTGCTCTGGACGGGCAATGCCTATTTCCAGGGAATCCACGCTTTTTTTAAAGAGTTGGAAGACAACCTGTACAAGGTGCAGAACCGCGTCCTTCTGTCGCGGTACCGCGGCAAAACGCTTTGCCCTGCCTGCGAAGGGGCCCGGCTTAGAAAGGAAGCGCTGTATGTATTGGTCGACTCCAAAAACATAGGCGAACTGGTCGAAATGCCCGTAGGGGAATTACTCGATTTTTTCAATGCGTTCCAGCCGGGCGACTACGATGCTCAGATAGGCAAGCGCCTGTTGGGGGAAATCCGGTCCCGCCTGCAGACTATGTGCGACCTGGGGCTGCCTTATCTCACGCTGAACCGGATTTCTGCCACTCTTTCCGGCGGCGAAACGCAGCGGATCAACCTGACGCGCATGTTGGGCAGCAACCTCACCTCGTCTATGTATATTCTCGATGAACCCAGCGTAGGACTGCATCCCCGCGATACCGGACGCCTGGTTAAAGTGCTGCGCAGACTCGTGGAACTCGGCAATACCGTAGTAGTGGTAGAACATGAAGAAGATATCATAAAAAATGCGGATTACCTGGTAGATATCGGACCTGCCGCCGGGATTTACGGGGGCGAAGTGGTGTTTGCTGGCCCCTACCAAACCATTTTTCAGGAAGCGGGGGAAAGCCTTACGGCAAAGTATATGAGCGGGCGCATGACTATTCCAGTGCCTGCCGTGCGCAGGCCCCTCCGGCATTTCATCGAAATCAAAGGCGCCCGGCAGCACAACCTCCAAAACATTGATGTCCGCTTCCCGCTACATGCCTTTAGCGTCGTGACAGGGGTGTCGGGGTCGGGAAAAACGACGCTGGTAAAACAAATCCTGTTTCCCGCCCTCAAAAAACAACTCACCGAACCCGGGCTGGAGAAAGCCGGGCAGTTCCGTGAAATAGCAGGCGACCTGCGCCTGCTCCAGCAGATAGAAATGGTAGGGCAGCAGCCTATCGGCAAGTCTTCGCGGTCCAATCCGGTCACGTACGTGAAAGCATACGATGCGATACGCGACTTGATGAGCAGCCAGCAGCTTTCCAAAATCAGGGGCTTTCAACCCAAGCATTTTTCATTCAATGTGGAAGGGGGGCGCTGCGAAACCTGCAAAGGGGAGGGCGAACAGGTGGTCGAGATGCAGTTCCTGGCCGATGTGCGCCTGGTGTGCGAAGCCTGTAACGGAAAGCGCTTCAAACAGGAGGTGCTCGATGTGACCTATAAAGGGTGTAATATTTCCGAAATACTGGAAATGAGCATTGACGAAGCCATGGTTTTTTTCTCCGATGTCCGGGAAATCGTGCAAAAGCTCCGCCCGCTGCAAGAGGTAGGCTTGGGCTATGTACACATGGGCCAGTCGTCGAGCACCTTGTCGGGCGGGGAGGCCCAGCGCGTCAAGCTGGCGGCATTTCTGGGCCAGGAGCGCAATACCGAGCATTTTATGTTTATCTTTGACGAGCCGACCACAGGCCTGCACTTCCACGATATCCGCAAACTACTGGATGCACTCAATGCCCTGGTAGAAAAAGGGCATACGGTCGTAGTCGTAGAGCATAATCTGGAAGTGGTCAAATCGGCCGACTGGGTCATTGACCTCGGTCCGGGTGGGGGCAAGGAAGGTGGCCAACTCGTCTTTCAGGGTCGCCCGGAAGAGTTGGCGAAGGTGCCGGAATCGGCTACCGCACCCTATCTGACAGAAAAACTCCCCGGAGAAAGCTATTAGCAATCATGCCCACCTTGCAGGGCATAACCCTCATAACCTGTCATCGTCTATGAAATTAGTACAAGGAAAAACAGCATTGATTACCGGGGGCTCCCGGGGTATAGGCGCAGCGATCGCGCGCCGATTTGCCGAACATGGCGCCGATGTAGCTTTCACATACCGCTCCTCGGAAGCCCAGGCGCTCGCGCTGGCAGATGAACTCGCCGGGCTCGGGGTGCGCGCCAAAGCGTATCACTCCGATGCCAGCTCTTTTGTAGAAGCCGAAACTCTGATCGCCTCCGTTCTCCAGGACTTCGGTCGGCTCGACGCGCTGGTCAATAACGCCGGCATCACCCAGGATACGTTGATGCTGCGCATGAGTGAGGAGCAATGGGACAAAGTCATCCTCACCAACTTGAAATCGGTGTTCAACCTCACCAAACATGCCTTGCGCCCCATGATGCGCACAGGAGGGGCCATCATCAACCTCAGCTCTATCGTGGGAATCACGGGCAACGCCGGCCAGGCAAACTACGCGGCATCCAAAGCCGGGATTATCGGTTTTACCAAGTCCATCGCCAAAGAAATGGGGTCGCGCAATATCCGCTGTAACGCTATAGCCCCCGGATTTATCGCTACCGATATGACCGACGAACTCAATGAGCAGACGCGCAACGCCTACCTGGCAAATATCCCCCTCAAGCGCTTCGGAAACCCGGAAGAGGTGGGCGATGTCTGCGTCTTTCTGGCTTCGGATATGGCGACGTATATTTCCGGACAGACGATCAGCGTTTGCGGGGCCTTACACACTTGATACGATGCAGGAATCCACGTTTCACGCCCTTTTCCTCGCCGATGTCCGTCGCCGCCTTTTCGACGAGTCCTGGCCCCGCATTGAAAAATGCCTACACCTATTGTCGGAAGCCGAAGTATGGGAACGACCTAACCCCGCCTCCAACAGCGCCGGCAACCTCGTTCTCCATGTATGCGGCAATGCCCGGCAGTGGATCGTTTCCGGGTTGGGCGGCCAGGCAGATACACGCCAACGTTCGTCAGAGTTCTCAGAACGAGGCCCTCTCCCCAAGCAGCACTTGTTCGACCTGCTGGGCCAACTGAAACCGGATATCCTGGAGGTACTGGATATCCTTACCCCGGAAGACTTGCTAAAGGCTTACACCATTCAGGGCTTTCAGGAAAATGGCATCAGCGTACTGGTACACGTGGCCGAACACCTGTCGTATCACACTGGCCAAATCAGCTATCTGGTCAAAGCCCGGAAAGACCTAGATTTGCACTATTATGCAGGTCGCGATTTGGAAACGTCCAATACACCGTGAATACGGGACGACAGATTGGATTTTAACGTGCATCGGCAACTCATTTTCGCTCTGCGAAAATGAGTTGCCGATGCACGTTAAAATACGACCACAGGCCAGGGCGGCCAAAGATCAGTTTACCACATCAATACCAATGGAAACCTTGAAAACCGGTGCCGTAGCGCGGAAAACGCGTTCCAGTTTCTCCCGGTTTATGCGATATACGGGTTGGTAGTACGTCTCTGTTTTGAGCAAAATGGAAGATTCGACCAGTCGCTCGAGGTCTCTTTGTATGTTTCCCTTGGGAAATTGGATGAGCAGGGCCGGATAATCGGCCTCTCCCTGCTGTTGGAGGTAGTCCAAAATCGCAGAGGTACGCTGAAGCTGCAATAACTCAAGGAAATCAATTGCACGCTGTAACTTTTTTTCCATGTCTTGTATAGTGTTTCCAGTGTCCATAGTAACGTGAGACAAATTTGTATAACAACATTTAAGCTTTTGGCAAGTAGTAGTTTGTAGATTTCCCCAAAGCTTGTGAGGTCATACTTGTTTGCTATTTCCGAGGGCTACATCAAAAGGGGCACAGCTCCTTGGGATGGACTTTCGTCCTTTATTCAGTCCCACAGGCCTTGGCCGTGCTTCTTCAAAAAGGCATACGAGGACGCATAATCCGGCTATTTTCATCTCCAGGAGAAAGTCCTGAACATGCTTTTGACCAGAATTTGATACGAAGCTACAATAAATAGGTTGCGTATAAATACTTTTTTTTCAAAAAAAATAACGGAATAACGTTGTTAAAAATACAGTAAAAAAAGAGGATATACAAACGGTTGATTCCTCATTTTAAACATACTTCAACATTTCGATATACTCGCCGTCGAGGGTCCGGTAGTGTTTCATGAGGTCGGCAGTCATACAGGAGTGTACGGGCAGGAAGAGCAGGACGTCTCCGGGTTTAGTCCGGGCGACCTGTTCGGCGCTTGCCTGTACGATGCCGTGCTCCTGGGATAGGGACTTGAGGAAAGCGGGCTCGCTGACGGGCAATCTCCAGCCATCGGATTCCCAATCCACCATGAGTCCATAATTTTCCTGGCCGTTGAGGACGATGCGATCTTTGGAGAAGTGGATTCCGCCCCCATAGACTACGATTTCGTTGCGGGAGGGATGCGTGGCCACTACGGGGCAGGCCATGGCGACCGCTACGTCGTCGGGGCTGCAGGATCCGATACCGATTTGCATGACATCGTAAAAGACGAAATTGCCGGGTCGGATTTCGTGGACGCCCGGGAAGTCCTCCATCAGGCTACAACTGGGTGTATCGCCGACAGATAGGATGAGTTCCGGGAAAGCGGGCAGGTAGTGCTCGCGCAGGGTTGCCAAGAGGCCTAAGTAGGCCTCGTGTACGGTTTGCAACTGCTGTATGCCCCGTGCGCGGTAGGTATGCCCTGCGTGGGCGAGGAAGCCGAGAAAGCGGATTTTACGCGAGTTGCCGATTTTTTCCAATATGCGGTTTACCGTTTCTTCGTCATCGGCTTCTACACCGGTGCGATGGGTTCCCACGTCTATTTTTATGAAAACGCCGACGGGGTGGCGCAGATGCCGATCGAGGAACTGGACGCTTTCGACGCTTTCTACCAGTAGGTTCAGGCGGATGTATGCGGCGAGGCGGTTGATGAGATCAATCTCGAGCAAATTGACGGGAAAAGCGACGGTGATGTCGAGCCAGTGGTCGTTGGCGAAGTATTCCGCCATGCGCAGGGAGGAAACGGTAATCTTGTCCACCCCCGCCTGTCGGAACCAACGGCCGATGCTGCTGGACTGGTGCGTTTTGAAATGTGGGCGGAGGGTCAACCCCAGGCGCCGGGCCTTATCGCTCATGCGCTGGATGTTGTGCTGGCATTTTTGCCGATCGAGGAGCAGGGTCGGCACTGCAATTTTGGATTTCATTATAGGTCGGATACGGTTGTCATTGTTTTTCAATCTCGAGGACCAGGGCAACAGCGTTGCGCCCTTTCTCTTTGAGGTTCGCGGTGAAGGCTATCGTACTGCCATCTACAAATTCAGTTTGCCCGATGAGCTGTGCGGCCAGGGCTTCTTGTATTTTATCGGCAAAGTCCCTTTTCTGACTGCCGTTCATACGGGTATTGAGTTGGTAGGGGTCCAGGGGATCCTTGCTGACGACGATAGCGATGTAGTCGCGGTTTCCGACTTCATCGGGCGTCATGTGGTAGTCTTTGGGGAAGAGCCGCGTCCCGGTGATGCCGCAGTATGGGGAGTGCTTGGCGGTGTAGGGGAACAGGACGTATGAGGAACCGTCGGTTTCCTGCCCCAGCACATAGGTATAACATTCTACGGAGTTGGCCAGCAGTACTTTGAATTTGCTGCCGATCCGGATGGGGCGTTCGGTACGGAAGCGGATGCCGTTCCGCTGGCGCAGAGGGATCAGGGCCTCGTTTTCCACGTCAAACAGGCCGAATTTGATGGCCAGCTTGTTGGGGTCAAATGATTTATCGCCTGCGGCGCCCATAGGGAAGAGGCCGTAGGCTTCGCGCACAAAATGGCTGAAATCATCGTATTTTATCCAGCAGAAGCCACGATCCCCCCAGTCCTGGCCCCAACTGTTCATGATGTGGAATGCGCCGCCTTCCATGTTGTCGTCGTAGCCGACGACACACATGGCATGGCCGCCAAAATTGCGCATGCCATAGTCGGAAGAGCTGGGACGCCACACTTTCTGACCGACCATGCGGCTCATAAACGTTCCTCCGACCATAGCTCCTATAACGACAGGGGCGCCTTGGGCCAGGTTCTGCTTGATGGCCTCGATGTCGGGGCGGTAATCATCATCGCCCAGGGTGAGGCGGTTAAACCCCTTGATTCGGAAGGGCCGGGCATTGGCGATATCGCTGCGGTCGGGATAGTTGGCGCAGGAACGCTCATCGTAGGAGAACTGGGCGAAGGGCAGCGCCCCATTTTCCTGCATGCTCTGCATAGCATCGAGCATATAGGCCCCGTTGCAGTCGTCCAGATGGATTTGATTGTAGAGGTATGCCGGGCTGAAGGCCGTTTCGTCGGGTTTTTTGCCCCGGGCACGGGCTTCGAGGATGGTGCGGGCCGCATAGGCGCTGGCCCACCCGACGCAAGACCCCTGGCTACCCTGGTGTTGGGGGGAGGGGGCGTATCCTTTCAGCGATACCGCAGGGGGCAAGTCGTTGAAGCCGGTTGTGCTGTAGGCCAGGGGCTCGAACACAGAAGCCTTGTCGAAGCGTTCCTCGCTGAGCGAAGCACCCAGGTTGAACTCCGACAAATCGGGAGCGTCGGCATTGCTGTCCTCAATAGGGGCCTGCAGCATTTCCTGTCCGCCCATGAAGAAGTACCACGCTCCGGCAAGGAGCAGGAGCGGAATGGCTATTTTAGGTTTTTTGAAGACAAAAAACAACGCCAACAAAACCCATTTAAGCAGGTTGCCCGATCCTCCGGTGCTTTTTCCCCGGCTGCTCTGTGGATCGTCTTCTCGCATTCTGATCGGCATAATTCCACCCGTTTTTTTAGACTTCTTGCGAGGGGGGCAGCGAGCTGGGAAAAGGAGTCATTTCTTCCCACTCGAAGGCTTTTTTGGGAGTATAGCCCAGCTACATGAGCACAAAAAGGCACCCTTTAGGAAGAAAGGGGGCTTTTTGACCCCTTGATAATCCCCCTCGCAACCTATCCGTTAAAAACGGTAAAAATAGTCTTTCAGAACGATAAAAAGAAACCGCTTTTCAGGAGCTTTGTGCCGGAATACCCAGCAAGGGGAAAGCGAGTTTGCGCGCAAGGCGTTTGCCGAAGTTCGGGCGGAAAAATTCTGCAAAAAAAGAAGTCTTATGCGTAGTTAGGGCAAGCAGGTCAACCCTCTGGGATTCTAAAAAACCGACGAGGCCGGCTTCGTCCTCCCAGCAGTCGCAAAAGGCGAAATCGGAGTAGGAGAGCCCGCGGGCCTCCGCCCAGGCAGAAAATTCCGAAAGACCAACGGAGGGTAGGTTGACGTATACTATTTTTGCACCCAGGTGGGCTGCAAAAGTCTGCAGCCAATGCCCTTCTTCCGCTTTCAGGTCCAGCGCATACGCTATGCGGCGGGGAGTAGGTTGGAAAGCCACTTTCTCTGGGATGACCAGTACCGGGCAGGCGGCATTTTCCAGCACCTCGGATGCCAGGGTACCCGAAAACAGTTCCGAAAGGCCCTCGTATCCTGTGGTACCCATGACGATTAAACCGGTCTTTTCCCGTTTGGCCACCTCCAGAATCTGGGCTACGATATCGTTGCCAGGGCAAAGGGCATGGCGGATGGGCACATGATCCATCGCATGGGCGCTGGCTATTGCATGCAAGGGGACGAGCTGTTCGCGGTAGTGCTCGAGCTCTTCAAAGGCCTCTGCCTCTGCGATCTCCTGGAGCGTACGGGTCATGTATGCATGCGGGATGCTGGGTTCGATATAGGCGTGTACGGTAATCAATTCCACCCCGAAGAGAGACGCAAGTTGCAGGGCAGCGGGGAACGCCTCGTTGGCAGTCTGGGAAAAGTTCGTTGGAAAAAGAATTGGGCCTGTCATGTGTGCTTAATTTTATGCTGGCCGCAAAATATCAATTATTTCTGCAATGGAGGGTAAACGACCCTCACAAACTATCCGGTCGTCTATCATAAGGGCGGGAA
>VFQS010002988.1_pt1 | contig 13267 bp, 16 predicted proteins | sample 3512361 | NCBI WGS metagenome assembly VFQS01 (sample SAMN10412375, study PRJNA504923) | tailings metagenome | isolation source: Relicate 1 Philex TSF3 active mining | place: Philippines
GGGCAGAATTTGGTGGCGAATCAGGGATTTGAACCCCGGACCTGCGGATTATGATAAAAGAAACGCTGTTTAAGCTATTGATTTTATTGATTATTATTTTTGTGTCCAGTAAAGTGTCCAGTTAGTTTCTTCTTTTATTTGGTTATGCAAGTGTTACTTAAGTAATACCAAAACAATTTAACTTAAAACGGAATACATTAATTTCTCAATATCAACATCACTTGTAAGCCAATCATTCCAAGCTTCTTCATACTTAATTTTTTTATTTCTAATAGTAGTTAGTGCATCCGATGATGGCATAAGAAGCAATTCTGATAATTCAGCATCGCTCACAGCGCAGTTTGAATAAACAAAAGCAGCTTTAGAAATTGCTCTCATATACTCTAAATTATCTTTATCTAAAAAATCAGGCGGGTTTTTAATGTCTGATAACAGCATAATAGAGGCAAGCATTAGCTGAGATTTTGGATGAGGCAATTTTGATTCGTTAAAAATACCTAACGTTTTGAAAAGATCATCACTAATTACAAGTTCAGCAAAATTTCCACAAAAAGATATTGCGCCACCATTTAAATTTATATCTTTAACTAAATTCTTAATAGCTGTACGTAGTTCGTCTGATGGCGACTTCTTAAAGATACCAAACATAGATTACTTTTTAGTAAGCACAAAGAAAAGAATAATTAAAAAGATTGGTATAAAAATCATAGCCCTGTCCCAAAGACTCATATTTTGTAACCAACTTCCAACAAAAAAACTACCGACCAAAATAGGTATTCCTATTAGAAGTATAAGTAACAAACCAAAATCATTATTTTTCTTCATAAATGGTTTCTAGCTAGATGGGTAAAGCCTGTTTAACCAAACTCATAATGTATTCCAAATCCTTATCGTCTGTAACAGCTACCTCATAATCACCCGTACCCCAATGTCCCACATTGCTAACATCTTTCGCAATACCTTTAGCATCATCTAACATACCTGCTTTTACGCCAATCCACATACGTATTTGTTTCTTTTGTATAACTACACAAAGAATATTGACACCTTTTCTAAATGCAATGTACTGTTTGTTTACGATGACTTGAATATCGTCAGCTAGATTAAGAACTGCATCTTTAAATTTAAAATACAACTCTCTTGTTTCATCACTTCCTAAATTAAGTAAATCATCCTCTGTATAAACCTTAATCTCATCACTCACTTTCTTTAGTGCTTGATTCTTCTGCATTACAGGTTTAATACTTGTTGCAGAATTAGTTTTTTTAACAGGTAAAACAACAATCAAATTATTTGCATACTGCTTTACTTCCCATAATTCAATCGCAATATCTTTAAAGTTGGTTGCCTGTATTTGATTTTCTGTAAACGCCGTAGATACAAAAGCAACACGACTTTGTGTCCAATCAACATCATCACGTGTTAATTTGCCATCTAAACATTCGTTATATTCAACAATAAAGTCTGCTTTGTTTTCAAGCATTAGGCTAAGATAAGTAAAGCCCTGATCTACAACGCTGAGATTTTTATCTCTCTTCACTTCAATAATTACAAATGCGTTAGTTTGTTTATCGTATGCAAGTGTATCTATGCGTTTATTTTTAATAGTAAACTCACTTTTAACAAAAGTAAGCCCCATTAAATCTTCTAAGTTATCTTCAAATAAATTTTGAATCTCACGCTCTAATTTAAAAGGATTTTCCTTAATCTCAGAAAGTTTTTGCTTTTGTAGAGAGTAAATTTTCATAACAAATCCTTAAATTAAAGAATTTTGTGAAGAATCATTTTTTTTCACACGTTTTTTCTTTGCAGCAGTTGGAGGTAAAAGGCTTGTTAGTTCTTCATATTTTTTAAACAAGAATGCAACTCTGCTTGCGTCATCATCTGCTCCTGTGTAACCGTAAGCTTTGTCTACAGCTTTGTCTAAATCCTTATGCGCCTTAACAAGTTCAACAGGCATAGCAATAGCCCTATATGCATCACCAACCGTTACATCACCTAAGCTATTTCTTACATTTAAAATATGTTGTGAGCAGATTTCAATTTCATCTTTAATTTCATTGCTTAAGTCCTTAACCCAAACAAAATTGTTATAAACAATGGCGCCAGAGTATCTATAGTCACTTTTTAGTCTTCCGCAAACAGTTCTCATCCAAGCGTTATGCATTGAACTACTTAGGATGCCAAAATGATACAAAGATGCATTTGGTAATGCGTAAGCACTATCAGCGCAAATTACATCCTTGCTAACATAAGCAATTGGAATAAATTTTCTATTTTCTGATGAATGACGAGGAATTAGTAAGTAATCGGAATTTGGTTGGCGTATATCGCCAAACAATGCTGGGATATCTTTTTTTGAATGAACTGAGTTCGTTTTACTTGCTTCACGAAATGCCTTAACTGATTCAACTCTGCTCTTAATAATTTTATTAGAAATAATATCAGTAGGTGTTGCATTAACAAGCCAAAAACAATAACGCCACTCATTACTCAACATCTCTTTTGCACCACCATACTTTCTAATAAACTTATCTAAAGATTTATCAGTAGCAATAAGTAAATTTTTCTCATCTTCGCTTAGTAACAAATGTCCATCATCATACGGAATGCTTCCTCTAATTAACTCAGGTAAATTTTGACTTAAAACAGATGATCTGCTTTCTATTAAAACATTAGCGGCATCAACAAGATAGGGATTAATTTGTTTAGCATTAACAAGAATGGGGTCAGCCCTTAGATTTTCATATGTATAGAGCTTTTTAATTTCCTCATTCTTTTTACTAAATCCAATAATTACGCAATGAACTGCTGCTACACCTTTGCCTTCATTGCTCCATTTAAAAGTTCTATGCGCAAAATTAATAATAATTTTGTGCTTAAACAATTCTTTCCACAAAATAGCAGGTTGTTCCCCTTGCGCAATGCTATTAGTAGATACAAAAGCACAAGCAATATTTGGATTAATGTCTGTGTAATAAGCTGCTTTTATATACCACGCACCTACATAATCTAATTTTCCAATTCCATCCACCTTAAAAAAGTTAGAATCCATTTCATCTTGTTGCTCTTTATTCTTAAGTGCGGCTCCAATAAAAGGGGGGTTACCAAATACAAAACTACAATCTTCCGCCTTTACAACATCGCCCCAATCAACACGAAGTGCATTGGCGTGATGGATATGCGGTGTAGTGACTAATGGAACAGTAGCTCTAGTTTTGCCGAACTTATTAGCCGATTCTAAATTTAATTGATGGTCTGTGATATAAAGTGCAACACGTGCTATGTGAGCCGCAGCACCATCAATTTCAATACCAAATAACTGTCCAACATTTACTCTGCATAGGGTCGCAATATCCAATAAACCTTCTTGCTTATCTTTAAAAAATAATTCTGTAATTACGTCATTCTCTATACGCCTAAGTTCACGATAAGCAATCACTAGAAAATTTCCGCAGCCACAAGCAGGATCTAAAAACTTAAGTGTGGGTAATTTGTCATATAAAGCTTTTAACTTAGTTTTACTTCCTTTCGCTGATTGGAAATCCTTGTGAAGTTCATCTAAAAAAAGAGGCTCTATAACTTTTAAAATGTTTCGTTCACTTGTGTAGTGGGCACCTAATTCTCTTCTACTTTCACGTCTGTGCGCAGTATCTGTTGCACCTTCTTCTAATACAGCTTGAAACATTGCACCAAATATTGCAGGACTAATGCCACTCCAATCTAGCTGTACACAATTAAGTAAAATTGTCCGTAAGTCAAAGTTAAAAAATGGAATTTGAATTTGTTCTGCAAATAAACTTCCATTAACGTATTCAAAAGCTTGTAATGATTCGTCTAAATTTGTTTGTCTATCTTGTAATGGGGTATTCAATACTTGAAAGAGAAGGGCGATAGCTGAACCTAAATCACTTCCGTCTTCCTTCGTTTTTTCAACTAAACGTTTAAATTGCCCATCATCTCCAAATATGCCTGTATCGTCTGCGAATAAACAAAATAGTAGACGCGTTAAGAAAATTTCTAAATCTTTACCTTTGTAGTTGGCTTTAAGTAATGCATCGTGTAGCTTGGCGATTTGTTCCGCAGCTTTGCGGTTAACAGGAAGTTCTTCACTAACAGCGTGAACTTCCTTTTCAACTAAAAACATAAACCAATCAGCACGCTGACTTAATTCATTCAGTTTACAAATTAAAGGCTCTCTTGCATTCCTTTGTAAGTCATATAAGTGAAATGTTTGAAAATCACAAGTAATGATGTATTTAGGTTTTTCAAAATCATTAGTAATGGCGTGAAAGTATGCCTGTGCTTGTACATATGCATCATCTAAATTTCTACCCAAGCTCTTTTGTTCAACTAATAAAACACCCGGTATGAAGCTATCAATGTATCCACGTACACCACCGACTTTAATAACACGGGCTTGAAACATAACGGCAGAGCTTTTACTAATACCAAAGCACGAATAAAAGTCACGCCAAAATTGCTGTTCGTGTTGTTTTTCATCTCTATCGTTTTCGTGCTCTTTTGCAAATTCTTGCAGTCGACGACGGATTTCGTTGGTAGTTAAAGTGGTCATATATTTTTAAAAGTGTCTATGCTATCTTAGCTAATAAATGCTAATTTTCATATAGATATTGACACTAATATGGCTACCAAAAAATCAAAGTCTGCTAAACCCAAAATAACAGCTAAGAGGAAAGTTACTGCTAAAAAGGCGGTTACTAAAAAGATATCTGCTAAGCAATTAGTTCAAACCATAAAACGCAAGTCTATAGTTAGCAAACCCAAATCTTCAACAAAAGCTATTTCGCCTAAGCCCATTCAATTAAATGAAGAGCACGAACAGCGAATGGCTGAGTGGAAAGCTAAGGAAGCAGATAAAGATAGTTTTATCGCAGTATGGGCTGCGAAATTAGCCAATACTCATAAAAAGGTACGCGACTTAAATCAACAGTACCAAAAAATCCTATACAAGCATTTACAGGATGCGTATGAGGTTTATGACAATGTGCTGCGAAGCGAATACTGTGATGACTTCTTTGCGCAGTTACGGGGCTTTTTATACGAAAGAGGATTTAAGGTACAGAGTAATACAACAGACTCTGCCTTAATCATTCGCTATGTATTTGGTGTAGATACAGCCACTAAAACAGTACACGATTACAGCCGTGCATTAGATGGCGCACGTTATGACTGCGTAGATACAAATGAATTTGCAGGGTGGTTAGAGCGGAAAACATTGACAAAAGTAATAGAAGAGCAAAGAGCAATAAAGCAAGAGATTGAAACACCCGCAGAGCGATTGGATAGAGCACGAAGGGTGGTACTGCGTATGTTAGAAATACGTGAAACAAAACCCATTATTAAATTTACACGGATTGAACACGATGCTGAGCGAATGATAGGGTCGCGCTTTGGCTTGTGTCTATTGCTTGGTTATGCCTACCGTACGTTTGGTAGGGGCAATGATGCAATGAACGTGGATATTAATTTAAATTTTTTAATCCCACCAAGTATTGATTTGGAAGTAACGATTATTGATAAGCTAGCACGTTACATTATTCACGACGTTGAAAAGTATGAAGAAAATTTATATAAGGCAGAGGAAGAGCAATGGGCGGATGAGGTGTGGGAACGATTAGTGGCAAGCTGTGATGAGGAAGTGGAACGCAATAAAGAGTATTGGGCTAACAGACAGCAGGCCGCTTTAGCAGAAGACCAATATGAATTTGCTAAACAGGTAAAAGAGAGAAAGCGATTAAAAATCAGAAGTCAAAAGAAAAAGCTGAAGAGTTGAATTAGTATCAATATCACTCTTACAATTTTTAATTTCTATCCTCTTTTGCATTAGATTTAAGTTAAAACTAATTTCAACAAAAAAATTATTTTGATTAAAGAGTAAAGATAATTTAATAAGCCAATTTTTTTGAGGATTTTCAAAATTATCTACATAGAGCTCTGCGCTATCAATATGTTTATTGACAAAATTGAGATGTTGTTGATTGCAACCAATAGTAAAGATAGAGTTTGTATAGTTTGCCTCTCTAATTAATAAAACGCAGGGCTGTACAGTAGTTTTATTAACTGACAAATGGCTAAACAAAGAAAAGTGGTGGCTTACCTCTGTAAAAACAATAGGTAAGTTATATGGTAAACCAAAACATCTAATTAGTTGTAATGCGGGTATAGCAGTTTGCATTAGTGCTTAATAGTCTTTCTAAATTGCTCCCATTCGCTTATTGCCGCTTTGTCATCGGTAAAGTAGTCATCGTGCGAACAATTCATTAGGCTTTCTAATATTGAGCTGTTACCAATAGATTCTTCATAAGTTCCGTTATGTTCTGCAATCGTGTTGATGCGTTCAGCGATAGCATCTAATACATCATTAAATTCAATTTCTGTAATTAGATAGGAGTGAAAATTATCTAAAGTATTAAAGCCTGCTTTGCGGATTTCACGTCTAAATGTCGCTACCGTATCCCTTACTGTATTGCGTGAAGATGGAGTTTTGCTTACAGAGAAAGTTCCCTTATAGTTATTTTTTGAAATCGTAACTTTAAAGTGCTTGCTTTCTTCAATTTCAACAGTCCAATCATCAGCCTTAAATCTATCAATTATTTTCTTTAAATTCTTATGAAGCTGTGCCATAGCCATCTCTAAATTTCAAAATGAAAATTGAATCTAATTCTTATAAACTATACAGGAATTTACATAGACAAGAGGGTGATGATGAGTGAATATCGATTAGAAAATGAATTTGCGCCACCCATTGTTTCTTACACGTTTGCAAATGATAAGACGGTGGCATTTCAGCAAATGAAAGAGTTGCCTGATTCGATACAGTCAACAGATATAAAAAATGAATTTGGCTTAGCAAAAGCGTGGGCTGATTTTGCAGAAGAGGCACTAGTTGGAGAATTCGCTGAGAGTAAGCTTCAGTGTTGGCGTGGGCATTACGAACAGTTTGGCAGAGTAATGCTTGAATTAATGCGAATGAGTAGAGACAAGGCAAATGAGAAAGTTAAAGCTATTGCAGAAATGACGCCTGACTTAGATAACTTTAAGTTTATTGGACAACCCGGCGATACAGAAGATAGAACGTTTTATCGGATTTGGTTTTCATTAATAGGACATCCTGACTATCAGCATCCACCCATAGCAAATATAGAGTTTGGAATTTACAACTATTGGGGATACTTAATGGGTGTTGCAGTAACTAAAGTTAATAAGCAACTTTATGAAATGAAAAATAATACAGTGAGATAGCAATGGAAAGAAAAGTATGTTTATGGCATTTGCAAGATACAAGGTGGGGAGATAATCCGACCACTGTCGTAATACATTCGCTTTGTATTGATATAAATGAATATGAATTTTGTATGATTGACTACACAGTGAATGCGCTAGATGGTTATCAGCACGAATGGACAAAGGAAAACATTGCTAAAGTAATTGATTACTGCAAACCGATACTTAAAGTAATGGATGTGAAGGGGAGTTTAGAAATTAAAGGCATTGAATTTCCCAAAACAAAAATTCTCGTAAATTAGTTTAAAAAAATTAAGGAAACAAATATGGCAACTTATGCAGTTACAGTTTCAATTATTGGTTCTGCAATTATTGAAGTTGAGGCAAAAAATAAAAATGAAGCCTAATCAATAGTTGAAGAGATGGATATTGAAGAAATAGTTAATTCAGCTAGTTTTGATGATGGTGTTGAACTTATTAAAGTTGATAAAACTTGAACCATTTCTAATCGCCTAAAAGGAAGGTACTCAGAGTACTGAGTGATTAGTTTTAAAGGCTAATTATGCATTGCATTGACTTTAAATCTTTCCTTTCACAAAAATTACGCAATTTTTTGTCAACTAAAACAGTGGGTTGTAGATAAGAGCGTAAAAACAACACCAATTAGGCTAAACCCTTAATTTGTATATAATAAATTGTTATTAATTTTAAATTAATAATGTGTATTAAAACTAATTTATTGATGGAGAAAAAATGAAAAAATTATTAGTTGCTGCTGCAGTCGCAGGCTTGGTTGGAACTGCAAATGCTCAAAGTGCATTTGAAGGTTTTTATGGTCAGATTGGTGTTGGATATGAATCTGTAAATGTTAATGGAAAAGGCGCTAATGTAAATTGGGGCGGAACTCAATACAACTTCTCACAAAGCTATGATCAAGCAAATAGTTTTAATTCAACCATCACTGCGGGCTATAACTTTGGTATTAATAATAATTTCTTATTAGGTGTAGGTGCAGAATATTCACCTTTTAATGGAAATAGTGCCAATTACACTATTTCTAACGCAAGTGTTGGAACAATCTCGGGCTCTTACAAGAAACAAAATTCATATAATATTTTCTTATCTCCAACTGTTGTAATTGATAAGGAGAAAGCTGCTTATTTTAAAGTTGGATATACTGGCGCATCAGCAAAGGATAATGCCGACGGATCAACAGCTAATTTCACCGGATACTCACTTGGATTAGGGTATAAGCAGGTAATTACAGGTGGTCTCTATGGTTTTGGCGAAGTAAATTACTACAAATATGGCAACAAAACTGAGACTTCAAGTGGCAGATCTGGCAGCACAAATTGGAGCACATCTGTAAGTAACGATGTGAGTGCAATGAACTTTATGGTTGGTTTGGGATACCGATTCTAAATATTTAAATTCTCAATAAAGCCACTGATCGTCAGTGGCTTTTTTATTTCTGTCTTCTGATCAACCATCTCTTAAATCAATTCCACTGCCCTACGCTTCATCTCATCATTAACATCAATGTAGCACTGAGTTGTACTAATATTTCTGTGTCCTGCAAGACTAGCTAGTACACGAACACTAATACCTTTATTCGCCAAGTTTGTAATAAATGTACGGCGACCGCTATGACTGCTTGCGCCATATATGCCTGCACGTTTATACAGGTAGTGAAAGAACTGAGTGAGCGTGTTAGCGTTATAGCCACTGCTTGTAGATTTTTGACTGTAAAACAGTTTGGCATTAGGATTTACGGGTTTGTAACAGCTAATGTAGTTTTGTAATTCTTTCTTTAGCTTAGAGTTAATAAAGATAGTACGTGCTTCTCGAGTTTTAGTAATTTCTGCACGTAGTACAACTTCGCTGCGTATATTGCCCTCTGCATCTACAACGTCGCTGTAAAGCAAACTGCTGATTTCTCCAACCCTACACCCTGCATAAAAGCTAAAGCTGACTAACGCACGATTACGTAGCGAATGCTTGCGTGTTGAAACGTGGTCTAAAACCCTGCGTAATTCTTCTGTTGTTAATGTTTTTGCTTGTTTTGACATAGCTTGCTCCTCATATCTAATGTTTGCTACATCTTTAGTATGTTTTCTTTGTTTCAAAATTCCTACCTTTTTTAAGTGTTACTTAAGTAATACTTATTTCTTCAAAAAATCAATTGGTTACGTGCGAACACTTCCAAAATGTAAGGATTTGTGGAAAAGCTTTGATTTGTATTTAAGTGGGCTGTAGTCAAAGCGCCAAAGTTATAGAATGACTTGCGTACAAGCCCTATACGCTGTTTTTAAGTGTTTTGGCTGTGTTGATATTCAGCGCGGACTTTTAAGTGCTTGTAGGGCTGATTTGAAGTGCAGCTAAGTTATGAACAACTAAAGAAACCAATTACATTCACATAACCCAAGCTGTCTCTTCGCCAACTAAATTGATTTTGCCCTAATGCCCTACCTCTTTTGTCACAAAAATCATTCATTGCAAAAACAGTTGCTTTTGTAAGATAGGATGCTCTGGTTGTAATTTCTGAAATTAATGGGGTACCTTGATATACAACTATTTGATAGTTATTGTTGCTCATTTCCTCAATTTTAAATTTTGGTGATGTTGGAATAGACTGAGAAAATTTGTTATTAAAGTCTTCCAACCCATCAATTCCAGAGGTCGCACAACCGGAGAGAAATGTAAACATTAATGAAAGAATTAATTGTTTCATAAACTATCTAAATGCAAATACAAAAATTAAATACGGAATGGTGGGCAATAAAATTAAATTAATAAAAAAATAATAAACAAAAAAATCTATTAGACTAAAGTTGCTATAAGATGAACTCCTACGATAAAGATAACGAGCTAATGGTATTGCTAAAACAGCAACAGAAGCTAATAATATCAGCTCATAATTTTCAAATTTATTCAACATTGTTATAGTTTTGCATAATTAATCAGAACGAACAAGTTCGTTCGCTCTTCGCTTATCGCTCATCGCATTTTTTCTTCTTTTAACATCTGATTGATTTTTATCTCTGCTTTTGGGGCATAGGACGGCTATAGCGCAGAGTTGAGTTGCACTATTGCTGTCCCATTCTGTATCTGCTTCCGCAAGCACAGGACTATGTAAAGATTTAACGGAAGACGTATGTATTAAAACTTCCAACTCACTTCAGCATTGGTTTGCTTGGTGATAATCTTGCGGCACACTATTTGTAACTAGCCTACATAGCAACTAGTTACTAGTGCAGAGCCATTAGCCGTTTCCTTATTACTCTCTGCGTTTTTACACTTTGTTAGTGCAGTAGTTTATCTGCAGTTCTATTGCCTAAATTACTTGTTCAATTGCCTATGCTGTTTAAAAACTTTACGATTTACTTCAGTGCCTATATTCATAACGCGATAACAGGTGCGTTTGGTAATCTTTTTACGTTTACTGCCAAAAGACATTGCATTTAAAAAGTTATTCAGTGTTGCAGCTTGGTTATGCCCTAATAAACTTGCGTGATACTTAAGTAGGTTATGCGCAATTTTCTGCGCTTGTAACAGTTCAATATCTAATGCGGTAAGCAATTCGGGTTTTAGTCCGTTTTGCTTAAGCCAATAGTTCGTATTAGTGGTTTTGTCTGCGTTTTTCATAAAAATATTTAGCAGAATCAAATAAAACCAATAAATTTTTTATCTATCCATATATTTCAATAGGTTAGCTGTGGCTAATAGTGGTAGGAATTTCGCATTTTTGACAATACTGTATTAACTCCACTAACAACAAAGGAGTTAAAAATGACGTTAAGTAGTTTGAAATTAGTTACAGCTAAAAAGCAGTTATCTGCAAGTCCAATCGTGCATAGACGCAATAAGCTTGTAGCTAAGCTACACGAACAGATTGAGTTGTGTGAAGCAAAGCGCAGTGGTCAGCAGTTTGCGCCAAAACGCTTAAAAACCTATACCAATAAGCAGACAGGCGAACGGATGACAGTTGAAACAGTAAAGCGTGTTAAAGAATGGTTTTGGATTAGTGATAACGGCAAGATTAATCTCAGCATACGTTATGGTGCTAAGACACTACCACTTAATAAAAAAGGAGCGAATGCGGTAGAGTGCACAGATGGTGACGATTTAATCAATACCCTTAAATCCATCAAACTAGCAGTAATGGATGGTGAGCTAGATGATGCGATTACAGAAGTGAGTACCGCAACACGTCGTGCGTTTGGCAAGTAAAGTATTACTTAAGTAATACTTGGCGCATATGGCTTAAATAGCTGTATGCGCTTTTTTGAATTTCAATCTATCAAACCCTTAACGCCAGCACAAGCACGGATTAAGTCGTTAAAGACTGCTAAAGACAATGCTACTAAGGCATTAAAGGCTGAAAGAACACGACAAAAGATGGCTAAAGCACAACAAACACTAAGTAAAGCCTATCACTCATTCAGCTAATTATTGAAATTTCGTATTCTTGTTTTGCAAATACGAATTCTTAAAGTTTTCTCTGCTATGAGGTTTTTTTCCAAAAGCCTCACATAATTGTTTGTAGCGGAGATACTGACTTTCCTCATAGCATCTACTCCATTCTTTTATCCATTCATCTGTATTTGTAAACATTGTTACATTCCACGTGGACTAGTTGGAAATATAGGGGATGTGGGGAATGTAGGTGCAGCAGGGGTAGAGTACAGGGGTGCTGAGTAAGGCAGTGGCGCAATGGGTTGAGGGGTTTGTGCAGTACCTAATGGCAAGCCAAGTGCATTATTGTAAAACGTAGTGTTGCCTATTGTTTGTGAAGTGCCTAAAGGCATACCTAACGCATCATTGTAAAAAGTCGTGTTAGCAACTTTATTTGCAGTACCAAGCGGCATTCCTAATGCATCGTTGTAAAAAGTAACTTGCGCATATGATGGAAGCGCAATGAAGGACATAACAAATAACAGTGCTCTCATATTATTTCCACTTTCTGTAAACAGTGGGTAAATCGTAGCTGCTGTAATCTTTTGTCTTTAACTTAATTACTTTAAGTGATGGTGGTGTTTTGGCTTTGTGCTTAGTCAGCCATTGTTTAAATTGTTTATAGTATTCAGCAAGCTCCATACCAATCCTATAAGCTGTACTTTTTTCTTCAGCTTGAGGATTGTCGTAAACAATGTAAATGTCACCAACTTTAATTGCTGATTGCATAGTATTCTCCTAGTTACATACAACTTACAACCGTACCGCAAACAGTGCACACTGTCATTTTGCCGCCAACAATTAGTGTCTGTGTAGTACAGGCGTTTGCGTGGTTAAAAAACAAACTTGCGACAAATGAAATAGCCAATATGTATCGTTTCAACATAAACCCTCCTTGTATCTGTAACCACAGTATCTAGCTACAGGCTCATAAAGTGAGCTTAAAGAGGGAGGGCAGTAAAAAATTGCGCCTTAACTACTTTTTCCCAACCCCACTTGATTTTTAACCATACCCATAACCCCTAAAAAACGTCAAAATCGCAAGGTTTTGGCTGTTTATGAATAGATTGTTAGATAGACTGACAGGCTATGTGAGACGAATAAAAAATACTCACTACTTTTTTGTTTTGGTTTTACGTGTGGACTTTGCTTTCGTTTCATCAAACGCATACTTGTCATCCACTTCATCTAGTGCATCAATCAATAGTCGTGTTTCTTCGCCACGTAATTGATGCACTGCTTTAACAGGCTCTAAATGACTGTAGTGTTTTTCAATCATTCCCACACTAGTGCCCATTTGTTTAGCTAGTGTGTGGATAGGTACTTTGTCATTTGTTAGTGCTAGCGTAGCGTAGGTATGGCGCAGGCTATAGAACTGTCGCTTTTTATTAGTAATAGGGTCTGTAAGTAGATTGTGTTCTGTTAAGTAAGTATTAAACAGTTTGACAAAGCTTGTAGGGCTAATCATTCTTGCTTTTTTCTTCGCTACTATTTCCTCTTTGCTTAACCACTCTTTAAACCTAAATATCAAATCTTTATTACCCTTTTCAATTAATTCACTTGC
>VFQS010002990.1_pt1 | contig 13266 bp, 9 predicted proteins | sample 3512361 | NCBI WGS metagenome assembly VFQS01 (sample SAMN10412375, study PRJNA504923) | tailings metagenome | isolation source: Relicate 1 Philex TSF3 active mining | place: Philippines
CGGGACTTCTGGAATTCCATCCCGGTGGTCAGGTCCAGGTTGTGTTTGTCGGCGAAGGATTCGCTGTAGCCCAGGAAGGCCTTGGAGGTCCAGTTTACCACCTGGCTGTAGCTAGAGGAGCCCAGGCCGTTGATGCCTTGCCCTGTGAAGGTACGGCGGCCCCAGAAGCCGTTGTCGCGCAGGTTGAACACGTCGGCACCCAGTTCTCCATTGAGCATAAGGCCTTTGGCCAGCTTGTAGCGCAGATAGCCGTTGGCCAATGTGCGGAAGGTAGTGACCTCGCGCTGGGCTTCTTCGAAATCAATCAGGCCGTTGTAATAAGTCGTGACCGGGCGGTCGAACAACTGGCCGGGAGCGTAGCCGCGAATGGCCGCAGCGGTGGTGTTGCGCACGGGGGTCAGCGGAGCCAGGGCGACCAGCTGCAGCGGCGTAGAGAACGCATTGTCGTTGGATACCTGGTCGGTGAACGTACGCGACAAGCTCATATTGATGCCAAAGTTAGCGCGCTCGGAGGCTTTCTGATCGAGGTTGAGGCGTGCGCTCATACGTTCGAAGCCGTTGCCGATCAGTACGCCTTCCTGCTTATTCCAGGCGGCGCTGGCGAAGTACTTCGTACGGTCATTGCCGCCGGAAGCCGAGAGCGACGCCTGGGAGGAGACGGCCTCCTGGAACGCTTCGTCCTGCCAGTTGGTATTCACTTTCAGGTTTTTCCAGTTGCTCTCATCGTATGCCGAGTAGCGGGTGAAGCGGGAGTTGACAAAGGAAAGATAGTCGTCAATACCTTCCTGTTCGGTGTCCCACCAGCCCTGGCGGAACTCGTACTTGCCGGCGCCTACGGCAGCGCGGGTAAACAGCGTGACGAACTCTTCGCTGTTGATGAATTCGCGCTTGCCCGTCGGCTGGCTAAAGCCCGTCTGGAAGTTGGCTTCCATCTTCGTCTTGCCCTGTTTGCCTTTCTTCGTAGTGATCAGTACGACGCCATTGGCGGCGCGGGACCCATAGATGGCCCCTGCCGAGGCGTCCTTCAGGATTTCGATGGATTCGACGTCGTTGAAGTTGAGGTCGGCCAGGGGGTTCAACGGGGCACCCAGGGAGTTCTGCGACTCGGTCGTGACGGGAATCCCGTCGATGATGTACAGTGGCTGGTTGCTCGCCGTGATAGAAGAAGCGCCCCGTATGCGCACGCGTACCGCGCCGCCCGGTTTCCCGTTTACTGCCTCCACGAACACCCCGGAGGTACGGCCCTGGAGGGCCTGTTCCACGCTCGGTACCGGAAGGTTTTCGATTTTTTCCCCGCCCAATCTGGCGATGTTGCCGGTCAGGGTAGATTTAATCTGGGTGCCATACCCGACCACTACCACCTCCGATAGCTGCGTGGCCGATTCGTCCAGTTGAACGTCCACGACATTGGACACGCCCAGGGTTACTTCCTGGGTCGTATAGCCGGTATAGCTGAATACCAGGGTTGCCACGCCGGCCGGGATGCCCAGCGAGTAGCCGCCGTCGAGGTCGGTGACCGTACCCACCGTCGTCCCCTTGGCGAGTATGCTGGCACCGATCAGGGGTTCCCCACCGACATCCGTCACTTTACCCGTAATGGTTCTTTGCGCCCAGGCGCTGCCCACTGCGGTAAAAAACAGTACCAGCAGGAGTACACATTTTCTCATAATCCATACATTTTGAGTGAAAAAAAATAAATCTATCTCCGACGGACTGCCAAAGCAGCCCTCGGGCTATCAGACTTGTTGCGCGGGATCATCAAGGGGTCAAAAAGGCCCCTTTTCGTCCACACTATGCCTTTTTTCAGTCATATAGCCGAGGCTATACTCCCTCAAAAAGCCTTTGTATAGACAAAAAATAGCCCTTTTTCCTCACTGCCCCCTCGCAGCAAGTATCTATTTTTTCGGCATGGTGAAACCTTTAGGGAAAACAGGGTGCAGCTCCGCAACCCATCAGGGTACATCATACTGGTTGTAAAATGCCAGCACCTGGATGAGTTCTTCGTCTGTTTTCAAGGTATTTCCCGTTTTTTCCAGGAAAGACTCTACGGCTGCCCGGCGTTTGGAAAGCAATTCCAGCAGGGCTTTCTTATTTTTTGCCTTGACGGGCACCAAGGCATTGGAGGCGTCGCGGTAGAAGTAATTGGCTTGTTGGTAGTAGTAGGCGTTTTTATCCCCGGCAGCAACTGCGGGGTTATACGTGGGCTTTCGCAGGTTCAAGGCGTTGAATTTGAATACTTCCACTTTACCGGACGACAGCTGTTGCACGAAGCCCTTTACTTTTTCGGGCACACCACCCGTGAACTCCCGGGAATTGACCAGCATGGTCGGATGGGAGGCGTCGGGGGCTTTATAGACTACTTTCCGGATGGCGTTTGCTTCAATGCCCTTCACCACATCCCCCACGACGAATTCCATGACGTGCTCGCGCAGATCCAGCCTTACGCGGTAGCCCGACACGGAGTCGGCCATCCTGGGGTCAATTTTCTTGACTATCTCCCGGTAGAAAAAGACGGTAGAATACTGGAAAGCGGTATCCAGGTAGATATCCCCGAGCAGTTTGCCCGGATCTTCGTCGAGGCCATACATGAACCGATTGCCCGTCACGTTGAAGGCGTTGATGTTGAAGTTATCTCGGACGCTTTGTTCGGCAGCGGAATTCTTCTGTTGGGCCCGGAGGTGGGCACCAAGCACGAGCAGCAGAGACGCTGTTAGAATAGCTTTGAGCATGAGCAAAATAGTATATGGGAACAAATATAGTCAGGAAAATTTGTGTAGTCAAAGTATTTGAGGAATGAATTAGGAGTATCGCCTTTAAAATTTGTGACTGTTTAGGGGTTGGGGGGAGAAGTTCCTATCATTAATAGTTACCTTTCTTTCTTCATAGCCCCCCAAAAACACCCTCAGCGGGTAAACACGCAGCCGATTGCTTTGGTCTGGGGGAGGGAGATTGCTTTCCCGGCGAGGTATTCGTCGAGGGCCTGGCGCAGGTACTCCTGCGTAATGACGGTACGGTATTTTCCCAACCCTGCAAACCAGTCGTTGATGCTCCCCCGGTAGAGCAGCTCTCCCTCGGGCGAGACCAGGAACGCCTCAGGGGTGACGTCCGTTTTCAGAGATTTGATAAGGCGGTGTGCAGGGTCAGTAGCGATGGGGAAAGTCAGTTTGTAATCGCGGATAAACGGAGGGATGAGCGTCGTATCCTCCCATTTGGTAAACACGCCGATGAACACCACTTGGGGGTACTCTGCAGCCAGGTCGGACAGGGTGCCGGCGTATTTTTGGCAGATAGGGCATTCAGTGGCCAGAGTGAGGATTACGGTCGGCTTGTCCGGAGCGAGGTCGGCTACGGAGACGGGGTGGCCACTCCCCCACTCGACCAGAGACGTTTTTTTCAGGTTCAGGTGTTGGGCGTTGAGGAGAATCGGCAGCAGAATGCCGAGCAGCAGCAGGTAGCGCATCTCAATTTGCTTTGGGGAAAAGCTCCAGGTCTTCATCGCCCGGTTCATAATCCACATATTCGAATATCAGGTTCATCATTTCGTCAAAGGTGCCCCAGCCGGGAGTAGCAGGGCGCGGGGGGAAGTGTGGGTTGCGCGGGTTGGCGCGGGTATTGTCGTACACTGCTTCGGCATAGACGACAGAACCCTTGGGGATTTTGACCAATTTGGGGTATTGGTAGGTCATCTGCCAGTTGAAATTCCAGTTGTCAATTTTAATCAGGTTGATCACGTCCCCGTCGGGGGTGATGGCGAAAGAGCGGAAGCTTTTACCCAACAGGTGCATGTGGGGCAGGACGGTGAGGATGGAGATATCGGTAGGCACCAGAGGGGAGCGCATGTAGAACGTTATCGTTTCGTCGGGGGGGATGAGAAAGGGTTGGTTCATGATCCAGCCTTCGTCGAGGATAAAATTCTTTACTTCGCGGCGGGGTTTTTCTTTGGTCAGATAGACCAATATGCTCGACTGGTCGGTTTCCGGTTTGGATACCGGGGAGTAGTGCATATTGATCAGTAGATCGCTGTCTTTGTTGAATTTTTTTCCCATCCCTTCCGGGTACAGGTTCAGGAAGTTGCCCGGCACCCAGCCGTGCCAGAAATAGCTGGCCAGGGCGACCCCGATATTGGTTTTGGGCATGACTTTATCGCTGACCTCTGCCCCGTTGTCGGCGCGGAAGCGGTGGGTCGTATCCAGCATGACGCGGGAGTGGTGGGCCATTTTCAGGTTGCCGGGGCGGAAATCAATGCCGCGCACATAGTACTCCTGCTGGGTATGGGTGGGGATGATGAACAGGCGGAACTGCTCCTTGCCGTCACCTGGAGCGGTGAAGGGCGGGTCCATGGTAAAGACGAAGTCGGGTTTAGGGTATATCGGTTTGGGATATGCCGATGTGACCCGGGGTTCTTTCCCCTTTTTGGCGCCCCCGTCCACCCAGGCGGCGATGCGCTGAATTTCTTCCTGGGTCAGGATTCGTTCGTTTTGAAAATGGCGGAACTCCGGGTCGGCAAACCAGGGGGCATATAGCGAGATTCCGTGACCATTTTGATGAAATCGGCCCGTTTGAACACATCTTCATACGTTTCCAGAGAAAAGGGGGCGGCTTCTCCTGTCCGGTGACACGGCAGGCAGTTCTTTTGTAGAATGGGCTGGATATCCTGGTAATACGTAGGTGCCTGGGCGAATCCGGAAAGGGGGATTAGCAGGGCCGCCAGGCGTGAAGCCCGGGCGAGGAGGCCCGTGACATGCGTTGCGATAGGCATCATGGCAAAACTACATTTATTGCCAAAGATAGGGCAGAATTTCAGGAAAACGGAAAAGGAGGGGTAAAAAGGAAGATACAAAAAGCGGCACCCTCAAAAAAAGTGCGGCGCCCCGGGATGTCCAGGACGCCGCATCAAAAGGTATGGATTATAAGGTGTCGTTAGCCGTTAGGCACGAAGGGCGGCTTATTTCGCTGCCCAGCTCAGGCTGCAGTTTGCGCCCGGGAATTCGAGGCAGACGGAGTCCGACCAGCTGTCGAAGAAGCGGCCGTCCGCCGTGGTGAATGCCCAGGTAATCCGGAAACCATCGTTAGTCGTGAAGCGGCTGGCAGCGGTGCGCGCTGCGTTGGCGAACACGTCCACGCTACCCGTGCCGTAGTTGAACTTATTCGCTTTGAACAGTTCATATACCTGGGCGGGCGAAATCGTGAAGCTGGCCGCTTTGCGGTTGGCCGGCACGTTGCTGCCTTCGATGGTGACGATGCGCTTGGTGCCATGGTTAGCCGTGCGCGGGTTCCTTTCCGGGTCGATGTACTTCTCCGTATAGGTCACGAATACTTCCATTTTAGTGACCGTATTCTTGCTGTCTATGGATACCCACTGCAGGTCGAATTTGACCGGCGTGTTCATGTCCCCCACTTTGAAGCTGGTCGGCGAGCCCGAGGAGAAAGCTCCGAGGCCGTGTACCGCCGTTTCCGGCTCGAGGTAGGGGTTGAGATCCGGGTCTTCGCAGGAGGTGAAAGGGAGCATCAACCCTGCAAAGGCCAGATATAAGAGATACTTTAACTTATTCATAGTTCAGAATCTTTTAGTTGAACAAGGGATAAACCCCTTTGCAAAATTATTTGTCCCAGAAAATCGGATCGCGGTCGTAGATTACCGTTTTGTAGTTAGACGCATTCGGGTTGAGCGTCAGCTCTTCCTGTGGGTACGGATAACGAAGCGGGAACTTGCGCGGTGCGAACAGCGGATCCTGGAGCGTATTGGGCAGGCCGGTGCGGCGGAAGAGGTTGTACACGTCGATGCCGGTACCCCAGCTCGAGAACCACAACTGCTTGGCGACCACGTTCAACTTGGCGTTGGCGGTTGTCGCGGCATCGTAGCGGGCCATCCACTTGGCTACATACGAATCGGTATTGAGCACACGGCCGTCGGGCAGGGTGATCGGGGGCGCTACGGCATTGGCGTCGCGGCTGCGGCCGAAGTCAACTACCTTCTTGATGTGGTCGCGGATAGCCTTTTCGAAGAGCGCACGGGCATCGCCGGCTACCCCGAGAGCCAGGATGGCCTCGATTTGGTAGTAGAGTGCATGTACGTGCGTGATCATCGGCTGTACACCGCCCCCCGGGGCGCGGTTGGCACCCGTCAGGCTGGCTGCGTTGTCGTAGTAGCCACCGCAGGGATAGACGCCGGGAACCGTACGGAGGTCGCCATCGAGCGGAACGCCGGAGGGGTCTCCCCGGTCGCGGCCGAACATACCAGCCATATAGGTCTTGGCGGCTGCCGTGTACGGGATATTCTGGCTCGTGTACAGGCGCTCCTGTACTACAGGGCTCAGCGCGAAGTAGCCAATCAGGCAGGCTGCCTGGGAGCAGGGCGTCGTGTTGCGCTGCGAGGGGTCGTTCTGGTCGAGGACAACAGCCGTCTGGCGCTTGAAGTAGTACGGGAAGCGCGGGTCACCGTCCTCCAGCATTTCCAGCATGATCTGGTGCAGGATGTAGGTAAAGCCGTTGGGGCCCGTGTACGAAGACTGATACCAGGGGTGGCGGTTGTCGGGCGTCACGATGCGGCTGTAGCCGAAGCTGAAGTCGTCTGCATCAGCGGCGATCAGGTTAGCAGGTGTGGCCATGAGGGCTTCGATACCCGACTTAGCTGCAGCCGAGTTCACGAGGCGCGTGTTGAGCAACAGGCGCATTTTCAGCGTGCGGCCGAACTTTGCCCAGCGGGCAGCGCTACCGCCATAGATGACGTCGCCGCCGACGGCTACCGGCACGCGGGTGCTGGTCACGTTGGCAATACCCTGGTCTACGAGTTTGAGACACTCCGCATAGATAGCCTCGTCGTCGTCGAATTTCGGGTTTTTGATAACGCCCGAAGCGTCATCCCCGCGGAGAGCTTCCGAGAAGGGGATATCGCCGAAGAAGTCCACCATGTTGGTATAGAGGTAGGCCTTCAGCAACTGGGCGATGCCGAGATACTGGGGGCTACCGCTGTCGCCCGTATTCGTCTGAATGATCCCTTCGATATCTTTCAGGACGCTCGAATACGCGGTGGACCAGGTGCCGTTGAAGGCCGACTGACCGATCTGCCAGCTGTCATAGTTGCCGATCATGCCCATGAAGCCCATCGCATTGCTGCTGTAGCCGTTGATGTGGTAGGCCATCTGCCGCTGGATATTGGTCAGCAGCAGGTTGGGCGAGGTGGTCTGAGGGTTGTTGGGATCTACGTTGATGTCCAGGTCGAACATATCCCCGCAACTGCTCAGCGCGAATACCAGGGCGAAAGCCCATAGCAGTTTGAATTTATATTTCATGTCGAACATGCTTTTTTAAATGAATAATCTATTGCGTTTTTGCGGTTTGCGAAAACACCGTAGTTTTTCAATGCGCTTAGAAGGAAACGGACAGGTTCACCCCGTAGCGACGCGTCGTCGGGTATGCGCCGTATTCGAAGCCTTGTACGTTCGAGTTTGCGCCTTCTGCGAGGACTTCCGGATCCTGGTTCACCCCTGCGAGGATATTCGGGGCACGCCACCAGAGGTTACGGCCGGATACCGACAGGCGGGCAGAGCCGAAGGGCGTCTTCGCCAACATCTTCTTGGAGAACGTATAGCCGAGGGAGACTTCGCGCAGACGGATAGACGTAACGTCGAATACGTTGGTCTCATCCGAGCCGTAGGAGCCAAAGCCGTTCGAGAAGTGGTAGTCGAAGGCTGTGATACCCGTCGTGTTGCGGATATAGTTGCCTTTTTCGTCTTTGACGGCTTCGAAGGTCTGGTTGTCGCCGTAAACCCCCGGGATGACGCGGAGCGGTTCGCGGTTTTCCGTTTGCGGCAACTGACCGCGGAGCAGCAGGGAGCCTGCCGTCGTCAGGTACATGTCGCCACCCTGGCGCCAGTCAATCAACGCGTTCAGGTTGAAACCTTTGAAGGAGAAGTTGTTGATGAAGCTGAAGAGGAAATCCGGGTTCGGGTCGCCGATGATTTGCAGGTCGGGCAGGAGGATGGTCGTACCCAGCGTCTTGTCAATCAGGATATCGCCTTCCGGCGTGCGGGCGTTTTTGTCGCCGAAGATCTGGCCGTAGGGATAGCCCGTGCGGTGGATTGTACCCCCACCCCCACCGGTGAGACCGCCGATGAAGATGTCACCGCCTTCACCTGCATCCACGATGAGGGAGCGGATGCGCGTAAAGTTGACCGTCGTATTCCACTCGAGGCCACTTGCCGTTTTGAGGGGCACGAGGTTGAGCGATACTTCAATCCCTTTGTTGTCGATTTGACCTGCGTTCACAACTGCTTCCGTAAAGCCGGAGGAGCTGGGCACCTGAGCTGCCGTGATCTGGTCGGTGGACTTGCGGTAGAAGTAGGTGAAGTCAACGCCTACGCGGTTGCGGAAGAAGCGCAGATCTGCACCGAATTCAAGCTCGGTGGTCAACTCGTTCACCAGGTTGGCGTTGCCGAGGCGGTCGCCGAGGGTAGCGCGGTTCAGGATAGAGCCGGCTGACGTGGTGAACGGTGCGCTCAGGAAGTAGGGCGTAGCCGTGGCGTACGCGAAGGCTTCGTTGCCCACCTGGGTCCAGGCGGCGCGGATTTTGCCGTAGCCGAGGAAGTTGCTCACCAGGCCGAAGGCGTCGGTGAACACGAAGGAGGTATTCACGCCCGGGTAGAAGAAGCTGCGGTTGGCGGCGGGCAGCGTGGAAGACCAGTCGTTGCGCGCGGTGATGCCCAGATAGAGGTAGTTCTTATAGCCGAGCTGGAGGTCGCCATAGCCTGCGTAGAAGCGCTGCTTGCGGCGGAATTCGCGGGAGAGCTGTACGGCAGTAGCGTTCGTCGTCAGCAAGGTTGGCGTGATGACCTGGTCGCCTACGACGTAGTTCGACTTGTACTCGCGCTGGTTCCAGTTGAAACCACCGATGAGGCGGAAGTCGAGGTCGTCGGTGATGTTTTTGGTAGCCGTGAACAGGTAGTTCAGGTCAATTTCCTGGTTCGACACGTCGTTGGTCCAGACTTCCCCATCGGGGTCGGCCACGCCACCCGGGCGCTCGACGCTCTTCTGGGAGTCGTGGTAGGTATTCATACCCCCGCGGGCCGTGAAGCTCAGCCAGGGCAGGACTTCGTAGCTCAGGGCGATGTTGCCATAGACGCGGTTTACATTGCTGGAGTAGCGGTTGTTCTTCACGAGCCAGCGCGGGCTGTCAAGTGCGCGGTAGAACACGTTATCGCCCGTCGTCGGGTTTTCGAACGGATAGGGGATGCCTTCGGGGTTTTGCTCCATCATGTCAAAGTTACGCGGGAGGAAGAACAGACGCGTAAAGATGGAACCGTCGGAAGTACCAGAGAAGTTACCACCGAAGATAGAGCCTGCCGTCGGCGGGGTAGCTTGGGTCGTGTTGACGTAGGTCACGTTACCGTTGACCAGAAGGCCGTTGCTCAGCTTGGCATTACCGCCGAAGCTCAGCGAGGTACGTCCGGCCTCTGAGTTGGGCACGATACCCTCGTTGCTCATGCGGGAAACCACAGCGCTCAAAGAGCCTTCTTTGCCGCCGGCAGCGATGTTGAGGGAGTTCTCGAAGAGGCTGCCATCCTGGAAGAAGGGGCCTACGATATCGTACGGGCGGTAGGGCACTGGCTTAGCCCGCAGTACGCTCGGGTTGCCTGGTGTGGGTTCCATCAAGTTGGGGAACACGCTCGGGAAGCGCGGGCCGGCGAAACCGCCGGAGACCAGCGGGTGCGGTACCGTTCCTTCCGGGTAGCCCGGCACGATGGTCTTGGAGTAGTTGGTGCCGTACGTGGAGTTCAGGCGATCTACGTGCTCAGCGAAGGGGTTGCCCCAGTTGCCGATGAAACCGCCGTTATAGACCTGGTTGGAGCCCTGGCCATACACGTTCTGGTACTCGGGGATACCGGAGATCTGCTCGAGCTGGTAGGAAGAGTTGTAGGTTACTTCCAGGCCTTTGCGCGCATTTTTGCCGCCCGTTTTTGTCGTGATCACGACGACGCCGTTGGTGGCGCGGGAGCCGTAGAGGGCAGCAGCGGCAGCACCCTTCAGGATGGTCATGGACTCGATGTTGTTCGGATCGAGGTCAAAACCACGGCTGGAGGTCTGGTTGCCGGAACCGGAGCCCCGGGAGCTGTTGACCGAGTTGTCGAAGGGGATACCGTCCACGACGAACAGCGGCTGCGTGTTGCCGGTCAGCGAGGAGAAGCCACGGATGTTGATCTTGGTGGACTGGCCCGGGCCACCCCCTGCACCCGAGATGGATACACCGGGGATTTTGCCGGCAGCGGCGCGCACCGGATCCACTTCCGACTTCTGCAGCAGGTCTTCGCTTCCCAGGTTGGTGACCGCGTAGCCCATCGCTTTCTTGTCGCGCTGGATACCGATCGCCGTGACCAGGACCTCGGAAAGCTGCTCTGCGCTTTCAGCCAGGGACACATCAATGACGTTGGAAGCCTCTGTAACGACTTCTTTGGTCACGTAGCCCGTGTAGGAATAGACCAGCGTGGACTGGCCGGCAGGAACATTGATACTGTACTTCCCGTCGAGGTCAGTGACCGTACCTGTGGATGTACCCTTTACCAGGATACTCGCGCCGATAAGCGGCTCGCCTTGTTCATCAGACACTGTACCGGTAATGGTCCGCTGCGCCAATGCAGTAGCAACGGAACACACCACCAGCACGAGCGCTAGTAAGTGTTTTTTCATACTAAACCTGATTTAAATTAAGTGATCAATACAAGTTTGGAACGAAAATAACGGTTTGCCGGAAATCAACAAGCGCTTGCTACCATCTTTTTCCTTTTTTCAGAAAATATTTTGAAAAAATACTCAAAAAACAGGCTTTTTTTCGGTAAAATCTATGTAGATAAGTTCATATTTTTGTAAATTACGCGATAGCTTACTTTTCTTCCAGTATGTCGCGCAGCGCAGCGTCGCTCGCATTTTTTGCCAGCACCCGCCCGTCGGGACCAAGCAGGAAATTGGAAGGAATTTTATCTATCTTGTACGTCTGGGGTCCTTTCCCCGACCAGCCTTTGAAATCGGCTACGACCGGCCAGGGGAATGCTGTCCTTACCATTTCCGCCTCCAGCATCTTCGGGTTTTCGTCTACTGAAAATGCGATGATTTCAAAACCTTTTGCCCGGTATTTTTCGTACAAGGCCCTTTTGGACTGTAGTGATTCCAGGCACTGCGGGCAGTAGGAGGCCCAGAATTCCAGCAAGACATAGGGCGTTGCACCAGGGACCACAGGTCTACCGCGGAGGTCGGTGAAAGAGGCTTTGGGCAGGGTATCGCCCACCTCGTACTCGGTGTCCAGGAGGGAAAAATAATCGCGCATCCGCTGCACGTAGCGCTGAATGGCTGTATCGGCCGGAAAGCGGCGGGCAAGGCGGGCTGTAAATGCCTTGTGGACGGCTGCCTTACCGCCGAAATCCACCTGCTGGCCGATGAACAGGGCAGCGAGAGGATGGGCAACCGTATCGGAGAATTGGAGCATATTTTCATTGAGCCGACTGCGCAGCGCCTCCGACTGCCTCGTCAGCGCGTCGGGGTCGCCAAAGCCGTTCTGGATTTTATTGCCGAGGATGTAGAGGCTGTCGGATAGGTTCTTTTGCGTGCGCTGCAGCGTTTGCAGACCCTGCGAGGCCTGCGAGCCGAATACATTGTACGCCTGCGGGTCCACGGCGTTTATTTTTACACGTATATATAAGGTGTCTGAAATAAAGTACAGCGAGGAACGGGCCGCCACGAGCAGGAGCTGGTAGAGTTGCCCGGGCGCTGCCCCGGGGTCTTCCAGGGCAAATTGCTCGTCGAGCTGCGTGGTCTGGAAGGAGTCCACCAGTACGGGATCGGAATCCAGGGGCAGGCGGTACAAATAGCACATACCGGGATTGGCGTTGCGCAAATCTACGTTTAGGCGGAATCCGCCAGGATCAGGTTGGGTACAGCCGAACCAGGCGACGGCAAGGGCCAGTCCGGCGCAAATTTTTCCAAACATCGTTTTATAGCGGTGCCCCTCAAAATATCGAATCCATGGAGGTATTTTTAGGATGGTTCCCCGATAGATTGCGACATTTTGAATTACACCTTATTTAAAGCGCGTTGAGGGAATCGAAGAGCGTGTGCAGGGCGCGGTCGTCGGGGCGCTTATGCGTTGCGAAAAAGGCGTTGAGGAGTTCCTGCCGCTGCGGGTACAAGGCGAGCATTTCCTTTTTGCCGATGTTGTTGAATATGTGGACCCCCGATTGGGCATCGACCACGTAATAGGTGAGTTTAGACTGGTAGTGCGGCGCGTAGTCCCCGTTAAAGTTGCGCATATAGTCGTTTTTATCCACGGGGATCAACTTCGCCACCCGGTGCTTCAGCAGAACTACGGCTCCCTGGGGGTCGCCGCCCAGCAGTTGATAGAAGGTTTTGTTCTGCGGGTCCACGGCGATGCTTTTCACGAAATACACCGTATCGGTGCCGTTGAACAAAGCGAAGCGGCGCACGCTATTTTTGTCCACCACCACATCCTGGGCGCTGGATTCGTCGCGGACGTAGAGATCGTTGCTCTCGTGATCGAGGTTGAACAAAAACCCGTCGCGGATGACTTCATCGCCGCGGGAGATAGCCCAGCCCTTGCCCCAGGTGGACAGTTCGAAGCGCTCTTCCCCGCCGAGGGCCTGGAAGGCGTCTTTTCCTCCTTTGGGATTGGTAGGGGAATTGGCGGCTATGATGAAATTGCGGAACGCCTGGGCCTGGGAGAAGGCACTGACCGACAGGAGAGCGAAGAAGGCGGTAGCCAGAAAAGTGATTTTTTTCATAGTTTCTGTGTTTTTAGTTTCGCATATCGTATTTCTAACCGGAAGGCGAAGGACGGACGTTTCCCCCAGACCTTACAGTAAAGACGCCGAATCGTACCAGAGATTACAAAAGAAGGGGCCGGATAGATGATTTTTCGACAAAAACCACTTATCCGGCCCCGGGTGTTGTTCAGATGCTATGCAGGAATTACTGACGCACCCAAGCCTCTACAATCTGGCGGGTCCAGCCGTTGGGGCTGGTCGACCCCCCGCCGTACCCGTAGTGGAAGCGGAAGGTTTTAGAACCTGCGTCGTAGGTGTTCGGATAGTTGGCATGCGTGAAGGTGCCGAGCGGAACCGGGAACGCAATGTTGCCCGGGTTGTCCACGGTCATGAAGCCGGAGGCGGGGGAAGCCGGAGTTGCACCGGCGGCGCCCCAGTTGTTTATGCTGCTACCGTTCACGTCGAACTGGAAGCCCCAGCCGCCAAGGTCGCCAACCTG
>VFQS010002992.1_pt1 | contig 13247 bp, 25 predicted proteins | sample 3512361 | NCBI WGS metagenome assembly VFQS01 (sample SAMN10412375, study PRJNA504923) | tailings metagenome | isolation source: Relicate 1 Philex TSF3 active mining | place: Philippines
CGAGTTCTCAGGCTAATCAAAAAGTAGGAAGCTATCCTGTTGTTTGACTTAGGCTTTTGTTGCCTGTATTTGGAGATGTATATGAACACTTTTGTGAACGCTGTTAAAAACCAAGAAGCCCGTACTGAAAATGGTATGCGTGCTCGTAAGTCTACTGCAAACGCTTGCGTAGACCTTTTCTTCAAGATCGGTGCATCCCGTGGTAAGGATGTGACTAAAGACTTCGTGGCTGCTTATGCAGAAAACCGTGAAGTTGCCCTGCGTATTGCGCAGTGGGTTCGTGACGTCCGTGGTGGCGCTGGCGAACGTGAGATCTTCCGTCAAATCCTGGCTTATCTAGATAAGCACCAACCAACTGATGCAGCATTGCTGTTGATGAAGGTGCCTGAGATCGGTCGTTGGGACGACATCTTTGTTGTAAAGAGCAAAGAAAACAAGTACAAGGCTTTTGCTATGTTGGGCGATGCTCTGCGTGCAAAGAATGGTCTTGCTGCTAAATGGACTCCACGTAAGGGTGACCTTGCTGTTGAGATCCGTAACTTCTTCGGCATGTCGCCAAAGTTTTATCGTAAGTCCTTGGTCGAACTGACTAAGGTTGTTGAAACTCAGATGTGCGCAAAAGATTTTGATAACATCAACTTCTCTCACGTGCCATCTCTGGCTCACTCTCGTTACAAGAAGGCTTTCAGCCGTAACACTCAAGAGTATGCCAAGTATGTGGCTGAATTGGTCAAGGATCCTAAGGATCGTAAGATCGCTGTGAAGATCAACTCAGGTGCCGTATTCCCATACGATGTCCTGAAGGGTGTTATCGGTTCATACAACTTGAAGTACAACTCCACTGAATGTGGTGCTTTGCAAGCTCAATGGGATGCCATGGAAAACTTTATCGGTGACGCTAACGTGTTGCCTTTGGTTGACGTGTCAGGCTCTATGACTTGTCCAGCTGGTGGTTCTGGATCCCAGTCCAAAACTACTTGCTTGGATGTAGCAGTTTCTCTTGGTCTGTACGTTGCAGACAAGAACAAGGGTAAGTTCAAGGATACCTTCCTGACTTTCTCTTCTTCTCCAGAACTGTTGCACTTGCAAGGTAACATCTTGCAGAAGGTACATCAAATGTCATCTTCTAACTGGGGTATGTCTACTGACTTGGTGAAAGCCATGAAGAAGATCCTAGACACTGCTGTAAAAGGCAATGTTCCTCAGGAAGAAATGCCAGAAATGCTTCTGATCATGTCTGACATGCAATTTAACCAATGCGCTCGTTTCGACGACTCCGCAATGAAGATGATTGCACGTAAGTTTGAAGAAGCAGGCTACGAACTGCCAAAGATCGTGTTCTGGAACCTGAACGCTAAGGACAATGTCCCAGCTAAGTACGATGCCTCTGGTGTTGCACTAATCTCTGGTTTCAGCCCACAAATCATGACTGCTGTTCTTGGTGGTGATACTGAACAGTTCACTCCGGAAGCAATTATGATGAAGGCAGTTGGTATCGAAAGATACAACCTAGCGTAACCTAGTCGCTTGGGACGGGAAGCGTTGACCAGTGCGCTCAATCACTGGTCACCATAATTAAGTACATTTTTGTCTTTTTGCGGGGTTTCAGGTTCCTCGGGAAGATGTGCCAGAACGAGATAGCACTGCAGAGCGAGGCTCGTGGTAACACATCAATACTCACAGGTGAAATTGACAGCCACCTGGGAATGTACTTAATTATGATTTCGCGGGTATGGTGTTTAACGGTCAGCATGCTAGTCTTCCAAACTAGAGGTCTTCGGTTCGAATCCGAGTATCCGCTCCAAAATATTTTTTGACTTTAATTCAGAGTCGCGGTATAATTATTCTATCGAGTGAAGAAAAACCAAGAAAGTTAAGAAAAAGTGCTTGACTTAAATTGGAAATTCGGGTATAATTGTTATATATTGATAATGAAGGTTTGTGATGATTCTGAATAACTCTCCCCAAAACGAAGCCATCTTGTCCAACGTCGGCGAGATCGGTGAATTTCGTATCCGTAATTCCGCAAAAGCATTCAACATTCTTTCTAGCGGTCTCTACGCAAACAAAATCAAAGCGATCATCCGTGAACTGTCTTGTAACGCAGTTGACTCGCACATCGCTGCTGGTAAGTCAGACGTTAAATTCGAAGTCCACCTTCCCAACGCTCTTGAACCTCACTTCAGTATCCGTGATTTTGGTACTGGCTTGAGCCACGAGCAGGTAACCAACATCTACACCACATATTTCGAATCTACCAAAACTGGTAGCAACGATTTTATTGGTGCTCTTGGTCTTGGTTCCAAGTCTCCATTCAGCTACACTGACAACTTTACTGTAACCGCCATCAAAGATGGTCGCAAGGGTATTTACTCTGCTTTCATCAACGCTGAGGGTGTTCCTTCTATCGCTCTAATGATGGAAGAAGCAACCGATGAACCAGCTGGCGTTGAGATCAAGTTCTCCGTGAATGACCGATTCGACTTCAGTAAGTTCAAAGAAGAAGCTGCCAGCGTCTACCGCCACTTCAAACAGAAACCCACTGTTTCTGGTATTTCTAACTTCACGTTTGATCTCCTGACCTACGAAACTGAAAACCTCATTCCTGGTGTTCATGTTGTTTCCAGTGTGAACAATTATCGCAGCAGCAGAAGTCTGGCTGTGATGGGTAATATCGCATATCCTATTGATATTCCAAACCCCGATCAACTTGGCCCCCTTCGCAGTATGCTCGACTGCGGTCTTGAGATGCACTTCGAGATCGGCGAACTTGACTTCCAAGCAAGCCGTGAAGGTTTGTCGTACATCCCTCAGACAATTGACGCCATCAAAGCTAAGTTGCAGAAGGTTAGCGATGCCCTCGCGGGGCATATTAAAGCTGAAGCAGACGCTATCCCCAATATGTGGGATCGCGCTGTTTGGTTGAGTAAGAAGCGTGAACATAATCTCTGGTACACTGCTGTTGACCAATACGTTCAAACTAGCAATCTTGAGACAGCTCAACCTGGCAATCGTTACAGATTCTTGAAAGAGTTTCGTATCAGCGTGGCCGAACTGGCTTCTAAGTATAATATCGTCGTTCGCGGGTTTTCTCGTTCGCGTGGTAGTTCTTCTTGCAACACCATTAAAGAAAGCCACGAACACGGTCGTGATTCTAACGGCACATACTATACAACTGCTTGTTGGGACTTTCAAGTTAGCGATAACCTGGACTTTGTTGTAAACGACACCAAGATTGGTTGCGGTGAACGTGCCAAGTATCACTATCGCGAAACTGAAATGAAGCACTACACTCATCGAGTGTTTGTTCTCGATAAGGCTGATGCAGCCAAAGATATGGACTTGGTTGAGTTTTTTAAAGCAATTAAAAATCCGCCAGAAGATCGTATCTTCAATGCTTCTTCTTTGAAAGAGAAGCCTCGCAAAGATTCAAGCGTTGGTCGTAACGTTAGCATTCTTCGTATGGAGAAGCGTCGTCGTGGTTACCATGAAACTATTGTGTGGGCAGATGCTGGTAAAGTTTCTAGCTTCGACACTTCTAAAACTCACTACTACATGCCTCTTTCTGGTTATGTTGCTGCGAGCACTAAAGTGTCTGATGTTAAAACTCTCCGTGAATGGTTGATTATGTGCGGTATCAAAGAGTTGTCTGACTTGACAATCTATGGTGTCCGTAAAGTTGACATGGAAGAAATCAAGAAACAACCTAACTGGGTGAACGTTGAAACTTTCATTGAGAAGACTCTTCAAGTTCCTGATCATAATGTTATCATGAACCTTGTTGAAGACACAGTCTCTATGCAGCGCCTACATAGTGTTGCTTCGCACCTTAAAGATGGCAGCCCGTTTAAAACGGTGATGTCTAACTTTGATGGTTACACTCGTGTTAAGTTTGCTGAACACGCATTCCGTCAGTTGTATAGCCTGTATGGTTCTAAACTGAATTTTGATTTGACCACTGCGGTCAAAAAGTTTGTTGACGATTTTTCTGCCATCAACAAACGATATCCGTTGCTCAACCACATTGATCGTGGTGTAGGTGACTCGGTTGTGGCAGAATATATTGCAATGGTTGATAACTTTAAAGGTGAATAAAATGGCTTTTCCTTTCCTGATTCAAGGTAACAACATCGTCGTGGTAATTGGTAACAAGAGCCACACTATCTCTAAAACACATATCACGTACCAGAAGGTTCTTGACGCGATCAAAGCTCAAGATTGGGACACGGTTAAAGACATCATCGAGCCTAAGAAAGTAGTTCTCAACTATGGGCAAGGTAATGTTTCTATCAAGGGTGAAACTCTCTACTGGAAAGGTAAAGAGTTGCACAACTCGATGTCTGTTCGTATGATCCAGATGTTGCAAGACGGGTTTCCTGTTGAGCCGATGGTTAACTTTATGGAGAATCTGTACAAAAACCCATCGAAGCGTGCCGTTGACGAGTTGTATGGTTTCTTGGAAAAGAGCCAACTGCCAATTACTCCCGATGGCCACTTCTTGGCTTACAAGAAGGTTCGTGACAACTACTTCGACTGCCACACAGGTACCATGGATAACTCCGTTGGTAAGATCGTTGAGATGGAGCGTAACGAAGTTGACGACAACAAGGATCGTACTTGTTCCGCTGGTCTGCACTTCTGCTCTCTGGGCTACTTGAGTCACTTCGGCGGTGCGCGTGTCATGATCGTTAAGATCAACCCTGCTGATGTTGTGTCTATCCCTTCGGATTACAACGACACCAAAGGTCGCGCTTGCCGTTATGAAGTTGTTGGTGAACTGAACGCTGAGGAAGCACCGGAAGATGCTTTTGATGAGCCAGTCCAGTCCAACGGTAAAACTGTCTTGGAACCCAACCAACGACCTGCTTGGACACCTGTTGTCTGATTTACAACTCCCCTTCGGGGGAGTTTTTACTTGACTTTGTAAAGAGTTTAGTGTATAATACGTGTATTGTTTTAAGGAATTGATGTGTCTTATTTTATTCGTAATTCTAACACCTACCGCATTGCTTCAGAGGAATCTCTGGACATTCAAACGTCATTGCCTGTTGGAAACTACACTGTAAAGTTTAACGAAATGGGTGGCTTTTTCTACTTAGAAATGGTTGACTCTTTCAAACAACTCCCCAAGCTGTACGGCGACACAACTCGAAACTCTAATCGCATCTTGCGCACCTACCTTGACCGTGATGTTTCTACTGGCGTCATGTTGACTGGTGAGAAGGGTTCTGGTAAGTCTCTGTTGGCTAAGACTTTGTCCATTGACGCTGCTGCAATGGACATCCCAACTATCATCATCAATAACAACTGGACTGGCGATATCTTCAATAAGTTCTTGCAGGATATCGAGCAACCTTGCGTCATCTTGTTTGACGAGTTTGAGAAGGTGTATGATAACGACGACCAAGAGAAGGCTTTGACCCTGCTGGATGGCGTGTTCCCTTCACGTAAGTTGTTCGTGATTACTTGTAATGATAAGTGGCGTGTCAACGAACACATGCGTAACCGCCCTGGTCGCATCTACTACATGCTGGACTTCAAAGGTCTTGACGCAAACTTCATCGAGGAATACTGCAACGATGTTTTGGTGAACAAGGTTCACATCGAGAAGATTGTTACTATCGCCGCTTTGTTTGAACAGTTCAACTTTGACATGCTGAAAGCGTTGGTTGAAGAAATGAATCGTTACGACGAGTCTCCACAAGACGCATTGAAGATGTTGAACGCCAAGCCTGAGTTCAACAACGGTGGTACGTTCTCTGTTCAGCTGGTTGTTAATGGTGAGCCTGTTACAGACGGTTCTGTTCGTAAAAGTTGGAATGGTAACCCATTGTCTGGTACTGTCGGTTTCGACTTCTACTCTAAAACTAACTATGGCATCGGTAATTCTGATGACCGAAGTGGTCTGGTTGCAACCGCTGATGATGATGGCGAGTACTGGAATGAAATCTACTTCACTCCAAACAACATCGTGAAGGTTGACGCTCAAGAAGGTAAGTTCACTTACCAACAAGATAATGTGTTCTGTATCTTGACTCGCAAGAAAGAACAAGGCTACAACTACTTGGCGTTCTGATGAATATAAGTAGAGATGACTACATCTTTATAACCGTCGCATGGAAAGGTGGATTTAAACACATCGTTCCATGTCGCGGTTATAACCTAAAGTCCCAAATTGAGTTTAACAAATCTTTGTTTTACGTTGAGTCTTTTACTTGGCGAGCTGTAACAAAGGAAGAATATGAGGAGCATACATGGGCATCATCGCAACTTGCGGACACCGAGTCAACGAACTCGAAGAACTCCGACAAATCTCAATCAAAGCGTGGGACATCACGCAAGAAGGTTGGGTTAAAGCAATCCACTTCTCGAGCGTCTGCGAAGACTGCTACAAAGAGTACGAAGCCGAAGGCTCAATCCTCTACACCGAAGAAGAAGAAAACGACTGGCTCAAAGGAGACTAAAAATGAGCAACGAGCAAGCAAAGGTGAAGCACAGCAAGAGGCTCCAGCAAAAAGAAAACCACGTAGCAAAGCAAGCGAAGATTCTCAAAGAGTATCAAAACCACGGAGAACCGCTAAACCAGCTGCTAAAAGAACCTCATCGAATGGCAAAGAGGCACGCACTGAATTGCGGGAACCCAAAATGCGTAATGTGCGCAAACCCAAGAAAGACGTTCAAGGAACTGACGATTCAGGAAAAACGACACCTACAAGAACTAGAAGTCGCAAGACTACGACACAGTAATGGAACTGTAGTTGATGAAGTTGAGGTGTATTTAGAAGTTAGGAATGGATAATGTTTAGCGCCGACCCAGACTTCACAGCATATGATTATGCGATCGGCGGTAAACTTGTTGTTGGTAATGCAGTATTAGAAGAATCTTTCGCGATACAGATGAAGCATGATGTTGATTTTAAAAATCAAGTTAAGGCTAAGTTGATTGCTGATATGGCGACTTTTATCTTAGAAAATAATCTAGTAGAGTTTACTCAACAAGACGATCCATATACTTACAGAAAACACATTCACGTCAGAGCATATTTGGCTCCAAGTGATCAAGTAAGAATTTTGAGACTTGCAAATAAAATTAAGGAATGAATATGAGTTATGAACAATGGAAAGCTGATCGCCTTATGAAGCAGGCTAAAAAGAAGGCTCGTAAGACTTTGATCAAAGAGGGTCACCACCCAAAGACAGCTGCTAAACTTGTTAATCAAGCGTTGAAGCGTATTCATACTGCCCAAGAAAATGCTGAAACTCAAAACTAAACAATACTCAATCCCTGTAACTATCATTCGCTCAAATATTACGTTTATTATGAATAAGGCTGGCGGATGTGTTATTTACTTTGTGGGTGGAGAATCTCTTCATGTCGAAGAATCTTATGATGAGGTTGTATCTCAACTATGAGATATTACTCATATGTTGTCTCCGAAGATGACTTGAGAATACAAAAACTCGTCTATTCTGAAAAAGAAATCATAGACGAGTTTTGGTCACATTGGACAACGGAAATGAAGGGTAATGGCTATTCGTCGTTGATTAACCCTCAAGCGTGTATTGATGATTGGTGCGCTCTACATTGGGCAGTTCAGGAAGATGTTTATAAATTTAAACATGGATATGATGGTAAGATTTTCTGCATAAATGAATTCAATATTCTTGACCCAAATTTTGAATATGCAACTGTTGTATGTTTAAATGATAATTCAGTCGTTATTGATGGTTATGTCAGTTTGACTAATGATATGGATAAAATCTAATGGAATTACCTAAACGAATTATTCTCCCATGCGGTAATGCTGCAGTTCTAGATGATAGAACAAACACATATTTCTGTAACTTTTGTTATGAGATTGTTGGATCAAATACAGAACCCTCTGGTTGTAAAGCAAAACGCGAACAAGCAGAGCCTTTTAAAAATGATTATTGGATGAACATAAATGACGGACCAGAAGAATGAATCTAGTTTGACCGATGACGCTATTGTCGATATTGCTCAAAGTTTTGATCAATTTATTTTAGAGATGGGTGAAAAACATAAACCAAGTGGAATTGAATTTGCTTCAATTATTCTTGGTCGTTTGATTATCTTTAGTAAGCATGTAGATTGTTTAAATACATTTCATGAATTGCTTGGCGCTGTTTCTAAACTTAAAGAATCAGAGCCATTATCTAAAACAGAAGATTTACAATGACCTGCAAAGACTGTAATAGTGATTGTCAACAAGGTAGGTTATGTCCGCATAGAAAGGAAATTGATTTGTTTAAATCAATTAAATCATATTTTACATTGAAGAAAATAGCCACAGGGTTTACTGATGGTGTTTCTGGCAAGACTGTCTGCTATTACAAAGACTGCTATGGTGATGTTTGGATGAAAGACTCCAGATGGAGCTTCTTTGGCGTGAAAACAGGGCAAAAAAGTCCTTGACTTAAATTCACGGATGCGGTATAATTACTCTATTGAAGGAGTAAACTTATGTACCAAGTTGTTATTGTTCAAGATGGCGAAACTGCTAGGCTTGATTGTGAGACTCTGGAAGAAGCCCAGAACGTTCGTCGTTCCTTTGTCAATTATGGTAAGTGTCAATCAGTGACAATTGAAGAGGTTCAACAATGACTCTTACTTCTATGATCGTTCGCCAAAACAACAAGTGTTACTATTGCAAGTGCGAGATGGGCAATGTCAAGAAGTCTCCGAATCAAGCCACTGTTGAACACTTGATTGATAAGTGGTCTAGTCCTGGTCATAAAAAGATTGAATCTGCTTCGAATCTCGTAGCTGCTTGTTTCCAGTGTAATAACTCTCGTGGCGCTGCTCGTAACCGAATTGCCCGTGATTACTACAAAAGTCAGGCTGCTAAGAAGAGCATGAAACTCGCTGTAGCATCAACATCAAGTCGCTCTCTGTTTAAATTGTTTGGCCCAGTGCCACAAACTCTATTTGTTATGTAAGGAATTGAAAATGCGTAAACTTGCTTCTATTCGTCGTATTGATTCTCTGACTCCGATTGATGGAGCAGATAAGATTGAACTTGCCACTGTTGGTGGTTGGAAAGTTGTATGCCAAAAGGGTTTGTATAACGAAGGTGATCTTGCTGTTTACTTCGAGATCGACTCTTGGATTCCCCACACAATTGCTCCATTCTTGAGCAAGGGTCAATACCCTCGCGTGTTTGAAGGTGTTGAAGGTGAACGTCTGAAGACTATCAAGCTGCGCGGTCAACTGTCTCAAGGGCTGTTGATGCCGTTGGATGAAGCCTGCAAGAACATTGAATCACAACTCTTTGAGGGTTTGGATGTAACCGTTCCTCTGGGCGTTCTTAAGTGGGAAAAGGCTGTTCCCGCACAACTTGCTGGCGTGTGTAAGGGTAACTTTCCTTCTCTGATTCCAAAGACCGATCAAGAACGTGCCCAAAACTTGGTGAAAGAAATTGTCGCTGCGAATGAGCGTGGCACCAAGTTCGAGATCACTGAAAAGCTGGAAGGCTCTTCTATGACTTGCTACCTGATTGATGGTGAGTTTGGTGTCTGCTCTCGTAACATGAACTTGAAAGAAACTGCCGAAAACGCTTTCTGGGCTACTGCTCGTCGCGAAGGTATCGAAGAAAAGATGCGCGCTGTTCCGACTGCGGGCGACTTCGCTATCCAAGGCGAACTGGTTGGTCCTGGTATCCAAGGTAATATCTACAAGCTATCTGAGCCCAAATTCTACGTCTTCGATGTATACAACATTATCGGCGGATTCTACCTGAACCCCACTGATCGTCGTAAACTTATCGAGATGATGGGTCTAAATCACGTGCCTGTTCTGGCATCTCAAGCCAGCCTGTACGACACTCTTGGTATCACCGATATCCCACAACTGCTGAGGTTTGCGGAAGGTAAGTCTGTTATGGGTGTTGTTGACACTGAACGTGAAGGTGTTGTTTTTAAAGAAGTTAATGGTGGTATGACTTTCAAAGCCATCTCTAACGCATATCTACTTGGAGAAAAATGATGGATTTGGCATTATTGGTTTATGGTATCAACGTCATGGGTAAACTGGTATGAACAAATTATACGTTTTGGTTGGCGTCCCAGGTTCTGGTAAGTCCACTTGGGTGGCTAATCAGAAATGGGCAAAAGACATTCCTGTCGTTTCCACCGACCGATTCGTGGAGCAATATGCGCAGGAACAGGGTAAAACATACTCTGAGGTGTTTGAAGAGTATATGCCTATCGCTGTGAAGTTGATGGCAAATCAGGCATTGATCTGCCAAGCAAATAATTTAGACATCATTTGGGATCAAACATCCACTTCTATCACCACACGCGCGAAGAAGATCCGAATGTTGCCAAATTATTATAAAATCGCCGTCGTGTTTAAGACTCCATCAACATCAGAGTTGCAAACCAGATTGGCTTCTCGCCCAGGAAAAAATGTTCCTTGGGATGTAGTATCTAAAATGGCTCAACAATTAGAAGCTGAACCACCTACACTGGAAGAAGGCTTCGATGAAATTTGGAATGCATCATGAAAATGACACTAGAACAAATGGTAGATGACCTACAACGTAGAGTTGCTATGCTGGAAAGCCGAGTTGTTATGTTAGAGGCTCGTAATATGACCTATGGTCCACTACCATCAGTTCCCCCAACTAATCCATGGCCATTACCAAACTACCCGTGGCAACCACCATATACAATCACTTGTAAAGCTGCCGATGGTACGACTCATGAGATGGTTTTAAATGGACCAATTGTGGCTCAAAATAAATGAGAGTAATTATTGCTGGTGGGCGAGATTTCACGGATTATCAATTACTACTTGACGCCATTCAAGAGGCTCAGTTCAATATAGAAACTGTTGTATCTGGTGGCGCAAAGGGTGCAGATTATCTTGGCGAATTTTATGCTTCTGAAATGAACTTGAAGCTCAACGTATATAATGCTGATTGGGAACGCCATGGTCGAGCAGCGGGGCCAATTCGCAATAGAAAAATGGCAGAGAATGCCGACGCTCTAATCGCTATGTGGGATGGTAAATCCCGTGGCACAAAAAATATGATTGAAACTGCAACAAAACTCGGCTTGCAGGTGTATGTAAAAAGGTATTAACATGACTCTACTATCGTTGCAAGAATTTGCTAAACATAAAGATGGCACATATGTGTCAATGGACTTATCCCAAGGGTGTAAAGATATTCTGGATCACTTCGTTGAAATGAATCTTGGGTTGACTGAACGTGTTGATAAATCAACATATCATATCACTGTAATCTATTCTCGTACACCAGTACCATCGGCTGAGCAATATGCTGGATATGGTAATGAACAGCCAGCAAGGGTTACTGGTTATGAAGTATTCCCAACCAAGAATGATGGTAAGTGTTTGGTGTTACGATTGGAATGCCCGTTCGCTGAGTTACTTAATAAGCAATTAACTGCTCAGGGCGCAACAAGCGATTATGACACCTACAAACCCCACATGACTATTGCTTATGATATTAAGCAAGAGATTGACCCACATAATCTTCCTCTACCTGAATTCAATCTATACTTTGATCCTGTTAAGGTTGAACCGTTAGATCCTGTATTTGTACCAAAGAATAAAGAATGATTATCCTTACCTTATTCACGCTGCTGATCCTGAAGCACTTCATTATTGATTTCCCCGCACAGACTCCATATCAGTGGATGAATAAGGGAACATATGGTCATCCTGGTGGCATTCTACATGCTGGTTTACACGGGTTTGGTACTGTTCTTTGTTTTGTGTGGTGGGCACCGTTCGCGTCAATCATTCTTGGTATCATGGATATGCTCATCCATTATCACATTGACTGGGCTAAGATGAATATCAACAAGAAATATGGCTGGAAAGCAGATACTCACCCTGAGTTCTGGACAGCTCTTGGTCTTGATCAATTGGCTCACTATCTAACATATGTTGGACTAATTGCATTGGTTGTATAATGAAAGATCTTCTAGAAGTTGGCTCTTGGTTGGATGATGAAAAAGATTATCAAATCGGCACGAAAGAAGCGTATGATGCATTCGTGGCTAAACGTAACGAATCTCTGAACCAGAAGTATTGGACTATTTGCTTTCCTGGAGAGTATGGTCAGAATGTTCAGGAAACATGGAGGCAAGATCAAATCCTCAATTCCTATTATCCTTACTGGAAAGGTAAGATGTTAGAGGCTGGTAAGGGTGATATGATAACAACCGAGAATTGTCTAGATGATTGGATTGTTGTTAATTGGGCTGTAGAAACTGATCAATGGGGTAATAAATTATGACTGAAAAATGTATTGTATGTGATAAGCCAGCCGACTGGGTAAGATCTACGCAATTTGCAGGAGAACACCCATATTGCGAGCACCACGCTAAACGAGAAGATGATTTTGGTGAGGACGATTCTTACACATATTGGTACAAGTTAGAAGACAAATGAAACGATATAATGAGCGTTTCGACGCATATTACGAAACAGACACCAATAAATGGTTAGAGGATAAATGCGACGATCTAGATTGCGATTATTGCTCTGGTAGACCAGATCACCCACCACCATTTGAAGCTGGAGATCGTGTAATGGTTTTACCATATAAAATGCCAGCAACTGTAGTAGAACAATATCTATCCTACGATGGTTTAGAAGTCTTTTGGGGTAATGTAAAGGTCAGATACGACGATGGCATCGAAGGAACATGTAATAACTGGCAATTAAGGATGATAGAATGCTCTACCTCGGATTCGCAGTAAGAAACCCATTCTCAAGAAGGCATGAAATCCTAAGAGACTATGTATTCTCAATAACAAAGAACAAGACAATCGAACTTGGTTTCTATAAGAATAACTCTATTATCGGAGCATCATTCGGTATTACTGGTTATATGAGAGACCATAGAGGCTTTCACTTTGATATAGAATTACTGGGTTATCAACTAGACTTTATATTCTATGATAATAGACATTATGGGGATGAATAATGACCTCTGAAATGATGGAAAAGATCAAGAGAGACTTCAATAGAGAACCAGATAAGGATACACTCTCGTTTGAAGCCTATGTTGCAGGATATATGGCTGGAGTAAGAAGATTCGCTGAAAGACCGAATAGAAAAGAGATTCAGTCTAAATTAGGGTATTCACGGGTAGGATTAAACAACGTATGAACGAACGAATTAAAGAACTTGCCAAACAGGCTGGATGCACTATTGACGGAATGGGCTATGGCGAAGGGAATGTTGAAAA
>VFQS010002994.1_pt1 | contig 13244 bp, 15 predicted proteins | sample 3512361 | NCBI WGS metagenome assembly VFQS01 (sample SAMN10412375, study PRJNA504923) | tailings metagenome | isolation source: Relicate 1 Philex TSF3 active mining | place: Philippines
CCCCCAAAACCCCAAAACCCCAAAACCCCTGTCAACGTCACAAAGTGCGGATAATATTATAAGTTTAAGAAGATTTGTAATTAATTAAGAAAACGATTTAAAGTTTATGAAGAAGGTAGTTAAGAATTGAGCGGCCAGTGCTCTATATATACAATAATAATTAAATAGTGGCTGATTGAACTTTTATTTAATTTAAATATTTTTTGAAGAATCTAAATAAGAGAGAAGGGAATGCAAACAGGTGACATACCCAAGTAAAGAGGTATATATTCTGAAATCCTAACAACAGAGGACACCGAGAACCTGAAGGTAAGCACCTTCATTTGCCGGTCATTAGTTTCCCTAACTTCTGCGTTTTTGTATTAAAGCTTGTTTCAACTTTTGGGCCCTCCGCCGATAACGTTATTCGGGCGAACGTTAAATAAAAGATGCCTAGAGCCTTAGGTATGATAATAGAAAAACAATTCACCAACTATCAACAACATCATTTTTCTTACCCTTTTGTTCGACCTCTTACTTAGGTCTGAAACGTCGTGGCGATTAAGTGGTTTCCCCAGACAAAGGTGCCGTACAACAGCAGCTCTTGGACAAGAGTGGCAAGATTTTAGGAAAAACTTACTTTAGAGACCCAGATGTCAACAAGGGCTTCTACTCTAAGAAGAGAGAGGGTGTCGCAGATGTTGACCCCAAGGTAAGCAAATTCAAAATTTTCATCTTACCCTTTCTTTTAATGCAGGTTATGGAGCCTTTCGTTCCAATCCCCGGAAAACCTCCCAGACAAGTTGTGATTGATCGTCAGCGTAAACTTTTCGCATCCTTGAACATCGAGGACCTTCTTCTCGAGCTTGTAAGTACAAATAAATTTAAATTATATTCATATTTAGGGAATCGACTATAAAAACCCAACAGCGCATCAAGCTGACTGGCTTCCGCTCGAGCCTTTTGACGATACTGAATATGATTGCCGCCTTCCAGAAGAGTGGATTGAGTACGGAGTTGACCCAGTAACTGGGTCCTTCAATCCCATTCCTGGTAAAGGACTCTACAGAGATGAGACTGGCAGTGGGTTCTGGAGACCAGTCTTAATTAATGGTTATGAGCAAGAACGAAACGTCTACTCAGGCTGCTGGGATGATGATTCTCACGAATACTGTGAACTGACTCGCATTAATTTGCTATTTAATGCCGAAGATCCCCGTATCTTCGCTCAGAGAGTTGCCCAAGCTCATCAAGAGCGCATCTTTGCTGACAGTTAAATCCGTTACAACTTCTTCATTGATAATATGCCAACTTTGGAGCTCCCAGAGTTGGATTCAGAGCAGCAGCATCGCATTATCACAATGGCTCTTTCAGCTCGATACCTTAAGGAAAAAATTAAGGGAGGCAAAGATGATAAAAATGGCGGGGGTGTCGATACAACTAGCATCCTCTAAGAAGTCAACTTGGACTTCGGTCGCACCATGAACTGGATTATTATCGACAAGACTATGGAGAAGCCCTTAGATCAGCTCAAAGACATGATCCAGGCTAACTTGACTCTTCCACCAAAGCCTCCTGGTCGTGTCGTGCCATATTTTGGCATGGTTCCTATTCCTTAACATGACTTCCCAGAGCAATTTTCAAACTTTTGCTTCAACTCCCTATTTATTAAGGAGGAAGTTATAAAAGCTATGGTTGACATTAGAGCCGAATGTAACTAGCTGTTATAAGATAATCGCATATATGATGTTTCCGTCAAGGGAAAGACCCTCAGAGTGGAAGAATTCAAATAAATATAGGGTTCAAGTATCGCTCAAATCAAGTTTAACACTCGTGAACAGGGTTGGGTGGGTCGTCTTGAAAAAATTATCAAAAATTCTTTCACTGAAGTCGGAAAGGGATGGTTCAACATTCATGAAACTTCAAAAGAAACATACGAGTTCGGTAAGCTCAAAAAATTCCTTACTTTGGTGAATTTCATGATGCAAGACACCATTCTTTCACTTGGAAAGGACTCAGTTCGTCAATTTGTGAGCTTTATGATGCAATACATCCCAAAGGAAACCCACATTTACTCGACTTCAAGCGTCAAGAATGTTTTTGAAAAGCCACCAAAACCAGTTGAAGAGGGTGGACCAGAGGAAGAGGATGCAAATCTTGCTAAGGAAATCCCAGAGAGTGAAATGACCTTAATCCAAAAGGTCAGAAAGGAGATGGACGCCATGTTTTCGCTTGATAAAGATCCTGAGCCTCTCTTTGTCCTTGATTTGATCCTTAAGCCCAATCAACTTATCCCTAACTACTCAGTTGAGCCCCGTGACATCGTTACCAAGATTTTAGAAGTATTTGACGAAGGTATTGAGTGCCTTCAATAGATCCCTCAACTTGAGCCAATCCTTCTTCGCCATTTATTCAAAACTCATGGCAAGAAGATGCTTAAGGCACCTCTTAGACCAAGAGAGGAGCCTAAGAGAAAACCAGAAGATCCTGGCAATAAAAAGTTCCTCCCAGATGAGAACATCTGGCTCTGGGATGCCTACTACACCATCAAAACAAATCTAGAAAGATCTATCGAGCCTCTATATGAGTATGTCAAGACTTTCTAGAAATTTGAAGGTGAGAACAAGTTGAACCCCGACCGATTTGTAAAGAGCCTTGATGAGGGTGACACTCCTATCACTGCTGAAGGCTTGAAAAATGATATGAATGAGCATCGCAAGGAAGAAGATCGTCTTCGCAGAGAAATTCCTGAGTTTGTTAACGTTTCTATTTTCTAGATCAACTGCAAGGATATCCGCAACTTGTATGTTGGAAAGCACACTCAAATCATTGATAAGGAAATCAAATTGATAGCTCAAAAAGGTAAAGAGCTCAACTACACCTTATCAACAAAGTTTGACGAGATCAACGAGCGTATCAGAAGAGTCCCAAAGAATATTGAGGAACTAACTGAGACCAAGAAGTACATTTCTGAAATTCCAGTGGTCATTGCCAAGCTCAAGGAGGAAATCAGTCAGTGCATGGATATTTATAACATACTCGATGATTTCAATCAAGAATTATCTGGAGGAGATATGGATCAAAAATGGCACTTGTTTGGCGCTCCTCAAAAAATCATAGGTGTTATTGAGTAACAATCTCAAGTTCTTGAAAAGCAAAGAGAGGCTTTTGTAAAAGGAATGGAAGCTGAACAAGAAGAGTTTGAGGAAACCTTAAATAACCTTGAAATTACTGTCGGTGGTTTCAACTCATTCGATGACCTCAACAAATTTGAGGAAATTTCAGTTGATGTTGAATCAGTTAACCAACGTATGCAAGATTGTATTGAGCAGTCACGCCTATTCAATCAGAGAGAATTTCTTGTAGGTAAAGAACAAAAAGACTACTCAAGGCTTCAGCAGATGGTCAAGGACTTCTTGCCTTACTCTAACTTATGGCTAACTACTCGCACATGGCACAAATCTCATCACTCATGGTTAAACGATCCTTGGGAAAAGCTCAATGCTGCTGAACTTGATGCCACTTTCGAAAACTGCAACAAAGTAATGTCTGGTGTGCTTCGTTTCTTCCGTGACAAAGATTTTCCTAAGATTACTAAAATTGCTGATCAAATGAAAAAGAACATTGATGAGTTCAAACCATTTGTTCCCCTTGCTCTTGCCCTTAGAAAGGATGGAATGAAGGATCGCCATTGGGATCAAATTTCTGCAAAAGTTGGCTTTGACATTAGACCAAAAGAAGGCTTCAATCTTACATCAGTAATAGATGCTGGGATGATGAACTTTACCGAATTTTGTGAGGAAGTTGGTGAGCGTGCTTACAAAGAATTCCACATTGAAAAGTCTTTGACAAAGATGCAAGGTGATTGGAAGGATTGCAACTTCCTTTTGCCTCAATTTAAGACGACAACTACTAACTTTATTGCCGGTTTTGATGATGCTATAGCTATGCTTGATGAGCACATTGTTACTACCTAAGCCATGAATTTCTCACCTTTCAAAAAACCTTTTGAGAAAGAAATTGAAGAATGGAATGGAAAGTTAATGCTTGTCAGTGATACTCTTGAAGAGTGGATTAAGTGTCAAGGATAATGGATGTATCTTCAGCCTATTTTTGACAGCCCTGACATCATGAAATAACTGCCAGCTGAATCTAAACGTTTCAAATCAGTTGACTCTACTTGGAGACATATCATTAATCAGACAAAGCAGTTGCCAAACATCTTGATTACCTGCTCAAAAGAAGGTCTCAAAGAAAAGTTCCAAGAGGCAAACAAGAATCTCGAAATAGTTCAAAAGGGTCTTGCTGATTATCTCGAGAAGAAGCGTTCCAATTTCGCTCGTTTCTATTTCTTGTCCAATGATGAGCTGCTTGAAATCCTTTCCCAAACTAAGGAAGTGAGAAATGTGCGTCCACACCTTCGCAAGGTTTTCGAGGCAATGGCTGATCTTTAATTCGAAGATGACGATACCATTCATGCTATGTTCTCAGGAGAAGGAGAAAAGGTCAATTTCGTCAAGAAGATTGATCCTAAAGATAGAAATGTCGAATTTTGGATGGGAGATGTCGAAAAGATGATGACAATGTCTGTGCGTCATGTTCTCGAACACTCAGTCGTTGACTATAAGGAGAGACCTAGAAATGATTGGATCATTAGTCACCCTGGTCAATGCGTCCTGAATGGCAGCTAAGTACACTGGACCACTGAAGTCGAAGATGCGATTAGAGCGAATGGTGCTTAGGGTGTTAAAGATTATCTTGATGAACAAAACAAGCAGCTGATTTAAACTGTCATGCTTGTGAGATAAAAACTTACGAAAAATCAGATCATTACAGTCAATGCACTTATCGTTATTGATGTGCACGCTAAGGATGTCGTCGCAACTCTTGCCTCTCTTGGCATTGATGACATCAATGCTTTTGAGTGGATCTCGCAGCTTCGTTACTACTGGGAGAATGATGATTGCTATGTGAAATGTGTTGCTACCAACTATCCCTACGGTTATGAGTATCTTGGTAACTCTCTCAGACTTGTCATCACTCCCCTGACTGATAAGTGCTATATGACACTGATGGGAGCACTCAGTCTGAACTTGGGTGGTGCACCTGCTGGCCCAGCCGGTACTGGAAAGACTGAGTCCACAAAGGATCTTGCTAAGGCTCTCGCTAAGCAGTGCGTCGTGTTCAACTGCTCTGACGGCATGGATCATCTAATGGTTGCCAAGTTCTTCAAGGGTCTCGCATCTGCCGGTGCCTGGGCTTGCTTCGATGAGTTCAACAGAATCAATATTGAAGTGCTGTCTGTGATCGCTCAACAGCTCTTGATCCTCTTCAGAGCCAAGGGAAATAACGAGCCTGAGATCATCTTCGAGGACTCTCTGATTAAAATGAAGCCGACTTTCTGCGTCTTCATCACTATGAACCCGGGTTATGCGGGTCGTTCTGAGCTCCCTGACAACCTGAAGGCCCTCTTCAGGCCCGTGGCTATGATGGTCCCTGACTACGCCCTCATCGGCGAGATCATGCTCTACTCGTTCGGTTTCCTGACCGGCCGTGACCTCGCCCGAAAGATGGTCACCACGTTTAAGCTCAGCTCCGAGCAACTCTCCTCTCAAGATCACTATGACTACGGTATGAGAGCAGTGCGCTCTGTTATCAACGCAGCAGGTCTCCTTAAGAGAGCCTATCCTGATATGGACGAGAGCTAGTTGCTTTTGAGAGCCTTGAGAGACGTCAATGTGCCAAAGTTCTTGAAGGATGATCTTCCTCTATTCGAGAATATCATGTTAGATCTCTTCCCTGGCATTACAAAGCCCGAGGCGAATTATGGCGGACTGTTCAAGTCACTGAACAACTCTTGCGAGCACTTTAACGTGCAGCCGGTTGAGATTTTCATCACAAAGATTATTCAGCTTTACGACACAATTCAGGTGCGTCACGGTCTCATGCTAGTGGGACCCACTGGTGGTGGCAAGACAATGAACTACAGAGTTCTTCAGCACGCTATGTCAGCTCTTGCTGGCCAAGATGCCTTTACCAAAGTTCACGTGGACTGCTTAAACCCTAAGTCAATCACAATGGATCAGATGTATGGTTTCGTCGACCCTCAAACCACTGAGTGGCAGGATGGTGTCTTAGCCAAGTTGGTTATTGAATGCACCAAGGATAGCTCAGCTGACCTCCATTGGGTTTATTTTGATGGCCCTGTCGATGCCCTCTGGATCGAGAACATGAACACTGTGCTTGATGATAACAAAAAACTTTGCCTTAACTCAGGCTAGATCATTACTCTAACCAGCAGAATGACTATGATGTTCGAGGTCGAGGATCTCTCAGTGGCTTCACCTGCCACAGTGTCTCGCTGCGGTATGGTCTACATGGAGCCAGGCAGCTTGACCCTTTCTCCCCTTGTGAAATCTTGGATTAATTCAGTCCCTCCGAGAATCAGAGAGACAAAGAATATGACTGATAAGTTGCAGAATTTGTTCGACAAGTATCTTGATGACACCATCTACTACATGAGAAAGAACCTTAAAGAGCCAGTGAAGACAGTAGATAACAATGTGTGCCAGAGCATTTTCAGGATCATTGACTGCTACTTCGCCCCCTATAATGAGACTGAAATCAAGAAGATTACAAATGATGAGCTCAAAATCCTTGATGGAATGATCAACCAACTATTCTTCTTCGGCCTCGTGTGGGCTGTCGGAGTTACCACCACACTTGAGGGAAGAATCTAGTTCGATAAGTGGATCAGAGAAAATGTATTGTCAAAGCTCGGCATTGATTTCCCTGCTGACAAACTTGTGTACGATTACAAGTTCAACGTTGAAACTAAGGAATGGTAATACTGGAGAGACACTGTTCCCGAGTACTCAGTGGACATCAAGAGCAGTTACAATGAAATCCTTGTTCCTACTGTCGATTCAATCAGAATGAAGTACTTCACTAAAACACTTACCATGAACAACAAGCATATTCTGACTCCAGGACCCACTGGTACAGGAAAATCTGTCAATATTGCTGAACTTTTAACCTATGAGCTCCCAGAAGAGTTCTAGACTCTTGCTGTTACCTTCTCTGCACAGACATCAGCAAACCAGACTCAGGACTACCTTGACGATAAGTTTGAAAAGAGAAGAAAGGGAGTCTTCGGACCTCCTATTGGTAAAAAGTTCATTATCTTTATTGATGATCTCAACATGCCAAAGAAAGAGGAATACGGTGCTCAGCCTCCTCTTGAACTTTTAAGATAATGGATGGACTACAAAGGTTGGTATGACCGCAAAGATAAGGAAAAGCCTTTCAAGAGAATTGAAGACATTATTTTCATTGCTGCAATGGGACCCCCAGGTGGTGGACGTAGTGTCATCACTCCAAGACTTCAGCGTCACTTTAACATTATGACATACACCGATTTGCAGGATGAGTCTATTCATACCATCTTCTTTACCATTATAAATGCCTTCATGTACAACTTTACTGCTGATATCAAGAATGCTTTGGACGGATTATGTCAAATGACTCTAAGAGTGTACAATAATGTACTTTATGGACCTCTGAAACCCACTCCAAATAAATCCCACTATACCTTCAATCTCAGAGATATCTCTCGTATCTTCCAAGGCTTGTGCAACGCCAACAACAAGTTGTGCTTCTAGCCTGTCCATCTAGCAAGAATGTGGATCCACGAAAACAAGAGAGTATTTGGAGACCGTCTCATCAATAACATTGACAGAGACTGGCTTGACAATATCCTTATTGAGGAGTGCAAGAAGACATATGCATTGGAGAAGGAGGAAGTGTTCAACTCAAGCAGAATTATCTTCGGTGATTTTATGCAAGGCATCGATGTTGAAACTAGAATATATGCTCAGATTGAAAACCTCAAGGACTTCGTTTCGAAAATTGAGGAGTATCTGGAAGAGTACAACTCATCAGTCAAGACTCAAATGAAGCTGGTCATGTTCTTGGACGCATGCGATCATGTGTCGAGAATTGAACGTGTTATCCGTCAACCTCTCGGTAACTCACTATTGCTCGGTGTTGGTGGTTCTGGTCGTCAGAGTCTATCTCGCTTAGCGACCTTCATTGCCAACTACAAACTCTTCCAAATTGAGGTCGTAAAGGGTTATGGTATGAGCAACTGGCGTGAAGATGTTAAGAAAGCCCTCATGCAAGCTGGTGTTGAAAACAAACAGACATCTTTCTTATTCGTCGATACTCAAATCATCAATGAGTAAATGCTTGAAGATATCAACAACATCTTAAATTCTGGTGATGTGCCTAACCTTTACAAGATTGAGGATTACGAGCCTATCTTCAAGGTCGGTAAAATTGTCTGCATGGAAAAGAACATTCAAGTCACCAAGATGAATATGTTTACAGGATACGTGGGCCGTGTCAAGAAGAACATTCATATGATTATTGCTATGAGTCCTCTTGGTGAGATCTTCAGATCTCGTATAAGAAAGTTCCCATCACTCGTTAATTGTTGCACAATCGATTGGTTCAGCGAGTGGCCAGAAGAGGCCTTGCTTGGTGTCGGTCGTGGCTAAGTTACTGCTGCAGATCTCAACCTTGGTAAATTCCTGGAGCCATGCGTTGAAATGTTCAAGAATATCCATCAATCTGTAGAAAAGAAGTCAATCGAATTCTTGGACTAATTGAGACGTCGCAACTATGTGACTCCTACTTCTTTCCTTGAATTACTCAACATGTATAAGGTTATTCTCTTTGAGAAGCGTCGTGACAATGAGCTTTCAAGGAACAGACTTCTTAAGGGACTACAAGTGCTCGAGGAGGCAGCAGTAGAAATTGCTAAGCTTAAGGTTGTCATTGATAAGATGACTCCAGAACTCGAAGTCACAAAGAAGGAAGTAGAAAAGACTATGATTGTGCTTTCAAAGGATAAGGCAGATGCCGATCAAGAGAAGATTATCGTCGCTAAAGATGAGGCAGAAGCTACTTAGCAAGAAGCTGAGGCTGAGGTCCTCAAAGGTGAGGCGGAATTCGAATTGAGCAAGGCCACTCCACTACTTGAGGAGGCAACCCGCGTTCTTAAGGAGCTCAAGAAAGACGATTTCTACGTTATCTCATCCATTAAGAAACCTACACCCGCTGTCGTGCTAGGTATGGAAATTTCCTGCCTCATGATGGGTCTCAAAGCTAGCAAGCAGAATGTTGGTAAGGTTGATGGTGATACCAACGGTTACTTCGATCTTGCCAGAGGAAATCTTTTGAACAATCCTGGTGGTTTCATGGAGAAGATGATCACCTTTAAGAAAGATCAAATTCCTGAATCCACTGTTAAGCGAGTGGGTGCCATCATGTCCTCAGAAGACTTCACCTTAGAGAAGGTCAAGTCAGCCTCAAACGCCCTCGTCGCTATCCACAAATGGGTTTCTGCTATGCTCTCATATCACGAGTTGCTGAAAATTGTCGGGCCAAAGCGTGAAAAGGTCGCAGAAATGAATGCTAAACTTGCTGTCGTGCGAGCATCACTCGCTGAAAAGCGTAAAAAGCTAAGAGAGGTCGAAGAGAAAATCGATGCACTCGAGCGCATGTACAGAGAGAAAGTCGAGCTTGAAGCATCTTTGCAAAAGCAAATTGGTGATTGCATGATCAAGCTTGATCGTGCTGGAAAGATCATTAGCGGTCTTGAGGGAGAAAAGACCAGATGGACTCAAACTGTCGCTAGACTTGAAAAAGAGTATGGTCTCCTCATAGGTAACTCATTGGTTGCTGCAGGTATGGTCGCTTACTCTGGAGCATTCACTGCTCAGTTCAGAACTGAGATGGAAGCTAACTGGCGTGAGTCTATCAAGAACTTGGGTATTGATTTCTACGACCAGGTTTCCATGAAGGGTCTTCTTGAAGATCCAGTAAGAACCAAGATTTGGACAGCAGCAACTTTACCTAATGACAACTTGTCAATTGAAAATGCAATCATCATGTTCAAATCAAGAAGGTGGCCTCTTATGATCGATCCTCAAAACCAAGCAAACAAGTTCATCAAGAATTTGGGTAAGGATGAGGCTGAATCTGGCCTTGATGTGTTCAAGATGAGTGATGGATCTCTCTTGAGAAATCTTGAGCTCGGTATCCAATTCGGAAAGTGGGTCCTCATCGAGAACGTCGGTGAAGAGCTCGACCCCGCACTCGAGCCCATTCTTCTTAAGCAAGTCGATAAAAGTGGCTCACTCAAGCTTGGTGATAAGAGCATCCCGTGGAACAACTCTTTCAAGTTCTTCATGACAACTACTATCCCCAATCCTCATTATTCCCCAGAGACAACTGTCAAGGTCTCTATTTTGAACTTCGCTATCACTCCTTTCGGTCTAGAGGAGCAGATGTTGAATCAGTTCGTGTCTCAGGAGATGCCAGACCTTTAAAAGAAGAAGGATATGATCGTCCAGTAGAATGCTCAGTCTGCTAAGACTCTGAGAGAAATTGAAGATAAGATTCTTATTGGCCTCACCAAGAATGCTAAGATTGCAGACATCCTTGAAGATGATGAGCTCATCAAGGTCCTGGAAGAGTCAAAGAAAACTTCAGATGAAATTAACGTCCGCATGAAGGAATCAGAAATCACTGAGAAGGAGATCGATAAGACTCGTGAAATCTATAGACCAGTCGCCTATAGAGCTTCGATCCTCTTCTTCACCATCATTGACTTGGCAATCATTGATCCGATGTATTAATATTCTTTGCAGTGGTTCGCGAACTTATTCGGCCAGAGTATAGACAACAGCCAAAAGAATCCTGATCCCGAGATGAGAATCAAGAACTTGAATGATCACTTCACATTAAATCTCTATGAAAATGTGTGCAGAAGTCTGTTCGAAGCACACAAATTGCTCTTCTCATACATTCTAACTGTGAAGATTCTCTTCGGAAGTAATCTTATGGATCCGGATGAGTGGAGATACTATCTTGCTGGACCCACTGGAGCTATTGATATTGTAAAGAACCCTACTGACTGGTTGGGCGATCTTGAGTGGGCTGAGTGTTACAAGCAAATTTACGGCATGACTAAGTTACCTGCATTTAAGGGATTCGATCAGTTCTTCATTCAGAACAGCAAGAAGTTCCAAGAGATCTTCGATTCTGAAGAACCTCACAACCATCCTATCCCAGGTGAGTGGAACAATAAGCTAAACTCTTTCCAGAAGATTATTATCCTGAAGAGTTTAAGACCTGATAAGATGGCTTTAGCTGTACAAAACTTCATTGTGGAAAAGATCGGAAGACCTTTCATTGAGCCTCCGACTTTCAACTTGGCTAAGAGCTTCAAAGACTCTTCAATTACCATTCCTCTCATCTTCGTTCTCTCAGCTGGATCCGATCCCATTGCTGACTTTATGCGCTTTGCTGAAGAAATGAACATGACCAAGAAGCTTGAGAGTATCTCTCTCGGAAGAGGTCAAGGCAAGAAGGCTGAGTCTCTCATTAATGATGCCGCTTCCCGTGGAGGTTGGTGCCTCCTTATGAACTGCCATTTGGCAACCTCTTTCATGCCTAAGTTGGAACAGATTGTCGAAAACTTGGACGATAGTAACCATCGTGACTTCCGCCTCTGGTTGACATCCATGCCCACTGACCAGTTCCCAGTATCAACCTTGTAGAATTCAGTCAAGATGACTCTTGAACCACCTAGTGGTCTCAGACAAAATGTGCTTCGTACCTATGAGGCACTCGACATTAAGGACTTTGAAGAATGCACAAAACCTGAGCCTTACAAGAAGCTTCTTTTTGGTTTCGCTTTCTTCCATGCTATCGTGCAAGATAGAAGAAAGTTTGGACCCATCGGTTGGAACATCCCTTATGCCTTCACAAATGAGGACTTTATTGTGAGCAGAAGACAACTCAAGACCTTTATTGAGGCATATGAACTCATTCCATACAAGACTCTCAACTATATTGGTGCTGAGATCAATTATGGAGGTAGAGTCACTGACGATAAGGACTCCAGACTTATCATTACAATCCTCCGCACCTATGTCAACGAGGGCATCTTACAAGAGGGATACAAGTTCTCAACTAGTGGTCTCTATTACAGTCCAGTTCCAGGAGAGAAGCAGGAGTACATCGATTACATTAAGTCTTTGCCCTTGAACCCCTCTCCAGAAGCTTTCGGTCTTCATCAAAATGCCGAAATCACTACAGCAAACAACTTGACTGTAATCCTTTTGGAAAGCATCCTCTCTATGCAGCCAAGAGCTTCATCAGGTTCTGGAAAGACCAGAGAACAAATCATTGGAGAGCAGGCTGCCTACATTCAGTCAAAGACTCCTCCTGTCTTTGATCTTGAGTTTGTTGGAAAGAAGTTCCCCACATCTTATGAGGAATCCATGAACACTGTGCTGTTCCAGGAGTGTGTGCGCTATAACAGACTACTTGCTGACATGAAAATCGGCCTTATTAACGTTTAGATGGCACTTAAGGGAGAAATCGTCATGAGTGAGGAGCTCGAGAAGATGGCTAATTCAATCTTCGATAACTTGGTGCCAAAGAGCTGGCAAGAGAAGGGTTTCCTATCACTAAAACCTCTCGCGTCTTGGATATAAGATCTGAACGACAGAATTACTTTCCTGACAACTTGGATCAACGAAGGCACACCTAAAGTGTTCTGGATCTCAGGTTTCTTCTTCCCACAGGCTTTTCTAACAGGTACTCTGTAGAACTACTCAAGAAAGAACAAAATCGCTATCGATCGTCTAACATTCTCATACAATATTTAGGATGACCGCACCTTCAAAGACATTAAGGAGAAGCCATAGGATGGTTGCTACATCTATGGTATGTACTTGGAGGGTTGCAAGTGGGGCTACAACACGCATTAATTGGAGGACTCAGACCCGAAGAAACTCTTCGTGGACGTGCCACTCATCCTCTTGTTGCCAATGATGGATAGACAGACACCAAAGACAGGTATTTATATGTGCCCGGTGTACAAGGTCCTCTCCAGATCAGGTACCCTATCAACTACTGGTCACTCAACTAACTACGTCATGCTGATGGAACTGCCCAGTGATTAACCACAAGACCTGTGGATTAAGGCTGGAGTTGCAGTTTTCCTCGCATTAAGGTATTGAGCACAAGCAGACTTAGTGAGTTATTATTATATACTTCCTATAAACTACATGTTTGGTTTATTACTAACACCTTTTGTTCTTTTATATATTACATATTGTCGATCTTGTATTTATGATATCTCTCTCACTCTTTTTCTCGTCGGGGTTTTGGGGTTTTGGGGAGATCGG
>VFQS010002995.1_pt1 | contig 13239 bp, 11 predicted proteins | sample 3512361 | NCBI WGS metagenome assembly VFQS01 (sample SAMN10412375, study PRJNA504923) | tailings metagenome | isolation source: Relicate 1 Philex TSF3 active mining | place: Philippines
CCGGAAATTTTCAACAAATAACCCAAATTGACAATTCTAATAAATTAAGTTTTCAACCTAATATTGGAGTTGGATTCAAATACAAAGGCATCCAAGTTGACTATGCTTTAACCGATTTAGGAGATCAAAGCGCTGCCTTATATTCCAATATCTTTTCACTAAAAGTGGATTGGGAATTGTTTAGATAATTCTCATCAGAAAAAAGACAAAAGAACATAGATAATAAAACTCGAATGATAAAAAAATTACTTTTCCTATTTCTTTTCCTTGGAACAACAATTTCTTATTCCCAAAACATCACACTTTCTGAAAAGGCAAAAGTTAGTATTTTAACTTGTGGTCTAGGCCCTGAATCGTATGCTATGTATGGCCATACTGGAATTCGAATTAAAGACAGTTTAAAAGGAATTGATATAGTTTATAATTATGGTGCATTTGATTTTAGCACTCCAAACTTTATAGGAAAATTTGTAAAAGGTGATTTACAATATTTTGTTACTTATGGAAATTTTATCGACTTCTATTACAATTATCAATACGAAAATAGAGAGATAATTGAACAAGAATTAAACCTTACACCTTTACAAATTCGTAATTTATATCAGCAATTAAATCAGTCTGTTTTTAGTGAAGAGCGTTTTTACACTTATAAGTTCATTGATCGAAATTGCACCACTATGGTTGTGGATAAAATAAATGGCATTTTAGGAAAGGAATACATAAAATCAAACACAACTAACCAATCGTATCGGGAAATATTATATCCTTATATGACTGATTTTTACATGAAATTAGGAATACAATTGATTTTTGGTACAAAAGTAGATGAACCTGCTACCCGCTTATTTCTTCCATACGAATTTAAAGATGCTATTTCTGCGACAAAAGTTAATGGAAATCTGATTGAAAAAAACAACACAACCCTTCTTAAAGTTACCCAATCAGAATTGCCTTTTAATTGGCTTAATTCTATTTATTCATTGATTACCATTTTGTTAATTTTAGTATTTTTAAACAAAAAATGGATTCAAATTAGCTACTTTATTTTAGCTGGAATTTTAGGTGTATTCTTTTCTTTAGTTGGTTTGTATTCCTTACATGAAGAAGTATTATGGAATTATAACATATTATTATTTAATCCGCTTTTATTAGTTTTTGCTTGGTATCTTAAAAAAGGAATTAAAGATAGAATTGTTTTATTTGGGAAAGTAATTTTAGCCTTATTGTTAGTGTATTTAGCCTATATGACTACAAAAATTCACTTTGAAATTGTATGGCCTTTTATCGCCTTACATTTTTATTGGATAGGAAAAATTATTTTACAAATAAAAAAAGTAAGTAACTAGCTTCTTATTGACCTCTGAAGAAAAGAATAGTGCTCAATGTCTTGATAATAATATTAATATCAAGAAATAAACTTCTATGCTTAATGTAATACAAATCATATCGAAGCTTCATTAAACTATCTTCAAGATTTGCTCCATAAGGATAATTTACTTGTGCCCAACCTGTTAATCCTGGCTTAATTACATGGCGAGATTGATATAATGGAATTACACTTGATATTTCATCAACAAATACTTTTCGTTCAGGTCTAGGTCCAATTATTGCCATATCCCCTTTCAATACATTGATAAATTGAGGAAATTCATCTAATCTAGTTTTACGTAAAAATTTTCCAAAAGGAGTAATTCGACTATCATTCGTAGTTGCAAAAACAGCTCCATTTTGTTCAGCATTTTGAACCATCGTTCGCAACTTATATATTGTAAATGGAACTCCATTTTTTCCAATTCTTTCCTGAGTATAAAAAAAACTACCTTTATTAAAAAATAGATTTATCAACCAAATAATTGGACAAATTAGCATAAAACCTAGTAAACCTACTATTGACAATAAAATATCAAATAAACGGTTAAAATAGATATATAATTTGTTTTGATTACTTCTACTAAATGGAAAAAATTTATACAATTCTTTATCTTCAAATTGAATTGGTAATCGATAAGTACTACTCTCATAAACTTGATTGTATTTACGAATAACAATTCCTTTCTCTAATAAACCAAGCAATTTAGTGTATAAATCTAATGAGGTTAATTTATTTTTTGAACTAATAACTACAATTTCAGAAATATAGTTTCGAGTTACAAATTCCTCTAAATGTTCTTCCGAAACTAATTCTATTTTAGATTCATAATGAGATTCTCCTATTGCAATATATCCTAATACATGATAATGAGGATTAAACTTTGATAATTCTGCAACCATGAAATCAATTTCCTTGCTATTAGCAACAAACAAGACTTTTTTCATAAAGCGATTAGAAGCAAATAAAACAATATAAAGATACCTTCCTAATGATAAAGAAAATAAGATAGAAAAGAAAAATAATAGAATTTGTAAACGATTTGATGGTAAAACAGGTGTATAAAAGGGTGTTAATAAATAAACTAATACCGTAATTGAAGAAGTTAAAATTATACTTTTTGAAATTTGAAGTCGATTACTTGCCGTTTGTAAATTATACATTTCAAAAATAGACCCAAAAAGAAGCAAATAAACCGCTAATACAATTGTCCATGTAAAGTTAGTTTGAGATACTTTAAAATAGTCAAATTGAAAATAATGACCAATAAAAGCCAAAACAGTTATTGGAAAAAACAAATCTATAAAACGTAATAATATCTTACGTTCTGAAATTTCAAAATGTATTTTTTTCGAAGCACTCATTCATTCATCAGATCAAAATATTTTGCAAAGTAACAAATTAATATGCTATTATTATATTTGAAAATCGTTTTTTGTAAAAACAACCAAAATACTATCGAATCAAAGTTACTTAAATACTGAAATCCATTTTAACTTAACCACTTCCCAATCCAATTGTTCAATCCATTTTCTACCATTTGACGATAACAAACTACACTTTATATTATCCGACAATAAATCAATTATTACATTAGCCATTTGTTCATCATCATCATCGTTAACTAAAATTGCATTTTGATTCTGAGTTAACAAATAAGGAATTCCACCAACATTTGTTGAAATAACTGGCAAACCAATTGCCATAGCCTCCATTACACTAACAGGAGTATTATCAAAATGGGTCGTATTTATAAAAAAATCAGAATTTGATGCCAATTCTAACCATTGATCTCTACTTAATTTACCTGTAAAGTTTACTTCAACACCTAGTTCTTGTGCAAATTTCTTGGTTGTATTAAGACTTCCATCTTTATCAGGCCCCACCATTGTTAGTCGAGCATTAGGGTATTTTTTTTGGATTCTAGAAAGTACTTTAATTGCCATTTTGGGATTATAAATTGTGGCAAAAGCTCTAACCCAAATAATTTTTGGAGCATAATCAACTCTTGATTTGAAATTGTAGTGTTTTATTTCAAGAGCATTAGGAATGTAGATAATATTATGATATCCGTGTTCTTCAAAAACTTTTTTTAAAAATCCTGAAGGCGCTACATTTTGATAAGCATTCGAAAACAACTTTTTGCAAATTCTTGGATTTAATTTCAATCGCTTAGGTAAATCTCCACCATGAAGAATGGGTATATATTTTATTTTAAATATAGCAGACAAATAGCCACAAAAAAAAGCATACCAAAAAGCTTTCGTACTATACGTATCAATTAGAACATAAGAAACTTTATTACGGTATTTAAATAAAGTAAATAACATATCAAGTAATCGAAAAAGAAACCTTTTTTTACTTGAGGCATAATAAATCTCAAAACCTTCTTTCTCTAAATTAGGACCTAAAGTTTCAATAGTGGTTTTATTTAAACCATGTTTAGACAGTTGGTTTCCTATGTATAGTATTTTCATCTACAAAGCTTACTTTTAAAAGTGTTAAAGCATAAATAAATGCTGGTGCTGCAATACGCATTGCCGCGTGATTGATTGTTAATAACCAAAAAACAAAAAAGGAAATTAAAAAAATATGTTCTCTGTTATTTAAATAAAAAATTAGTGGTGTAAACAACAAAATCATGAATGCTAAAATACCAAAAACACCATGTTCAGCTAATAATCTTGTAATTTCATTATGAGATGCCGCTTCTATACCAGTCATTTGTTCTCTATATTCTTTGTTTTTACCAACACCTATTCCCCATATTGGATTCTCTAAAAACATGATTAATTCAGTATTCGCAATTTCTTCCCTTCCTCCTAATTTATCAACTTTTTCCCTTCCTCTAGCATCTATATTTGCATATCTATTTTCTATCATACCGCCCGTTTGCAACACACTATAAGTCCAAACAAAACCTCCAATTATCAGAGAACTTATTGTTAGAATCACAATAATACTTTTTGCTTTAGTGTTTGCAAACCAATACAAAACAAAGATCAATACCACTATCATTGCAATAGCAGTAAATACCCCTCCTCTAGAAAAAGTTACAATCCCTCTAAAAGATGTCATTAACAACAAGGCTAAATGAACTAAAAAAACCAATTTTGATTTGGAAAATAATATCAATAAGGTAAAAAAACAAAACATACCTAAACCTAATATTGTGGAAACTTGATTGGGACCAAAACCACCAGAAGTAGCAAAATTAGATTGTGTACCAGTTACAACATCTCTAATTGAAGGTGTATATAAAAACAAATAAATTACTATGGATACTATCGGTAATGCAATTGCCTTAATTATATATTCTATTTGAGTTAATGTAACTTTTCTGTTAAAACAATACAATGCGCTAACAAACAAAGCAACTTCACCAAGTATGTTAAACAATATTGCTTTTCTTACATCTACTTCATATCCAAGGACATTAGCACCTATATAAACTCCGGGCAACAGAAGCAAAATAAAAAATAAATAAATAATTGCGTTTTTAGAAACTCCTGAATACAGCATCCCTAAAACAAAGAAAAAAATCACTTCATATTTTGCTAATTCATGAACTGCATTTCCTCCCGTCATCCTTAAAAACACTTCGGTACCAACTACATACGAAGTAATCAACAGTACTTCATTATTCTTATTTTTAGAATTAACTAGCAAAATTGTACCTAATAAAGGTATAAGGACACCATAAATTTTGGAAAGAAAAGGCACTGCATAAATTAAAAAGGCTAGCAAAACATGCAATCCTAAAATCAATAAATATGTACGTTGATTACTTTTCATAAATCCATTTGAAATTTATTCTAGAAAATTTCTAGTTTGATCAATTATTTTGATAGGCTGATATTATTTTCTGAATTACTTTTTCTGGAGCATAATTATCCTTAACAAAGGTATTTAAATTTTTAGCCAGAGAAGCATTTTTATCTGATTCGTTTTCAATTTTCATAAAGACATCTCGTAATTCTTCTTCATTATTTGAAGAAATTAAATAACCCGTTACATCATTTTGAACAATTGAATTACAATAACCAACATTAGTACAAATTACGGTTAAACCTGCCATACCATACTCTAACAAAGTAACTGGAAATCCTTCATAACTTGATACTAATATCCCTACTGAAGCTTGTTTTAAAATATTATTCACATCAGTACAAGTACCATAAATAAAAATACTTTCTTGCAATTTATTTTGTTGGATAAAATCTTTTAACTCATCAGAATAACTATCCTTTTTGTCTTTACCAATTAAATGCAAAGTCCAACCTAAATTTGCTATTTTACTTGTATAAAATGAACGTAAAGCCAAAATATGGTTTTTAGGATGATGTAAATTAGCTAAAAAAACTATCCTTTTTTCCGGACTTCCATTAAGAAAAGTAACCGGTAGTTCTTGTGAAGAATCAGAAGTGAAATTAGATAAAAATTCAACATTTTTAACCATTAATTTCTTTTTAGCCCAATCCCTAAGTACCTCATTAACTGTAAAAACACCGCTAAACAAAATTGAAAACAAACGAAGTAAAAAGTAATTATCTCTAGATTGAACTCGATTACCAAAATGATCATGCCAATAAACACGAATAGAAGGCATTGTAAATTTAAATAAAATGGCAAAAAAATATGACGTTCCGTGTGCATGAATTGTATTTACTTTATTGTTCTTAACAAACTTTCTCAATCGAAGTAACGCACTAATATCAAGCGATTTTTTTTTATCTACAAAGGCATAACTTACCTTTTCATAAATCGTACTTTTCAAACCACCTTCTAATCGGGTTACCACTAATCCTGATAAAGCTACTTTATCAACAAGTCCGTTTGCAATGGTTACAGCCATACGCTCGGCACCACCTGGCTCTAGGCTGTCGATTAACTGAATTACGCGAATATTATTATCTATTTTCAAAGAAACTTTATTATTATCATTTACAATTTAATCCTAAATAGCGTGAAATTTAATCAACTTATTGATTAATTAACTTTTTTATTTCCTCTTCAAAAAAGTCTAATGTATATATTTGAGACCAAAGTTGGCTTTCTAAACTCATAGCTTGATAAGACTTATTATCATTGATAACAGAATTAATTTTCAATACATCATTTAACAAATTTTCACTCAATATAATGCCTCGTTTTCCATAATCTAACATAAAAGGCACGCATGAAACAGGATTTACTACAGGAACACAACCCCAAAACATTGCTTCTGCCACAACTTTAGGCCAACCTTCACTTTTGGAAGGCAACAATAAAAAATGACTTTTTTTATAGGCTTCTAAAACCGTTTCTTTAGATTGATTTCCATTTAAGAAAATAAAGTTTTGTAATTTATGCTCTTTGATATATGTAGTTACCGTGTCTCTCAATTCTCCTTCGCCAAATAAATTTAGCTGTACATTTTTACCATTTTTAATAAGTTCATTTACTAATTGAACTGCATATAAAGGTTGCTTTCCTTTAGACAAAGTACCCACAAACAGAAATTCAATTGTACCATCAAATGTTCTGGGTTGAGTGGCAACTTTATCAGATTCAAAATAAGTGGCTGTAAAAAATGGCTTAATATTTTTAGTTTGATTTGGCCAATTACCATAAACCAAAACTTGCATATTATGGGTTAAAATTGTATTACTTAATATCCAACGTTGCAATTTATACGTAAATGGTTGCTTTGCTTTAGGATCCCAATTACCTGCATATTTAGCGGTTTTTTTCTTAAAGGGAAAAAATATTTGAACTATTGACGCAATTAACCCCATGTTCCCAGGACAACGCAAATGAATGTGATCAGCCTTAAGCATTGCCTTGAAGATTATAAAAAACAATAATGGAAGTTTAAAGAGGGTTTTTAATGTGTTTTTAAATGACGTAATATCAAACTCTGAGACCTCATAAAAACGAATATTTGAATGTTGGTAACTTTGATAAATTGGATTTAAAGATTCTTCAATTAAAGGAGCAACTATAATTACATCATCTGTAAATTTCAACCAAATATTCATTTCTCTAATGAAAGGTGCATACCCAAAAAATTGATTATTATCTCTAATATGTTGTACATGAGTTATTACACAAAACTTCATTTAAAATTGATTTAAAAAATTATCAATGTGTTTTGATAGATAAGTATTATTAGGAAAAATCTGAAAATCCGAAAAATGTTTTAAAATAGGAACAGGCAAATTATAAACAGAATGGAGCTATCCTATATTGAAGGATAGCCCAAAAACTTTGTGTAAAAAAGACTATAATAAAAAAATTACCTCCGTACTTTTTATATTTTTTGTAATCAAGATAGATTAAATTAAGGCAACTCATTTACTTTTTTAAATTAAAAATGTAAAGATACAACTCTGATTTAACAATACAAGAAAACAAATTAATCTGTTTTATTTAATAACCCTTCTAAAAACTCGTTTGTTACGGGTTTACTTGCATACATTATAGAGCTATTAATTTTTGCTTTTTGAATATATAAATCATCTACCGTAGTTGATAAAATACAAATTTTAGTATGCAATTTTATAACATCAGACAAAGCATTAAATCTTTCTAAAAAGCCAAAACCATCAATTACAGGCATATAGATGTCTAAAAAAATAAAATCGGGTAATTTATCCTTGGCATTTTGAAACTCCTCTAAAAATTGAATGGCAGTTGTAGAGGAATTAAACTCCATTATATCTATAGATTCATCTATATTATTAATAATTTTAGATGTAATATAACAATCAAACTCATTGTCATCAACAATCATTACTTTTTTTATTTTATTGCTCATCTATCTGGTTTATTTAAATTATAATTTTAAAAACTTTACAAATTCTTCTTGTCTTCTTTTTGCTACAGGAAGTGAAATTCCATGAGGAAATTCACAATATAACCCATCTTTTTTAGTAATCTTAAGTATTTGTTTAACATTAACTACATAAGAATGATGGATTCTAAAGAAATGATTATTTAAAAGAACAGGGCTAAATTCACCTAAATTTTTACTTGAAAGTATTTTTTGCTTATTTATTAAAATAAATTCGGTATACTTTCCATCTGCTTTACAATATAAAATTTCTTCTATTTTTATCAAATCAATTTTATCAGATGATGAAATCGCAATAAATCCATTGCTACTACTCTCAGTCCCAAAAGAATTAATTTGATTTAATTTCTGATTTTGAAAACTCAATTCCATTTCAATCAATTTAATTACTTTATATAAAGAGATAATTAATGTATTGAAATTTAAAGATTTTAACAAAAAATCTACTGCATTGTATTGATATGCTTCAAATGCTTTATTTTTATCATCAGATATAAAAATAAATTTAGGAATATTAAAATCTAATTCTTTAAGCAAATCAAATGAAGCCAAATTCTCATCTGTTGGGTCTAAAAAAACTAGATCAGGTTTTTGTTTTTTTATGATTTCAATTCCGTCGATAAAATTGTCACAATGATCACTAATTTCAATAATAACTGTATTCTCCTCAGCAAAATTGGAGAGTTTTTTTATAACTTCACTTTCCGACTCAATAATTATGGCTTTTATTAATTTCATGTTTTTCAATTAAAATTTTAATTATTATCGAATAAAGATACACTTTTTTTTATTAAACGGTTATTTTGGAATTGTAAATATGAATTTTGATCCTTTACTTAATTGAGATTCAACTTGAAGTGTTCCATTATTAATTTGAATTATTTTTTCAACTATTGCCAAACCTAACCCGCTTCCTGGATATTCAGTCTTGGTATGTAATCTTTTAAAGGGCTTGAATATCATCTCAAAAAATTCCTCAGATATTCCAATGCCATTATCTTCCACTTCAAAAATATGGTGGTCAGGATTTTCCTTGTATGAAATTTTCAACTTTAGTATTTCCTCATAAGTATTGTATTTCAGTGCATTCTCTATTAAATTATAAAAAACAGCATGCCATTCAAATCGAAATCCTTTCACCATAGGCAATTTATCACATTGAAAATCAATAGTTTTTGAATCCGAAAAATTGAAATCATTATAAATTGTAGTTACCAATTCATTTAGATCTAAATCTTCTACTTCAGTTGTAATACAATCAATCTTAACATATTGTGCTAAATCAGCTATTAAATCTTCTAGAATTTTTACATTATCAAAAATAAATTTGAAATATTTAGCTTCTTTTTCATCTTGATTGCTTTTGTTTTTAGCTTCAATAAGTTGTAAAAATGATTTAATTGAACGAATTGGCGCTTTTAGGTCATGAACAGCAATGTTTGTAAATCCTTCTAATTCTAGCTTTTTTTCTTTATCCTGAACTTTTACTAAATCTTTAGATTTTTTTAATTCCAACAGATAACTAACTTGTTGAGAAACATTTTTAAGCACCTCTTTTTGTTCTTGTGTGCCCAATTTAGCTTCAAACGGATTAAACATTCCTATTGAACCTACAACTATTCCTTGCAAATTAACAATTGGAACTGTATAAAAAGTATTCGGATTTGAAAGAGCGTATAATTTTACATTAGACGAAAATTGTTCTTGTTTATTTAGATCTACAACTTCTAAAATTTCATTTGTCTTAGCTGAAGAAATTAATTGATAACAAATTGAGTTTTCTAATGGAATAGAGGCAACTGAAATACCTAATTTAGATTTAAAATATTGCTTATCCTTGTCAAAAAAGCTAATAAAAATAGTAGATGCACCACTTACTGAAGCAATAATTTGCAACAGATTATCAAACATTGGATCTGGTAAATCAGTTAGCATTCCACAAGATTCAAGTGTTGCTATTCGTAAATCAGCTTCTGTATTAAAAATATTCATATTTAATTAATTTCCAATTACAATAAACTCACTTCGTCTGTTCATTTGATGTTCTTCTTCTGAACAAGGTACACCGTCTGAACAATTATTCACAAGCATTGATTCTCCATAACCTTTGGCGGTTATTCTAGAAGGATCAATTCCTTTATTAACCAACCAATTATATGTTGCCAAGGCTCTATTTTTTGAAAGTTTCATATTATAACTTTTAGAAGCTCTACTATCAGTATGCGACTTAATTTCAATTTTCATGTTAGGATTTTGTTGCATTACATACAATAAAATGGCAATTTGTTTTTCGGCATTTTCAGTAATTTCATATTTATCCAAGTCAAAATAAATATTTTGAATAGAAAAGAATTTTGCCAAATCTAAACCGTCTCTTAATTCAACTTCTTTAGGAAGCAATAAGGTTTGAACATTAGTGTTAGATTGCAATTTATTTCTGTAATAATCCTCTTTAGCTTCATAAATATCGTGGTTATACATTACATACCAACCATTGTTTGTATAATTATTTCTAAAGAAAAATTCACCATCTTGATTTGTTGTTGTTTTATCTATGATTGTTTTAGCATCATCAAATAATGTAACAACTACATTTTCTATTGGTGTTCCAAACAAAGCGTCTACTACTTTTCCAACAAATAATTTTTCGGTTTCTTCGGCCAATGTTTTTTTCTCATAGAATTTATATATATCATCACTTCCTTTTCCTTTTGGTCGGTTAGAAGAAAAATATCCTATTTTACTATCGGGATTAATCACATATGAAAAATCATCAAAAGGAGAATTTACAGGATTACCAATGTTAAATGGTTTTGAAAAAGAATCATCGCTATTAATTTTTGAAACAAATACATCCAATCCACCTAAACCAAGATGACCATCTGATGCAAAATAAAGTTCATTATTAGCAGATAAAAAAGGAAACGTTTCTCTTCCTTCGGTATTAATTTGATTACCTAAATTTTGAGGGAGTCCATAATGTCCATCTTCCATTAATTCAACTTTATACAAATCGGATTGTCCTAAAGAACCCGGCATATTAGACGAAAAGTATAAAAACTTTTCATCAACACTTAATGCTGGATGAGCACAATTAAAATCATCACTATTAAAAGGCAACTGAATAATATTTGACCATTCGCCATTAATTAATTTTGCACTGTAAATTTTTAATGAAACTTCGTCTTTACTATTTTTTTTATTTTTTTTATTTTCAAAATTATTTCGTGTAAAAAATAGTGTTTTACCATCTTTTGTAATAACAGCAGTAGATTCGTTATTAGAAGATAATTTCGAATTAAAAAAGAGTTCTGCTTTTGGTGTTTTTTTGGCAGATTTGTTAGGAGCAACATACAAACTAGAAAACGGTTGATTTGTCCAACTATCTATTTTGGCGTACTCATTTGGTCTTGAACTAGTAAAAATGATTTTGTCTTGATATTCAAAAACACCAAAATCACTATATTTTGAATTAAGATCAAGATGAGTTACTTCATAACGACCATTATCCTTGCCTATTTGATTTAAATATTCCGTATTGTCTTCGAACTGTTTAGATCGTGAATCTGCTTCTTTTAATTTGGAAAACAAACCCAAATAATAATTAGACAATTCAATATCGGGAACTGTTTTCAGAGTTTGAGCATATCTGTAATAGTATTCATAATCAACTTTATCTGTTCCTTTTATTAATTTTTCATACCATGTATTTGCTTCAATATAATTACCATTAAAATAGTACGAATCGGCAATTTTTTTATAAATATCTGGAGAACCGTAACCATTTTTATCAACTTCAATAAAAATAGAAACCGCATTCATATATCCTAATTTTTCGTAAGCTGAATTAGCCTCTTTAATTTTTCGCTCTTGAGAAAAACTAAAGAAAAATAGAAAAAATGCTATTATTGGGATTATTTTTTTCATGAGAACTATCTTAAAAGAATCTAGGAGAATAAATTTTTGCGGTTGATTTAAATAATTCAAATCGCATAAAAATTTCATGAGAACCTGAGTTATAATTTGCCAAATTAGAAGCTTCAGTATCATAAGAATACCCTAAAAATACAGATTTTGACAATTGAAAACCAGCTAAAGCACTAATGGCACCATTAATTCGGTAAGCAGTACCTAACGTTAATTTTTCAAAAAATAAAAAATTAGCGGTAACATCTATTTGCATAGGAGCACCCGTAACAAATTTACCCAAGAAAGCAGGTTTAAACTGTAATGATTCGTTCAAATTAAATACATAACCTCCCATAAAATAGTAATCCATTTTTGAATTAGCAGAAGAAGATCTTGTATTATCGTCATAGTATTTCGTTTCCAAGAAATTAGGAACAGAAAGACCTACGTAATATTGGTCTGAATACCAATAAAATCCTGCACCAACATTAGGTGTAAAACGATTATCAACATTGTTTTGCAATAAAGGGTCTGAAGGATCATAAATACTAAGTTTCGTATAATCAACATTTAACAAATTAGCAGTAGCTTTAACGCCAAATGACAAGATTGAAGAATTTGAAAATGGAATACGATAAGCAAAATCTGCGGAAATGTTTTGCTCTGTAGCCGGTCCAATTTCATCATTTATAATTGATATTCCCCAACCTACATTTGAATCAGAAACTGGCGAATGCATAGATACTACTGCTGTAGTAGGAGCCCCTTCTAAACCCACCCATTGAGCTCTATACAAAAGCAAACTACTCAAAACATCTCTAGTTCCCGCATAAGCAGGATTAATCACGATTGTATTGTACATGTAGTTAGTGTATTGAGGATCTTGCTGAGAAAATAAATTCTCTGAATTAAATAGCAATAATAGCAATAATGAAGAAATAACGGATTTTCTCATTTTTTATGGGGTTTATGAATGCGAAAAGTAATTTAAAATATTAATAAATTTATTACACAATTCGTTTTATAAAATTTAGTTATTTTTAAATTTTATAAAATTAGTAAAAAATATAATAACCCGTTGGGTGAAATTAAATAATTTGAATTTTGATATTATTAATTGGTCTGT
>VFQS010002996.1_pt1 | contig 13232 bp, 9 predicted proteins | sample 3512361 | NCBI WGS metagenome assembly VFQS01 (sample SAMN10412375, study PRJNA504923) | tailings metagenome | isolation source: Relicate 1 Philex TSF3 active mining | place: Philippines
GTCAAAAAATGTTTGCTAAAATTTTAATTATAACTGGCTTGGGTAAATCAAGAGTTCATGATTATATTAATAAAGAATTTAGATTTAGACAACCAGTAAATATTCAAAAATTAGGCATTGAATTAGTTGATTATTTAGGTAATACTATTGATTTAAATGGTTTTGATTGGTCTTTTACTCTTGAACTTAAACAATTACTAAATTCAGATCAAAAAGAAGCCGTTGAAAGACAAAATTTAGTGTTTTTTAACAAATAAATTATTTTTAATATAAAAAAATTGATACAAAAATATTTAAAGCCATTATACCTATTAGTTTTAATGACTCAAAATAAAGATATAGCTATTGGAATTGATCTCGGTACCACTTACTCCTGTGTTGGTATTTACCAAAATGGTAATGTTGATATTATTGCAAATGATCAAGGTGAAAGAACTACTCCATCTTATGTCGGGTTTTCAGATACTGAACGTGTTATTGGTATTGCTGCTAAAAATGCTGCAACTTCAAATCCTACTAATACAGTATATGATGCCAAACGTATGATAGGAAGAGATTTTTCAGATCCAAAATTACAAGAAGATATGAAACATTTTTCTTTCAAAGTTGTTGATCGCAATAATAAGCCTAAAATTAAGGTAAATTATAAAGGTGAAGACAAAGAATTCACTCCAGAAGAAATTAGCGCAATGGTTTTAACTAAAATGAAACAAACTGCTGAATCATATCTTGGTCAACCTGTTAAAAATGCAGTTATTACTGTACCTGCTTATTTCAATGATTCTCAACGTCAAGCTACCAAAGATGCTGGTATTATTGCTGGTTTAAATGTTCTTAGAATTATTAATGAACCTACTGCTGCAGCAATTGCATATGGTCTTGATAAGATAAGTGAAACACAACGTAATGTTTTAATTTTTGATTTTGGTGGTGGTACTCATGATGTGTCACTTCTATCACTTGAAGATGGTGTTTTCGAAGTTAAAGCAACTGCAGGAGATACCCATTTAGGTGGTGAAGATATTGATAATCGTATTGTAAATTATGTGGTTGAAGAATTTAAAAAGAAACATAAAGTTGATCTATCTGATAACAAAAAAGCTTTGAGACGTATTAGAACTGCGGCTGAACGTGCTAAACGTTCTCTTTCAGGACAATCTCAAACTAATATTGAAATTGATAGTTTATATGATGGTAATGACTTTTCTGTTAACTTAACTCGTGCTAAATTTGAAAGTTTATGTGCTGATATTTTCACTAAAACTTTAGAACCCGTTGAACGTGTTTTACGTGATGCTAAAATTAGCAAAGGTCAAGTTAATGATATTGTCTTAGTTGGTGGTTCTACACGTATTCCTAAAGTACAAGAATTACTAAGTAACTTTTTTAATGGAAAAGAACTTTGTAGAAAAATTAACCCCGACGAAGCTATTGCTTATGGTGCTGCTGTTCAAGCTGCTGTTTTATCAGGACACAAAGATGAAAAACTAGATTCTCTTGTTCTCCTTGATGTTACACCGTTGTCACTTGGTGTTGAAACTGCAGGTGGTATTATGACCACACTCATTCCTCGTGGTTCAACTGTACCAACTAAAAAGACTCAAACTTTCTCAACTGCTGTTGATAACCAACCTGGTGTTACAATTCAAGTTTATGAAGGGGAGCGTCAATTAACTGCACACAATAATAAATTAGGTGAATTCCATCTTAAAGGAATCCCTCCTATGCCAAGAGGTACTCCTCAAATTGAAATCACTTATGATGTTGATGCTAACGGTATTCTTCAAGTTTCAGCTGTTGAAAAATCAACTGGTAAAGCTGAAAAGATTACTATTACTAACCAATCAAGTCGTTTAAGTAAAGAAGATATTGACCGCATGGTAAAAGAAGCTGAACAATTTAAAGATGATGATGATAAGGTTAAACAAAGAGTAGAAGCTAAAAATAAACTTGAACACTATTGTTACAATGTTAAAACTACTGTGCTAACTGATCAAAAGATGAAAGCCGGTTTGGGTTCTGATGCTGAAACTATTGAAAAGACAGTTGAATCAACTCTTAAATGGATTGAAGAAAATTCAAATGAATCTGCTGAAGTATTTGAAGCTAAACAAAAAGAAGTTGAAGGTATCTTAATGCCATTAATTTCTAAAGCATATCAATCAAATATGCCTCAAACTGAACCTGCTCATAAAGAACCAACTGTTGATGAAGTAGATTAAAAAACATACTTTTATTTATTAATTATTATTTATAAGATAAATAATAAAAAATAACATATTTAAAACAAAGTTTCTTATTTAATATTAATGTCTAAATTAAATGTTCTTTTAAAAGCTAAACAATTAAAAAATACATCAAGTTCGATTACCATTAATAATAATTTAAACTCTAATAAAAATAAAGAAAACTCAGATTTTGATGACAATTTTGAATATTTAATAAAAAATGATAATTATTTTGGAACAAATATTAATCCAGTAAAAACAAATGACTCATTAGATTTAAATAATTTTATTAATAATTTAAAAGATAATCCAGATATTGATCTTGATAATTTATTACCAAATAATGAGGAAATTGAAGAAATAATTAATAGCAATACAAATGAATCTGATATAGAATTAATTTATAATACTGATTCATCTAATATCAAAAATGAATTTGATATTAATAAATTACAAGTAAAATATTTTTACAATCAAGATAGTACCCAAGGATTAAATATATATTCTGGTCCGTATGATTATAAATTGTGTTTTGAGGATAAAGCTTATCCACATTCTGTAAATTTAAACAAACTAATATTTAATTATAGAATTAATGATAATTATTTTAGCAAAATATTGTATCTATCAACTGGTCATAGTTTTGCTGAAACCACATATATAACTGACTTAAACAATAAAATTTTTAAAACAAACCAAATTGAACAAATTTTTAATGAAACAAATAAAAATTTATTTTATTCATTAGATAATGGATTTGATGATTTTGCATTAATTGATTTTGGAGAGTTATCATTAAATAACTCTAATAAACTCAAATTTGACAATAAATTACTTAATATAAATTCAATTTGTAAAAATATGGATATTAAATTTTTGGAAAATGAAACATTTATTAAAAATGGAAATAATATTGGAGAAACTTGGGCAAAAACAATAATTAATTTTCAAACAGATAATTATATAAAATCAGTAAATGATCCTTATACATTTTATACATTTAAAATAAATGGAAAAATTGTAATAGTTCAAACTAAATATTCCTCTGGAATCGTTTTAAAAGGTATTAATAGTAGAATATCCAAATATAATAGTGAACCTGTTAGTGAAGATAAAAATAATGAACAACTTGAATTTTATTTTTCAAATATATTAAAAGAATTTTCTAGTCATGAAATATTTTCAGGTACTTTAATTGATGACAAAGTATATTCTAATTATTTTAGATACAGAGATACTAATTCATTATCAATTGTTAGTTTAATGGGTGATTCAGGATCTGGTTTTTATAGAATTATTGATAATCAAAACATTGAATTTGTAGGAATTAATATTGGAAGTTGTTCATTAATGGTTCTTTCACAATCTGATAAAAAATATCCAAATAAACTAATGTGGAACAATACTGTAAATAAACTTGTTTTTGGAGGATATGTTATTGAAGAAATTCATAAGTCTTGTCAAATGTTGCCAGTTGATCAAATTGAAAATTTAATTAAACGAAATTTACCTCACAATATTAATATTAAAGAAATTACTGTTTGAGATTATAAACTTCAATCATGATATTGGCTGATTGTTCCAGGTTTACTTGAAACTAGAGCAATTGTATAATACTTGTTATTCTTAAACACCAAATAAATTTGAGTTGATGTTACATTATTAAAGCTTACCATAACGGATGATTTTTTATAATCATTCAAATATTTTTTAGCATCCGCGAATTCTTCAGTATTAATTGAATAAGATAGTTTTGGTACGGCAGGATTTCCTGTTTCAATAAATACACGACGATTTTTTTCTTGTTCTTCCTCGTACTCTTGGATCATGGTATCAAAAATTGAATTGAAATATTCATCTGAATTATCCATTAATTTAATCTAATATTCTTATAGACTAAAAATTTTTCAACTTTTTATTTTATTTACTAAATAAAATAAATCGATTGATTATGCTTAGCTTAAATAAATTAATTAAAATCACCATTGGCATATCTTAAAGTATGTTCTCGCGCGTTTGCATCATGAACATCCTTGTTCTTTTTAAGAAGATCTGCAATTTCTGGCATTAAAGGGTCATTTGGATTTGGTTCTGCTAAAAGTGAACAAATTGACAAAAGTAACTTGCTTGTATTTAAAGCTGGGCTCCAATTATCTTTTAGAATATCCAAGCAAATACCTCCTTGACGATTGATATTACAATGATAGATTGGAGTTTTGAAATAAACTTTTGGTGGTTTAAATGGATACTCGTCTGTAAATTTAATATCAAGTTCAAAAATACCTCCAAAGTATGGAGTATCTTCAGGACCAAAAATTGTAGCTACCCAATGAGTTAAGTCTCCATTTTTTGGTCCCGCTGAACAGTTTGAAACTGGAAACTTTTGAAGATCTGATAATTCGTTTTGTAATCTTTTAATTAAGAGATTTGACATTATATATTGGTCATATATTGATAGTTATTAAACCTTTCAATTTTTTTATATAACTATTGTTATATCAAAAAAATATTATTAATAATAAAATATTATTTGTTTTTAATTAAAATAAGTAATCGTTTATACTTCGATTTCAGCAGGAGCAACCTTCTTTTTTGTTACTCTTTTAGGTTTTTCTTTAGCTTCACCATCAGCTGTTTTATCAGTGGTTTTAGTTGTTTTCTTTTTTGGTTTAGTTTCTGCAACAACATCATCAGATGATTCAGTTTCAGTTTCTAATTCTCCATCTTTTTCTGGAACAACAACTTTTGGTTTAAGTGGTTCTACCATATAATCTTGTTCTTCAAATGATACAACCACATCTTTATTGTAGTTTTTACGATAAATTTCTTCTTCAATAGTCTTTTCAATCAAAACTCTCATTAACATAATTTTTTGTTTTTGACCTACACGACAAGCACGAGCAATAGCTTGGCCTTCAATAGCTCTTGATTCTTCTCTTGAAGCATTAATTGGTTCAACAAAGAAGATATGAGTTGCTTCAGTTAAATTGGTTCCGGATGCAGCATTCTTTAAACTCAACATAATAACTTTGTTATCTGCACCTTCATTAGATTTACCTGCTTTGAATTTACGAATGGCTGCATTACGTGACCAAACATTACCTTTAACAAAACAGTTTTCAATTCCATTTTCTGCTAAAGTTTTACCTACAAGAGTCAACATATCATCCCATTGAGAGAAGACAATAACTCTTGATTCTTCTTGAGCAACCAAATGTCTAATAATTGAAATTAATTTACCTAGTTTAGAACCATATTTTTGAATAAGAGGATTTGTTTCTTCTTTCTTCTCTTCTTTCTTCAAGTTCATAACTAACAAGTCTTTTCCGGTCAAATCAGCTTTACACATTGGACATCTTTTCTTATCACCTAAACACATTTTAAGACAATCGTAACAAAATAAGTGTCCACATGCTGTAAGTGTTGGATTATCTAAACAATCCATACAAATTGAACAGTTTTCTTCATCAATTACATCTGGTTGTTTCATTTTCTCTAAAATAGTGAACAAGTATTTTGATTCAGACATTTGAGTTTCATAAGACTTTTTAAGCATATGATATTCTTGACGAGTAGGATCTAATTTTGATAATTTAACTTTGTAAGTTTCGTAATTTGATTTGTGATATGAAATTAATTTATCTTGCATAACTGTTAAATCTACTTCAACATCACCAAAAATCTTCTTACTTGATTCAACAACAAGAGGGTGACAACATAATTGTTGTAAATATTGATCAGTTACTTTACCTTTCTTTGCATCATATAATTGACGCTCTAAGTCAGTAAATTTTAACCAAACAAGACGTTCTTGATATCCTGGAATTTGAATTTGATTTTCAACATCAGTTTTACGATGTCTAATACAAATTTTATCTAAAATATTATTCCAAATATATTCTTTGTTCATAAAGTTCATAATACCACTAGTAGATCTGGTATTATATGTTCCAGTATTAGAGTAATCAAAACTTAAATCACGTTCAGAATCTTCAAGTTTCAAATTAATAAATCTGGCACAATTCTTTACACCAGTATAGTTAACAAATGGTGTTCCTGAAACATACCAATAATAATTAGCATCAATATTTGATACCCATTGACTCATATAACGACCTAATGCTTGAGTTCCTAACATTTCTCCAAAAATTTCATGACCTTCGTCAAGAATTAAACGGTGAAAGTTAAAGAATTCAAAAATAGGATCAGGTAAATCTTTAATTGCTGGAAATCCTACTTTGGTAATTTTTTCTTGTAAATATTGTTTAACCACACTATTTCTGTGATCAAAACTAAAGTTTGATGCTGTACAGTTTTGATAATGAATAGTTGGATAAAATTTAAAGTTCATAATAAACTGATGAGATGTAATAATAATATCCGAATTCATAAATTTTTCAAAAGTTAAACCATTATAATCATTCTTAGTTAAAATGGTAATAACTTTAAATTTAGGATTGCATCTCATAATTTCACTTTCCCATTGCTTTGTTAAATGAGATGGACATAATACAATAGTTGCCTTTGAATTAATCTTCTCGGTATTTGAAATTGTTGATAATTTCGTATTAGAAAGATTAGCAGGCGCTGGGTGTGATGCTATGAGTGCAATAGAACTAATAGTTTTACCTAATCCCATTTCATCTGATAATACACCACCTGTAGTTTTGATTTTAAATTTCATGTCTTTTGAAACTCTTGAATTTGATACAGGATCAAATAAAATATCAGTTCCTTTAAAGTTTACATTAAAAGTATAATTAACTGTGAATTCAGTTTGGTTTCTTTCCATTTGAAGCATTTTTGCCAATGTTCTTTGTTGATAATCATACAAAGTCATTTTAAAATCTTTGGGTGGTTTTACTGGATCAAAATAAGGAATTAAACTTTTATTTGAAAAATCAGTATTGGTAAAATTTGGTGATTGAGCATACATGTCAGAAATCATATAGTTTAATGCTAATGATGTATTCATGTATTCATTAATTAAATTTGGTTCAATTGTAACGACATATTTAATGTCAAAGTAAAACGATGAATTATTCCATCCGTTATAAGGAGTTACTTGAAAGTTAATATTCCAAAGAGGGGAATTGTTAATAATTTCAAAAAACAAATAATTATGCATTTTTCTGTTTGGTGAATATTGTGAGTAATAAATTTTGTTATTTTGCTTATATTTAAAAATCACATATCCATCCATTCCCATACCAATAATTTCGATATCAGTTGGGGCGATATTGTTTTTAGATTCAATTCTAATAGAGTCACGTGCTATTTCCATTAAATACCCAGAATATTTACCAAATACATTAAAAAATCAAATTTTTTCACTATATTATATAGGGTTTTATAACCCTTTCTATGGACTTTTAAAATAATATTATTTGTTGTTTAAAATCACATCTTGTTAACCTATAAAATCTGGTTATAAAATAAAAACGACCTTATCTCTCTCTCTGGGTTATTAAAATGTACTGTACACTAAATGTACTGAAAATGTACCGTACACTTTTATATAAAATAATTAAAGAATAAAATATATAGTATTATAATGAGTAATAATAAGTCTCGAAGTTATATATGTAAAATTTGCGATAAAAACTATATATCGAGACAAAGTCTATGGAATCACAAAAATAAGTATCATAATAATAACGATAATCATATTGGTTCAAATGATGATGATGATGATGTACACTTAAATGATGATAATGTACATTTGGATAATCATAATCATAATCATTTAAATAATCATAATAATCAGTTACCTGGTTCTTTTGTGACCACAAGGTTTTTAACAGAGTTAAAAGACGCTCCTGATATGAAAAAAAAATATAATTGTAAAAAATGTATGAAAGAATTTAACAACTATCAAAACAGATGGCGTCATGAAAAAACATGTAACCAAAATAAATCAAATAATTTAGTAAACGAAAATGAAATACTTAAAGACACTCTAAAAAAACAAAATGAAGAACTAAATCAAATAAAAACATTAATGGTCAAGCAGATTAAAGAACAAAAAAAACAAGAATTACAAAACCAGGAAATTAAGAAAACACTAATGGATTTAATTAATAAAAATTGTAAAGTGCATCCTAAAACATTGCAAAAAATCAATAAACAATTAAACGGTGATTATAATACAGTTAATGAAAACATAACAAACAATAATATAAATAACACATATAATATTATTGGATTAGGTCATGAAAATCTTATGGATGTATTTAGTAAAAAAGAAAAAATGGCTATATTAAAGTATCGTTATTGTAGTTTACCACATTTGGTCGAGTATGCGCATTTTAATGATAAGTATCTTGGCGTAGCCACGAGGCTTTTAACTTTGTTAAAAGACGCTCCTCAGTTTAAAAACATTCTTATTACCAACACTCAAAATACACTTGCATACAAATATGATGGTAAAAAGAAACAATTTGTTGCAGTTAATAAAGACGAGTTATTGGATGATATTGTAGACGAACGTATGTGTGATATTAATTCATTTTATGAAGAACTCGAGAATGATCTTGATGAGAAAACTAAGGATATTTTAATAAAAGTAAAAGATAAGATTGAAAATGATCCTGCTTACAAAGAACTTAAAAAGAAAGACATAAAATTAATAATCTATAATAATCGTAAAAAAGTATCCAAAGAAGTTATTGATAAATTAGAAATTGAGGTTTAAATAAATTAAGTTTAAAACTCTTTCTATGGACTTTTGAAAATAATATTATTTGATGTTTAAAATCACATCTTGTTGACCTGTAAAATCTGGTTATGAAATAAAAACGACCCTATCTCTCTCTCCGGGTTATTAACAAGGTTGAAATTCAACGGTTGAAAGTTGAAAATAATAAAACATATAAGAATATAATTTCTTAAATAATATATATGTCTATAGTTGAAAACAATAATAACAAATTTAGATGTGAATTATGTAATAAAAATTATAAAGATAAATCTGGATTATGGTATCACAATAAAAAACACAAACAAAATGGTTTAACACAAAATAACACAATTTTACCACAAAATACTGCTGAACTTCAACTCAATGCCACAAATTTGACACAAAATACCACAAGTTTTACACAAAATATAACAGGTGTTCAACCTAGTATGTCGATAAATAAACAAAAAATAAATGAATGTATATATTGTAATAAAATTTTGTCAAGACATGACAGTTTAAAAAGACATGAAAATAATTGCAAATTTAAGACAAATAATAATTTTGAAAATAATGAGTCTCTTAAAGAAACCATTAAAAAACAAAATGAAGAACTCACACAAATAAAATCATTAATGCTTAAACAAGAAATGCAAAACCAAGAAATTAAAAAATCATTAATGGATTTAATTAATAAAAACTGTAAAGTACACCCTAAAACATTGCAAAAAATTAATAAACAATTAAATGGTGATCATAATACAGTTAATGAAAACATAACAAACAATAATATAAATAATACTTACAATATAATTGGATTAGGACATGAAAATCTTATGGATGTATTTAGTAAAAAAGAAAAAATGGCTATATTAAAGTATCGTTATTGTAGTTTACCACATTTGGTCGAGTATGCTCATTTTAATGATAAATACCCTCAATTTAAAAATATTTTAATAACTAATACACAAAATACCTTGGCATACAAATACGATGGTAAAAAGAAACAATTTGTTGCAGTTAATAAAGATGAATTATTAGATGATATTGTTGATGAACGTATGTGTGACATTAACTCATTTTATGAAGAATTAGAAAATGATCTTGATGAGAAAACTAAGGATATTTTAATAAAAGTAAAAGATAAGATTGAAAATGATCCTGCATATAAAGAACTAAAAAAGAAAGATATAAAATTGATAATCTATAATAATCGTAAAAAAGTATCCAAAGAAGCTATTGATAAATTAGAAATTGAGGTTTAAATAAATTAATTTGTTTTTCTTATTTTACACATAAAACGTTTTTTCAAATCCTGGTTCATTAACAGAACTTGGTCCTAATAATACTCTATTTGGTCCAGCTACACTAGCACTTTTAGCAGATTCATATGATGAAAAAATACCAATTAATCGAACACTTTGATTTGGTACAAATTGTTTAATTCTGCGGTTTGGATTCATAAAATCTGGTACGTCTCCAAATGGTTTTGGACGAGATATTTTTAATGGCGACACTGGCTGTGCCACGAGGCTTTTAACACTGTTAAAAGACGCTCCAAAGTTTGAATTAGGACCAAATTCTGGTGTTCCGAATGGTGTAGATAAAGGGGGTGTAGATGATAAATCATCATCTAACATTCTAATTGGAACTTCTACTTGTGTAAATAATTCAACGACAACCCATAGTTTATCGGTTTGAAATGTGTTCATTATAATATTAAACTTATTTAATAAAATAATTTTAATATCAATTTTTTGTTTAATTTATGATTAGTAATGTTAATTAGAATACACTATTCGTATATTGATTTATCAATTAGAATACACTATTCGTAATGTTAATTAGAATACTTGACTCCAGCTAAACCCCCTTTAATTACTAAAATATTAAAGTTTGTTGCATAACATCTTAATTCATATGTATCGTCAGTTGGATAATAGTTATTACCGCCTAAATAAAAGTTATCTGGTTTAACCTCAACTTGTAACTGTGCATTGTCTAATCTGGAAAAATCACACCCATTATTACTTGTACTATGAGTAGGATCTAAATTAAATGAATAAACGTAAACATAAGATAACAATGTATTTTGATAATTTTCATGGTTTTGCATGTGATAAAAATATTTAGCATCTCTCCATTCTATTCTTTCAATACTATTAAATAACATTCTTGCTTTTAACAAAAGGTGTCTTTTTGGTTCAAGTTCCCATAATTTATAATCAAAACCAGGTGCTCCATTAAATTGATGAGGAGGATATTTCATTTTTGCTGAGTAATTAAAAAATTCTCCTTTTTCTTTTGTTTTCATAGATCTAGTAAAAAATATCATGTCTTTTACCACATGATTAAAGTCAATTTCTAAACTTGCACTTGTTGTAAAATCTTTTGATCTCATTTGAGCTTGTGTTATTAATATTTCCCATTCTTTTGTTGCCATTTCTTTTCTTTCTTCTAAATCCAAATAATAAAAATTTGCTTGTAAAATTGAATCTTCGATAGGTACTTCACTATGGGTAAAATTTGATGTAAAATAATTATTATTAGCATCGAGTTCAATTACATTAATACATTCATTAAAATTTCTAAATTTAACATCAATATATATTTCAGTATTTTGCATAGCAATAATAGGTAATGGCTTAGTTATATCATTACAAAACCAAAATTTTAATGGAATATAAACACATTCAGGATCAATTTTAAGGTTTGGTTTATTCATGCAATCGTCCATACCTAACATAGCCTTTCTATTCCAATCACTTATATATAAATCAGTATAGTGTTGCATATAATCTCCATATTGTTCGTCAATTAATTGACCATTAAAATATAAACTAACTTTTTCTACTAAAGCATTTCCTATAAAATCAGTATATCTTACACGATATTTGCTCGCCGAGTTTCTTTCGTCTTGTTTTTGTGGTGTATTTAAATTGTTAATAGACAATTTTGGCAATTTTACTTTTAAATAAAGCCCATATAATAAATCACCTTTTCTTTCAATATAATATCTAACTGTATTACCCCAATTTGGTCTACCTTCTGCATAAAATATTGTATCTCCTTTAGCATATTTATTTGTTTTTGTAATTTCATAATCAAATACTGAATTAACATTTTTAATATCAATTACGTCTTCACTTAGTTTTCCCTTCGCAACTAATTCCATAATAGAACCATTTGATGACATTGTAAAATTATATAATTATAGAAAATAAATCTTATTTATACTTAAATTTTGTTAATTAATTTTAATTAAATAAAATAAATTGCTTAATTAAATTAGATTTCATTTGTATTCAAAAATTTATAAATATTTAGCTCAGAAGTTCTTCCAAATCTTTGAGCTCTTCCTATAACTTGGTTTTCAAGTTGGGGTTCTAGTTTGTGTAATAAAAATATATCAGTAGCAAACTCTAAATTCATACCACATGCATACATAAATGTATTTACTACTAATACCGAATAATCTTTGTGTTTAAAATCTTCTAATGATTTTGTAATTGCATCTGAATTTCCACCCTCTAAGTCTGTTTTTAGAATTTTGTTTTTTTCCAAAAATTCATTAATATAATTTAAGCCATTTGAATAATTTGAAAATATAATTATTTTTTTATTAGGTTGATAAACTTGGTTAAATATTTCCTTAAACTTTTCTAATTTTTCCGTGTTTGGTTCTATTAAATTTAAATTAATTTTATCAATATTAATTTTATTGTTGTTTTCGCCAAAATCTATTTTAATATTATCACATAATTTTGCTATGTTTTCTTTATTTGTTACTAATTTATTATTCCATAAAAATAGTTCTTTATTAATTGCTTCTAATCTTCTTGTTTTTTCATATTTATTAATTTTAGTATCAGCAGATATTCTTTTAATACTATTATTTAAATCTTCTATTTGTATTAAATAATTTCCTTGTTTATCATTTAGTTCTTTGATGACTAAGATAAAAAAGTCTTTTTGATTTAATTTATTTACTTTATTATATTCAAAAAACTTCACATCAATCCTAAAATCAAGCCCATTCAGTTGACCAATTTTTTCGTTTGATATAACTCCTTTTAAATAATCAATATATGGACTTGAACATTCAACTATTTGTGAATTTATAGTTGGCAATTCTAATTCTCTACCGGTATTACAAGTTCTATCTTTAATGTCTTGTTGATTCATTTCATAACATCCTATTTTATTATCTCTAAATGATGCAGAAACAAACCAAGTAAATGTACTGGGTAATGGTTCTTTTAATAATGTATCAACTGTGTCAATTTCATCATAAAAAACTCGACCTACAATCATTCTTAATCTAA
>VFQS010003000.1_pt1 | contig 13218 bp, 14 predicted proteins | sample 3512361 | NCBI WGS metagenome assembly VFQS01 (sample SAMN10412375, study PRJNA504923) | tailings metagenome | isolation source: Relicate 1 Philex TSF3 active mining | place: Philippines
TCCAGCAGGTGGCCGCAGGCCTCGTGGAAGATCACGCCGCCGAAGCGGTTGGCCAGCACGGCCGGCATTTGCCCGGCTTCCACGTAGTCGGCGTAAAGCATGGTGCCGGCGCTGGCGCACACCTCAGCGGCGGAGGCTGTCGCATCCCAGCGGCGCAGATCATCGGGTTGATCGGAGGTGCCGTAGCGGCGCCCCACGCCAGCCCGGTGTTCACCATCGGCGGCGAGCACGTTCAGGCCCACCGATTGATGCAGGCGGATGTCCCGGCCGTAGGTGCCATCACTGGCCGCCACCAGCACTTCCTGCCAGTCGCGGGCGTAGCTGCCGCGGCGGGCCTGCAGGTGCTTGCCCTGCCGTTGCAGCTGATCGGTGCCTTCGAGCAGGCGAGCGGTGGCTTCCTTGAGCTCGGGGCAGCGCTGCAGCCAGTCGGCTTTGGTAGCGGCGAAATCGCGCAGACCAGGTAGCCCCTCAAAACCGCTGCAGCCATTGCTGCTCGGGGCCAGGCCGAGCATGCCGAGCGCCTGCTCCAGGGCGCGGCGCAAGCCGGCGGGGCTGAGGTCGTTGGTGCTGACGAAGCCGTCGCGTTTGCCCAGGAACACCCGGATCCCCGCTCCCATGCCGAAGGCGGGGGTCACGCTGGTGATCGTGTCTTGCTCCGCCAGCACGCCCAGGTGATCGGTGCGCTCGAGAAACACCTCCACTAGATCGGCACCGGCGGAGCGGCCGCAGGCCAGGAGATCCTCGAGGGCTGGGCTCCAGTGGCTGTCGAGGACGCCAGTGGTTGGCGGTGCTGTGGCGATCACGCGGGCGCGGGTGGTGAGGGTGGAGCCCTGCCGGGCTTAAAGCTGTTGATTTCCTAGCAAAAAGGCCCCAGCCGGAGGGGCTGGGGCCTCGAGCGCAGAGGTGGTGCTGCGGTGATCAGCGCACGGCGGGTTGGAACTGCTCGCTGCGGATCGGACTCATCAGGAAGAGCTTGGCCATCTCAGCCGCGTTGGCCACCCAGTAGGGCAGCTTGCGCAGCAGCTTCAGCGGGGCAATGGCGTTGCTCTCGTCGGCGGCAGCCAGCTGGGCGTTGTTGCGCACCAGCTGCTCGAGGCGCTCGTAGAACTTGGGGTGATCCACATTGAGCACCACCGGGAAGACGCGGGCGGAGGTCTCGTTGGTCTTGGCGATCACGTACTTGTCGTATTCGCGGGCATCGAGACCCAGCGCTTCGTAGAACTCCTTGCGGGCCACGTCACGCACGTACATGGTGGCGAACACGGCGAGCAGGAAGAAACGGCACCAGAGGCGGGCCTTGAGGCCAGTCACGCTCTTGGGCTGAGCCTTCATCAGGGCATCGAAGAAGTCGCCGTGGCGGTTCTCGTCCTGGCACCAGTTCTCGAAGAAGTTGAAGATCGGGAAGATCTTGCTTTCGGGATTCTTCTCGAGGTGGCGGAAGATGGCGATGTAGCGCCAGTAGCCGATCTTCTCAGAAAGGTAGGTGGCGTAGAAGATGTAGGCCGGCTTGAAGAAGGTGTAGGCCTTGCTGGCGGTGAGGAAGCCGAGGTCGAGCTGGAGGCCGAAATCGCTCATGGCCTTGTTGAGGAAGCCGGCGTGGCGGGCCTCGTCGCGGGCCATGTGGGCGAAGCACTCGGCCAGCAGGGGGTTGCGGTCCTTGATGCGGCGGCTCAGCTCCTTGTAGAGCAGGAATCCGGAGAACTCGGAGGTGCAGCTCTGCTCGAGGAACTCGATGAACACCTTGCGTGTTTCGGGATCGAGCTTCTCGGCCGCACCTTCGAACTCCTCGTTGCGCACGAAGTGGTGGCGGTTGTAGTCCTTGCGGAACTCCTCGCAGATGGCCTCCAGCTCCACTGCATTGGGGCTGAGGTCCATGGCCGCCATGGCCTCGAAATCCGTGGTGTAGAACCGCGGGGTGAGGATCGTGTCCTTTACCGGGTCCTTGATGGCCGGCGCGTCGGGTGTGCCGATGGCTGTTGCGGTATCGGGCGTGGCAACGGCGGGAGGCACCATCGGGATGCAACGTGGACAGGACGTCCATCGTAGGGGGACCCAAGGCGGCGCCGAGGCTCAGCTTCACCAGCTGGAATTGAGGGCGCAGCCCTGGCGCTGGAGTGATCTGCCTAGTTGGCTCCCAGCCACTTCTGGCCGTTGAGCCGCTGCACCAGGCGTGACACCAGCAGTGCCAGGGTCATCTTCTTCTCATCGATCAGGAACGACTCCAGCAGGCTCGGCTCGGCGCCGGCTTCAGCCACGGCGATGGTTTTGGCGGAGCTGATCGCATCGCTGGTGAAGCACAGCCAGAAGCGACGTGCCTGGGGCAGTTCACCGATCACCATCCAGCAGGGGCTGCCCACCACGGGCATCGCACCCTGCTCAAAGCGCAGCTCACAGCTGGGGCCGCCATAGGCCGCGATTTCCTTGGCGATGGCCGGGATCAAAAGGTTGGGAACGAAGTCGGCGAAGGGCTTGTCTTCCGGCGCAGGGGGTTTGGCCGGCTTGGCAGGAGCCGCTTCAGCCGGCTTGCTCTGGGCGGGCTGGGCGGAATCGGTCACCGTCGCTGGCCTCGGGGAAGACGCAGGCGAACTTTAGGGATCACCAGTCCTCGCTGAGTGGTGTGTTCCAGTCGTTGGCTTCACTGCTGGCGGTTGGCTGTGCCGCTGCCGCAGGGGTTCTGGCGTGGGCAGATCCCTTGCGGATCACGCGAAAGGGCACCGACACGGTGGGTGCAGGCTCGCCGGCACTGCGGGGCGGACCGGCCCAGGTGGCCGAAGGCCGTGGGGTGGCGACTGGAGGCTCGTCCCAGTTGTCACCCAGGTCGCGTTGCCCGCGTTCCTGGCTGTCCGGTGATTCACTGCGTCGCCGCACCTGGCGGCGCGCTGGTGTGCCAGCGGCCTGCCCCTGCAGGGCCAGCGTTGTACCGGCCACGCTCATCGCTGCGCCCAGGCCGCTCGCGGCAGCCAGCCAACCTCCCAGGGGCCAGGTGGGGGAGCTCCAGGTGAGCAGGCGCACGCTCACCGCTGGCTTGGGATTGATCGCCGCCACCAGCAGCACCGCCAGCAGGGGGGAGAGCAGCGGGAGCAGCAGGATGCGTTGCAGCACGATTCAGAAGGGCGGGGGCTCAGGGCTGAATCGGGCCGCTCCAGCGCTGCAGATTGCCCAGGTCATAGCCGAGGCAATCGAACACCCTGATCACCAGAAAGTCCACCATTTCTTCGATGCTCTTGGGTTGGTGGTACCAGGCGGGCACCGGCGGAGCAATCCGGGCTCCGGCTTCCGCCAAGGCGGTGAGGTTGCGCAGATGCACCAGGTTCCAGGGTGTCTCCCGCGGACAGATCACCAGCGGTCGGCCTTCTTTGAGGTGCACATCGGCGCAGCGCTCGAGCAGATCGGTGGCCACGCCGGAGGCGATGCGCCCCACCGCTCCCATGGAGCAGGGCAGGATCACCATCCCTCGGGTGCGGTAGCTGCCACTGGCGATGCCGGTGGCCTGATCGTTCCAGCGGTGGCAACGCAGGGATCCGGTACGGCAGCCCGTGCGCTCTCTCCAGAACTGCTCCTGGGCTTCGGGCTCGCTGGGCACGCGCACGCCCAGTTCTGCCTGCCATACGCCGATCGCCCCGCGGCTCACCACCAGTTCCACCCGTTCCTCGCCCTGCAGCAGCAGCTGCAGGGCCCGCTCAGCCAGGGGCTGGGCGCTGGCACCGGAGACCGCCAGAACGATTGGATCTCGGGCTTGAGCGGCGCTCAATCGATCACTCCTCGCCCGCGTCGCCGCTGGACTCGTGGTCGTGGTGGGTGTCGTTGTCGCTGTCGGGCACGTATTCCTCGTAGCCCTCCGGCAGGACCACCGCCAGATCGATCTGGTGGCGCAGCACATCCACCTTCTGGATGGTCACCTCCACCGCGTCACCGAGCATGTAGGTGCGGCGGTTCTTGCGGCCCACCAGCCGGTTCTGGCGTGAGCGGTACTCGTACCAGTCGTCCTTGAGGGAGCTCACGTGCACCAGGCCCTCCACCTGGGAGGGGGGCACCTCCACGAAGAAGCCGTAGCTCTGCACGCCGCTGATCACCCCGGGCAGGGTCTGGCCCACCAGCGGTTCGGCCTCGCGGGCCTGGGCCATGGCCAGGGCGTCGTCACCGACGTCCTGCACGAAGCGGCTGCGGCCGTTGAGGCGCTGCACCAGGCCGTGGGTGAGGGCCTCCTGGAAGGGGGTGAGGTGGCTGGGGGCCAGCAGGGCCCAGTCCACGTTGCCGTGGCAGCTGTCGGAGGCGAGATCCACGGTGGTCTTGTGGCGCACGCTGGGGCGGTCCTTGCCCTCGGTGAGCAGGGTGACCAGCAGCTGCTGGTTCCAGAGATCGGCGTAGTGCAGCGCCGGCAGGCACCAGGGGGCGAAGGCGCCGGTTTCGCCGGCCAGGGCCAGCGGGCCGGGTTCGGCGGCGAGCTGCACCGGCGGCAGGCTGTCGCGCAGCTGCTGCTGCAGGGCCCGCTTGCGATCGGTGGCGGCGAAGGCGGCGGCCAGCTCGGCGGCGCTGGCGTTGCCATCGGGATCGAGATCGAGGGGGATCTCGAGGGCCAGGGCCGCCTTGGCCACCTCGTTGATGGCGGCGGGATCGGCCACCGGGTTCACCGCATAGAGGGCCGGCAGCTCCAGGGCGGCGAAGTGCTGGCCAAGGGCGCGCTCGGCCAGCAGCACCGCCTCGCGCAGCAGAGCCACGGGGTTGTCGGCGGGCAGCTCCACCAGCCAGCCGCGGCTGCCGGCATCGGGGGCGGGCTGGCGCAGATCGCCGAGGCGCTCGATCGCCGGCATGCCCAGGTCGAGGTCGATCGAGCCGGCCTCTAGGCGGCGCTGGCGCAGCAGCCCCGTGAGCTGCAGCAGCTGCTCCAGCAGGGGCAGGTGATCCTTGAGCGGCTTGAGCGCCGCGGGCACGGTGCGGGCCTTCGGCTTGCGCTCGGCCAGGGCGGTGAGGGCCGCCCCATCCACGGCCGCATCGGGGCGGATCTGGCTCAGGCAGAAGCGGTAGTGCTCCAGCTGCCCCTCGGCGCTGAGCTCCAGGGCCACCGAGAGGGCGGCCTGGCTCTGGCCGGTGCCGAAGGCGCAGGCCTTGGCAAGGGCCTGGGGCAGCAGCGGCAGCCAGCTCGGGCCGATGCAGAGGGCCTCGGCCTGTTCCCGCAGCCAGCCATCGAGGGCGGTGCCCAGGCCCACCCGCTCGGCGAGGGCCGGGCTGTGCAGCCAGAGCCGCCAGCCACCCTCGCGCTCCTCCAGGGAGAGGGCGGGCAGGGCCGGAGCCTCGGCCGCGCCCCAGATGGGCAGCAGCAGGGTGGGCAGGGCGGTGAGATCGGTGCGCGACTCCGCCGGGGATTTGGGGCTGACGCGGGGCGGCGCCGGGCGGTTGTGCAGCTGGTGCTTGGCCAGCAGCAGCTCGCCATCGGCCTGGAGGCCGCCGTTCACCGGCAGGGAGCGGGCCACGTGGCCGAGGGCGCCGAACTGGCCCACGGGGAAGCGGTCGATCGCCACCTCCACCACGGTGGCGCCGTCGCCGCCGCCGTGCTCGGCATCGGAGGCGGGGAGCTCCACGCTGGTGAGCAGCCGATCGTCGAGGGGCTGGGCCACGAGCCGGTCGTCCTGCTGCTCCACCTGGGCCAGCAGGCTGCGGGTGGCGCGCTCGAGGATGCACTGAACCGCGCCCTCGGGGGAGCGGCGCCGGCCGCCCTCGCGGGTGAGCCGCACCAGCACCCGATCCCCGTTCCAGGCGTGGTTGAGCTGGTGATCGCGGATGTAGATGTCTTCGCCGCCGTCATCGCGCAGAGCGAAGCAGAAGCCCTTGCTGGAGCAGCGAAGCCGGGCGGCGATCAACTCCTCGTTCTCGCGGCGCTGCAGGCCTTCCTCGCCTTCGTGCAGCACGCCCAGCCTGGCGAGGGCGTCGAGGGCGATGCGCAGCTGCTGACGATCGCCGTCTTCGCTAAGGCCCAGGGCCTTCTCCAGGCGGCTGAGGGCGAGCGGTTCGCTGCTGGGGAGCTGGTCGAGGAGGTCGGCGACCGTGAACTTCATCGGGGAGGGGGACGCCGCAGTCGGCGCTGAGAGGAGCGGGCCTGGGCCGCGCGGGGGATCGGTCTGGGCCGCCCGGGCCGGGGAGACGCTGGCCCGACTTTAGGGAGTGGTGGGGGGCTCGTCCGTGGCGGGGCTGTCGTCCCCGGCCTCACCGGAGCGCAGGATCAGGCGCGCGCCGATGATCAGGAAGCCCACCGAGGCCGCCAGCTGGAGCGCGTTGGTGGGAATCACGCTGGAGAGGGATCCACCGGCGGCGGCCCCCACCAGGCTGGCGAGCACCAGGGCGCTGGCGCTGCCGGCGAACACGGCGCCCGGGCGGCTCGAGGTGCCGCTGATGCTGACGATCGCCAGCTGGGTCTTGTCGCCGAGTTCAGCCAGGAAGACCGTGACGAAGGTGGAGGCGAGCAGGGCAAGCATGGATCTCAGGCGGGAGGCAGGGGCGGGGGAACCAGCTGCAGCACCGCCTGCCGGCCCAGCCACAGGCCCAGGGCCACCATCACGATGCCGGCGCTGCGCTCCAGCTGCTGGGGGGCCATCAGCCGCGACAGCCAGCGGCCGAGCAGCACCCCCACCAGGCTCGAACTGATCAGGGCCAGGGAGGCGCCGAGGAACACCACCCCCGGCCGGCCCGACTGGGCCGAGAGCAGCAGGGCGGCGAGCTGGGTCTTGTCGCCCAGCTCGGCCAGAAACACCGTGGTGGCCGTGGAGGCGAACACTGCGCCCCAGGCCGGCACGGTGGAGCTGGAGGTGGAGGTGGAGGTGGAGGTGGAGGCCGGCGCCTCGGCGGGGCTGGATCCGGTCGCCGGAGTGTCGTCGGGGGTGCTCATGGCTGGCGGGTGCTCATGGCTGGCGGCGGATCGCACGCTTGAAGCGGCGCATCACCCTGCCACGCCCGCCATCCTCGGCGCGGATCTGCTCGGTGCAGCAGTGGATCGCGAAGGCCTCCGGATCCACGCCGGGCTCCGCGAACAGCGTGACCAGCTGCTCCACCCGGCAGAAATCGGGGCGGTCGGCGTAGATGCGGCAGCGCCGGCCGCCGGTGTCGAAGTGGATGCACCAGCCATCGGGACCCACCATCGCGCGGTACTGGCGCTGCTGCTCGGGGCTGAGGGCGGCGAGGGCCTCCGCGCGCAGCTCCGGATCGAGCCGGCAGCAGGCGCCGCAGCCGCTGATGCAACGCCAGTGAAGGGAGGGGGGCATGGCGGGAGCAGGCGCCGACCGGCCCATTCTCACGAGCGGCCGGCGCGGCGGAACGCTGTGACAAGCCGTCACAGTGGTGCAGCCGGCCGGCGGGGCCGGAGGGCCGCCGCTTAACCTGCGCCTGCAGCCACCCCACGAGCCGACGCACCATGGGCATCGACTTCCATCTGATCGCCAACTTCGGAGCCCTGGCCCTGATCACCCTGGCGGGGCCTGCCGTGATCTTCATCCTTTTCTACCGCCGCGGCGCCCTCTGAGGTCGCCCCTCAGCAGCCCAGCCCCAGGGCCAGCGCCGCTTCCTGCAGCAGGGAGCGCACGTAGGGATGCTGGCCCTCCACCGAACCCTCCACGGAGCCCCCTCGGGCGTCGGAGGGCTGCCAGCACAGCTCCACCCCATCGGCGTTGCGCACCCGCAGCCCCTCGCCCTGGCGCTCGCACCAGTAGGTGCGCTGGCGGCGGCGCAGCACCACCGTTTCACTGCCCCCCGGCCGCAGGGCCACCACCTCCAGCTGCAGGCTCTCCTGCCCCTGCCAGCGGTTGAGGCCGAGGCGGAAGGCCACATCCACCACGCCCTGAGGAAGCTCTTCGGAGGGCCAGCGCCAGGCGATCGCCCCGATCCGGCGGCCGCCCTGCTCCAGCTGCAGGCGCAGGTGCCCCCCCCGCAGCAGGCGGGCCTCCGCCACCCGGCAGTGGCTGCTCCAGAACAGCGGCGCCGGATGGCCGATGCCGAAGGGCTCCAGCCGGCAGAGCTGCTGCCAGAAGGGTCGGTCGATGCGATCAAGCCGCAGCTGAGCCTCCGGCTCCACCACCTGGCCGCTGCCCCGTTCCCCAAGCCAGGCGGCCGCCAGGCCATCGAGGCGCTCCTGCAGCGGCGCCAGGCACTCGGCCCGCACGCTGAATCCACCGGCGGCGGGGTGGCCGCCGAAGCGCTCCAGCAGGTCGGCGCACTGCTGCAGGGCCGCATCGACGGCGAAGCCCCGCGGCGCCCGCACCGAAGCGCGGAAGCGGCCATTGCCCTCGGTGGCGAGCAGGGCCACGGGCTGGCCGAAGCGCTCCACCAGCCGGGCCGCCACGATGCCGATCACGCCGTGGTGCCAGTGGGCCTGGGCGAGCAGCAGAAAGGCGGGGCGGTGCGCGCCATCGGCCTCAAGCAGGGCCAGGGCCTCCGCCTCGATCGCCTGGCAGAGATCGCGGCGCTGGCGGTTGAGGGCATCGCAGCTGCGCGCCAGTTCGCGGGTCTGCTCCGGGTCGTCGCCCGTGAGCAGGTCGACCACCAGCTGGGGATCACCGAGCCGGCCCACGGCATTGATGCGCGGCGCGAGCTGGAATGACACCGCCGTGGCATCGAGGGGCCCCTCCTCCAGACCGGCGATCTGCTGCAGGGCCTGCAGTCCGGGCAGACGGGTGCGGTGCAGCCGCGGCAGGCCATCCATCAGCCAGCGGCGGTTGACCCCCAGCAACGGCGCCATGTCGGCGATCGTGCCGATGCAGAAGAGGTTCTCCGCCACCGCCAGGGCGTCCTCGCGGCCGAGCCGGCGGCAGAGGGCGGAGGCGAGCACGTGGGCCAGGCCCACGCCGGCCAGGCCCCGATAGGGCGAGCCGGCGGGGGTGACCGCCGGATGCAGCAGCGCGTGGTGGGGGGGGAGCTGCTCGGGCAGGGTGTGGTGGTCGGTGAGGATCACCTCCAGCCCCAGGGCCTGGGCGCGCTCGAGGGCCTCCCGGGCCGACACGCCGTTGTCGACCGTGATCAGCAGGCCCACCCGCTCAGCGGCCAACCGCTCCACCATGCCGGGGTTGAGGCCGTAGCCGTCCTCGCTGCGGCTGGGGATCGCCGCCTGGGGCCTGGCGCCGAGCTGGCCGAGCACACCCACCAGCAGGGCGGTACTGGTCATGCCGTCGGCGTCGTAGTCGCCACAGATCGCCACCGCTTCGCCGCTGGCGCAGGCGCGCTCGAGCCGCTCCAGGGCAGCGGCGAGATCGGCGAAGTGGGCCAGGGGGTCGGGGGCGGGCGCCGGATCGAGGAGATCGCTGAGCCCCGCCGGCGTGGCGAGGCCGCGACGGCGCAGCAGCGCGGCGAGCTCCTCGGGCAGGCCGCTCGCGGCGACGGCCTGCTCCAGCTCCGGGGAGGGAGGCGGCAGGGGGGCGGGCAGGTGCCAGAGCTGCTCACTGGGATCGAAGAGCAACGCCGCACCGCATCTGCCGGCATTCTCCCCGGCGGCGCAACGGCGGGCCAGCCCCTAACCTGCCGGCACCCACCCCTGAATCATGGATCCGGCGCCGCTGGCCCTGCTCTGGGATGTGGATGGCACCCTGGCCGAAACCGAGCTCCAGGGGCACCGCCTCGCCTTCAACCGCGCCTTCGCCGAGGCGGAGCTGCCCTGGCGCTGGGATGAGGCCACCTACCTGGAGCTGCTGGCGGTGAGTGGGGGGCGCGAGCGGCTGGCGGGCTGGCTGGCACGGGTGGAGGGCACGCCCCCCGCGCCCGGGCGGCTCGATGCGCTGGTGGCCAGCAAGCAGGCCCACTACGCGGAGCTGGTGCGCAGCGGCGGCCTGGCCCTGCGGCCCGGCGTGGCGGAGCTGATCGCCGAGGCGGCCGCCGCCAGGCTGCCGCAGGTGATCGTGACCACCAGCTCGCGGGGGGCGGTGCAGGCCCTGGTGGAGGGCAGCCTCGGTGCCCTGGCGGAGGCCTTCCGCTTCTGGGTGTGCGGCGACGACGTGGCCGCCAAAAAGCCCGATCCCGAGGGATACCGGCTGGCGGTGGAGGGGCTGAGCCTGCCCGCCGGGCAGCTGCTAGCCCTGGAGGATTCCGGCAACGGCGTTGCGGCGGCTCAGGCCGCCGGGGTGCCCTGCCTGCTCACCCTCAGCCGCCTCTCGCGCCAGGAACCGCCGGGGGGGCTGGCTGCCGCCAGGGCCGTGGTGGAGGGCCTGGCGGCCGAGGCCCCCCACGCCGCCGTGCAGGTGCGGCGCGGCCCCGGCTGCCCCCAACCCCGGGTAACGCTCCCCTGGCTGCAGCGGCTGCTGGCCGAGCCATGACCCTGCCTCCACCCCAGCGCACCCGCTTTCAGCGGCTGCTCAGCCGCAGCGGCGCCGGCCTGCGCGAGCAGGTGCTGCGCAGCTGGCGCTCCGCCAGCCTCACGCTGCTCTCCCTGCTGGTGGGCTTCTTCGCGGCCCAGAACGTGAGCGGCCTGCTGCTGGCGAAGCTGCCCGGCGGCCGGCCCCTGGTGGTGATGGCCCTGGTGCTGCTGGTGGAGCTGCTGATCCGGCTCCGCACCCGGCTGGTGCGCGACCAGGCACCGCTGGGCTGGGTGATTGCCGACAACCTGCGCATCGGTGCGGTGTACGCCGTGGTGCTTGAGGCCTTCAAGCTGGGCACCTGACCCAGACTGGGCAGCTGATTCGCGGAGAACGGCGATGGCCGACCAGGGCGTGGCCCTCGATCCCGCAGTGGAACGCCAGCTGGTGGAGCCGTTCCTGGGCGATCTGCAGCGCCGGCTGGCAGGGGGCCGGCGGCCCCTGCTGCTGCTCAACGGGCCGGTGGGGGCCGGCAAGAGCACCCTGGCGGGCGCCCTGCAGCGCCGCGCCGCCGCGCGGGGCCTGGCCCTGGCGGTGGCCTCGATCGACGATCTCTACCTGCCCTGGCCGGAGCGACGCAGGCAGCTCGAGGGCAATCCCTTCGCTGTGACGCGGGTGCCACCCGGAAGCCACGATGTGGCGCTGCTGTGCTCTGCGCTCGAGGCCTGGCGCGGGGGCGAGGTGCTGCGGTTGCCCCGCTTCGACAAGACCCTGGCCCAGGGCCAGGGCGACCGCAGCGGCTGGCGCGAGCAGCGGGCCGATGCCCTGCTGCTGGAGGGCTGGCTGCTGGGCTGCCGGCCCCTGGGGGCAGCGGCCCTGGCCCAGCTGGAGCCGGCATCGCTCGGGCTCAGCGCCGCGGAGCTGGCCTGGCTGCCCCGCTGGGACCGGGAGCTGGCGGCCTGGGAACCTCTGCTGGAGCAGGCCGATGGGCTCTGGCTGCTGCGCCCGCGGCACTGGGGCCTGCCGCGGCGCTGGCGCTTCCAGGCGGAGGCGCGCCAGCGCCGGACCGGGGGCGGCTGGCTGGCGCCCGGGCCGCTGGATGCCCTGGTGCGGGCCAGCCTGTGCTCCCTGCCCCCGACGCTCTACCAGGATCCGCTGGCAGGACCTGCGGGGGTGGTTTCTGGCGGGGCGGCGTCTCGGGTGGCGGGCGGTGAAGGCTCGGCTGAGCCAATCAAAACGGGGGAAGACCCTGCGGACCTCCCCCTCGGGGCACCTCCCCTGCTGGGGATGGTGGAACTGGATGGGCGGCGTCGCGTGCAGCGCAGCTGGCTGCGGGAGCCTCAGCCCTCGCCCTCTTCAGCCTCCTCGGCGATCGGATAGATGAAGCCCTGGGCGCGCCCGCTCAGCACCGACTTGCCGATGGACATGGCCTTCTGGGCGGCCACGCCGGCCTTGGCCTTCCAGTGGGCATGGCGCTGGTTCCGCTTGCCTTTGGAGGTTTTCTTCTTGGGAACAGCCATCCCGAACTTGTGCAGCCAAACAGCAATCTTCCGCTGCCGACTGACCTTTCGTCAAATGGCTAGAGTTTCTCCATGGCGGTCGTTCCGGATCCAGAGCCCACCGGTCCGCCCCTGTGATGCCTGAGATCGCGGCCGGTTCCCCCTCCACCGCCGAGACGTCCCGCCCGTCGCCCCCTGAGGCCTCCCCGAGCCCTGCGCCGCCGGGCCGACCTGCGGCCGGCGGCGCGCCGACGGTGCAGCCGTTGCAGGGGTTCACCTTCGGCGGGGCGACCAGCCAGGGCCCGAGCTACAGCCAGCTGCTGCAGGAGATCCAGACGCGCCGCGTCAAGGAGCTGGAGCTGCTGCCGCGGCAGCGGCTGGTGACGGTGACCTACAAGGACGGCCGCCGCACCACGGTGCCGGTGTTTCACGACAACCAGCTGCTGCTGCGCACCGCCGAGCAGGCCCGGGTGCCGCTCACGGTGCGCGATGAACGCCGCGACGATGCGATGGCGGGGCTGGTGAGCAACCTGCTGCTGGTGGTGCTGCTGCTGGCGGGCCTCGGCCTGCTGCTGAAGCGCTCGGCCCAGGTGGCCAACCGGGCGATGGGCTTCGGCCGCAGCCAGCCGCGGATGCAGCCCGAGGGTTCGGTGACCGTGCGCTTCGAGGACGTGGCCGGCATCAGCGAGGCCAAGGAGGAGCTCCAGGAGGTGGTGAGCTTCCTGCGCTCACCGGAGCGGTTCACGGCCATCGGCGCCAGGATTCCGAAGGGCGTGCTGCTGGTGGGTCCCCCCGGCACCGGCAAGACGCTGCTGGCCCGGGCCATCGCCGGCGAGGCGGGCGTTCCCTTTTTCTCGATGGCGGCTTCGGAGTTCGTGGAACTCTTCGTGGGCGTGGGCGCCAGCCGGGTGCGCGACCTGTTCCGCACGGCCAAGGCGAAGGCGCCGTGCATCATCTTCATCGATGAGATCGATGCGGTGGGCCGGCAGCGCGGCGCCGGCATCGGCGGCGGCAACGATGAACGGGAGCAGACCCTCAACCAGCTGCTCACCGAGATGGATGGCTTCGAGGACAACGCCGGCGTGATCCTCCTGGCGGCCACCAACCGGCCCGATGTGCTGGATGCGGCCCTGATGCGGCCCGGCCGCTTCGACCGGCGCATCCTGGTGGACCTGCCCGATCGCCGGGGCCGCGAGCAGATCCTGGCGGTGCATGCCCGCAGCCGCCCCCTGGCGGAGGGGGTGTCGCTGGCGGCCTGGGCCGCACGCACCCCGGGCTTCGCCGGGGCAGACCTGGCCAACCTGCTCAACGAGGCGGCCATCCTCACGGCGCGCCGCCAGCAGAGCACGATCGACGATCAGGCCATCGGCGATGCCCTTGAGCGGATCACGATGGGCCTCACGGCGGCCCCCCTGCAGGACAGCGCCAAGAAGCGGCTGATCGCTTACCACGAG
>VFQS010003004.1_pt1 | contig 13214 bp, 10 predicted proteins | sample 3512361 | NCBI WGS metagenome assembly VFQS01 (sample SAMN10412375, study PRJNA504923) | tailings metagenome | isolation source: Relicate 1 Philex TSF3 active mining | place: Philippines
TAATTGGCCTTTTTAAGTTCATTTACTTGACTAATAAGTAGCTTTTGTTTATTTTCTAATCCTTCTATTAAATTAGTAGCCAACTCATAAAATTCTTCTGTTAAATGAGGGTTTATTCTTACAAATCTAGCCATTTCTTTAAATGTAAACTCTTTTCTTAAAAATGTAATAATATCCTTTTCAAATTCAAGAACAGCTTCTATTTGATTAATTAACCAAGTTGTAATTGGAGTTCCACCAGTAGCAAACGCATATTTGGTATTAGACATAATATATTTTTGAACGAATTGCCAGTGACCGTTTCTGAATAAATATACTTCATCTACTATTTTTAATAAATAAATAAGACCTTTATAGTCTTTATTTTTTTTAAGGTAATCAAAAATACTATGCTCCTTATAAAATTCTCTCAAATCCGCAAAAAAATTCTGCATACAAAGTGGGCGATATGATCGCAAATCCATCAAATATTGTGTGAGCTGATTATCAGGATAATAGTCTACAATTCCAGTAAAAATATCCATCATTGGTATGATACTATCTTGGGCGCCAGTTTGTCCTCTGTAATAATGTGGTTCAGTAAAACAATTTTCATACGTTAACCCGTTTGGAAAAATTTTGTCATTACCCTTAACACCCATAATAAATACTCTAAAATCGTTGTAATTTTCGTGTTTAGATGCAGACCACATTTCACGTCTTCTTTTATTTATTTCTTCCATTAATAAACCGCACGCTTTTATACAAATGTATTTTTCAGGGGTATCATAATAATTATTGTTGTAAAATAAATCCTTACCATATCTCATAACACCTTCTACCAAATGAGGTGTAAGTTCGTTTATATATACGTGATTCATAATAAATCCAATTTCGTCGGAAGTGCCAACAAATTTACACGCCATATCCAAGTTAGACCAATGCAGTCCCTTGCTTTCATCTTTCTTTATATAATTACCGTGTGAATAAGCATAATGATAATCAAGCCAAGGATATGCGTTTAATTTATTACTTACGGCTACTAATGGCTCTGCAATATTGGCTGGCAAAAAGTCCCGAGCTACACCATAATTACCAGAATTTACAAATTCTTGATACGATAACTCGAGTGTAAATCCAGAAGTAATAAATGTATATGCGCGATATAATGATTGTAAAATAAAAGGGTCTGACTCTTCTTCAACTAACGCCTTATAATTGGGAACAATAGCAACCGCATTTACAATTTCATTTGGAATGCCTAATATGCCTTTCTCTCCATTATCTTGCTTAACATGTAATTTATTAATTAATTGTTGTAATTCGTTATATTTGGATGGCAGCACTTTTAATGGGTCGTTAATTGGTAAAAAACCATGCTTTCCAGATACATTAAAGAAGCCGTCAGTATATTCTTTTTCAAAATACATTTTGTAGATAATATAAACCATAATTTTTATATTATTTTAAAAGTATATTTATACGTAATATATTTATATACGTGATATATTTATTTTGATTTTTCCATAACACGATATAACATATAAATACCAATGCCTGCTAATCCAGCAAAATATAATTGGTCTAATGGATCTTCTGGTAAAACAGGAGCAGCTGAATCCATATTTGGTTGAAACGATTCCTTACATTTAACTTTTGTAACAGGATTTTGCTTGTTAGGAAAAGAACAAGGATTTATATTTGCAATGTCAGATAAAGTAACATAATGGCTTTCAGATGATTTATTATTATTAACGTCAATAGTTTGCATGGTAATTTGCTGGCAAGGTGGTGTTGCACCAGACATAAATGCTGACATAATAGCAAATGGATTTAATACGTTTAAATTTCCCATAGCGCCAGGAATTAGTCCTCTAAATTCTGTAAAGTTGACACCCATTGCGTTAGAAATAAAAGGAATATTACCTTCAGGAACATTATTTATATATACATAACGATCAGTTTGTTGGCAAGTAGAAGGATCACTTTTATTAGTGCAAGTATCTACAGCATTACATTTAGCACCAGTTTGTAAGAAAAATTTATTTCCTAAAGGTCCGCCTGTTGCAGAAGCAGAACTTTTACCAGAAACTAAAAGTTGGACGTAATTTATTAATCCATTAATATTTTTTCCCATTTGCTGAAGTGTTCCTTTATCACTCATGCCAATTTGAGATGGTGATTTAATATTTTTATAATATGGATATGTTGGACCAAGTAATCTATTTTGAACTCCTTGAGCGTCAGTTAAAACTTCTTGAAATATATTAGACATTTATACTTAAAATATACAAATATATTATATTTATATATTTCTATTTATTTTTATAATTATTACTCAGTTACTAAATCACTTGTATCTGGTTGTTCTACATTATCATCAACAGCTCCTGTAATATCAGGTGGTGAGCCGCCAGTCATTTGCGTTACCATTTGTTGTTGAGCGGATACTAATCCATTTACTTGCTGTTGGAGAGAAGCAACATTACCGCTTAAATCATTAACAACTGAATTCATATTTTGCAAATCATCCGTTTTTTTCTTTAAATATTCAATGTTTCCTGCATTTTGTTGGGATAATATAAGTGCATTTGGAGGATAATCCTTATACACTTTGTTACTATTATTGTTTTTAAGACCTTCTACAATATTATAGTTTGCTAAAATTATTTGATATACAATTAAAAAAATAAAAAATATAATTAAAACATTTACCAACATCAATATTAATATAATATAATATTACTTTTTATTTTCTATAATAATAATATAAATGTCTTACCCATTAGGAATGAAATCACAACCATCTTCAGGATATAATCATCAAAGCACAACTTATAATAGACAATATGTAACATGGAAAGGTTCAGGAGTTAATTCAAATCCTGTTGGAACAGCACCAGGACATATTCGTCCTTTAACAAATAATGATCCAGGAAACGTATTTCAAACTGGATTTGGATTAGCAAGACCTATTAAGCATTTTAGAAAAGGTAGGGTTATTCCTCCTCAACCAATTACTGGCGTGCCTAATTTAAATGGTATAAATGAAAACGATTTAATTAATTACAATATGAATCGTTTTGTTAAATCAAGTAAAGGTTTATCTCTTGGTGGTGGAGCTGGAGGTGCTGGTTTAATTGATGAAATGCAAGATAAACCAGGAGCATTTATAGTTAAAGAAAATCCTATTAATGAAGTTGATGGTGTTACTCAATTAAATACTGATTGCCAAACATGCGAAGGCGTTGGTATAGTTGCGGATTATTATCCAAATAAAGGTTATTTAACAGAGAATCCTGAACCAAATACAACAAATTCAACATTATGTTGTAATGAAGAATATAAGGCAAAACGCAGAGTTATTTATGCCAGCACAAATTTAAATAAAAACTATTATACTTCAACTAAGCAATATCTTCAAAATAGATGTAAGACTTATGATCAAAAAGCATTTAATTTCTTATCTTATAGAACCAACTTGGATGCTTCTATATATGACGCAAATCCATATTATAACTCTATTAATAGTCCATTTAAGCCTGGAAGTCCGCTAGCATTAGCAAATACATATTTGGCAAATTGTCAACCTAACGTTCAAATATATGACGCAACTGAAAATGCTTTAATAGCACAAATGCTTTCTATTATGGTAAATGCCGGAGTATTAACTCAAAGTGAAGTTAATACATTTAATACACTCGGTATAAATACAATTGATGGATTTTTTAATTGGTTAAATACATTACCGCCAGGTCAAAAAGACCCAGCACTTAAAATTTTTGTTGATTTCATTAACAATCCTTATTGGGGCATGCCTTTAACAGGACCATCTAACCAAACAGGATGTCAACTTACAGTTTATAAACCAAGCAATTATCAATATGCAGTTCAAGGTGCAGTTGAAAGTTCAACAAGAAATTTAAAACTTGCGGTTACAACAGTTACAACAAATGCAGCAGCAACGCGCAATTCTAATCTTGGTAAAAACAAGTCATCAACAGGTTGCAATACACCTTGGCCTCTTAATTTCTCTCAATCTGGACCATATCAAAATAAAAAATTCTGTTATTATAAAACATTACCTCAATATCAAATACCCGCATCACAACAAGGAGTATATCGTTATTTCCCAGTTGGTAGTATATTTAGTTCCAATCATTTCTCTCAATCACCAAATACATATAATACAACTACTGGTTCTGCAGCATATAACAGATAAATAAAATATAAGATTAATTTATTTTATATTTTATACATTAAAAAATTTTATGCATCAATATATTTTATGCAACATTTTTTTCTTGTAATTCAATAATTTCTCCTGTTTCTTCAATAGCATTTTCTAAAGCTAATTTTTTATCAGGATCAACATCATTATACTGTAATTTATTTTTTAAATATGCAGAATAAAATATATTTTGCTCAGTATTTGTTATTGCATAAATATCACCCAATTTTGTAACCATAAATAATATATTTGTTATATAAGTTGACGTTGTTTGGTTATCTAAATAATATTCGTAAACAACAAAACCACTAATAATAGTATTTAACATAAACATACCTAATACAAAAAAACCAATACGTTGATAATTTTTATCTAAGCTAATAATATTGTCTTTTTTGTCAGATGGTAACAATAATAATTCTTTTCCAACAGATTCATTGTCTGATGCTTTTGTAGGATTTACATCTAAATAAGATATTAATCTATTTTCTCTCTTAACTTCAATATAATAAAATAAAATAAATGAAAACATTGTTATAAAATTAATAACTAAACCGCTTGTGTATAAATTATTTTCAGCAACCATATTTTCATTTAAACTACAAACATGATCGCCGCATTTTTGTGGAACAAATAATATTAAAAAAGATGATACCATTACTTTATAAAGCTCCATAAATACAGTTGGAACCATTCCTATTTTTTGCATTAAATCTTGATTTTTAAGTATATTAGTATTTTTTACTTCAGACATTATATATTATTTTATTTTATTTTATTTTATTTTATTTTATTTTATTTTATTTTATTTTATTTTATTTTATTTTATTTTATTTTATACAGTCATTACAACATTTTCTTCTTTTTCTTTATTTGCCAAAGGTAAAAAAATATTTACTCTTTCAGCAAATTTATTGCAAGGAATTTTGTATTTTTCGCACCAAGAAATTGCTTTTGTTATATTAGTTTTTTTTAAAGTTTCTATTTTATCTTCTCTGTTTTTATTTTTAACAATATTTGAAATTAAATCAAGTGATTCAATTTGCTGATAACCAATAATAACATTTATATCTTCAATTTTTGAGAGAAAATAGTAAGGTGTTGCATAATCCAAAAAAGCACTTATAACATTATTATTATCATCATTATTATCATTATTATCATCATTATTTTCAACAAAACTTTTTAATGTATGGTAATTTATATTAGTAAAATCTGTTTTACATTGATAATTTTTACATATTATATATTTTTCAAATGTAGTTATATTACTTGAATTTGGTTTTAATATATAAACCTTATCATATAATGAAGACAAAAAATACATTAAATCTATGACAGGTTTATAACATGCATTATCTATTTTAATAATACAAGAACCATTTTTTATTTGACACTTTAAAATAGTTAACATACAACTAGCTAAATATGTAAAATAATTCTTTAAACTCATAGATGGTTTTTCAAATACCAAAATTTCAAATTTTTCATTCAACATTTCTATTTCTTTAATACTAAAATTATTATAAGAAGTAATATTATCCTCATAATTTTCTCTTAACATTTCAAAACATTCAATTGAATCATTTTTATTTTCACTTATATGAAGAGAATTTATACTTATATTTTCATATATTTCAAATATATTAAATGTATTACAAATTTCTAAAAACTCATAAAATACATTTGAATCAGGTTTTAATTTACTTACTGAATATTTTGAACCAGGAATCTTGGAAAAAATATATTCACATGGATTAACAGATTTTACTATTTCATTTAATGATAAATCGTTTGCATTTAAAATAAGATAATCAATTTGTTTTTTAATTGCATTTACATATTGTAATAAACTATGCGAAATATAAGTTTGTAAATCATGAATATGTGTTTTTGATGGATTAATAACTATTTGGCTATTTATTTTCGGTAATATATAATAACTCATTGGTTTATTATATAATATGTAAATTTATTTAAGTAGCTAACGAATATATTGTATTATTTGTTTTTTATATAATACTTTAATCACTATCGCTTTCAATTACTAATGCGGGTTTTTTAGCTGGTTTTTTTTCTTTTGTCTTCGTTATAACCTGTTTTTCCTTTACTTCTTCAAGCGCTTCTGTTCCTGGAACTAATAATAATTTTTTACTTAACTTACGAACCTTTGACTTTAATTTGCTTTCCTCCTCTGCCTCTTTTTCAGCAACTACTTCCTTTACTGCGGTTTTTTGCGCTCTTTCTGTATCAATTCTGTTTCTTAATGCAGCGGTTTCATTGTATTCTCCAAGTTCCAACGTAATTGCCTCTGTATTTACAGTTCTAACTTTTTTATAAATGAAATATCTATTTAAGAATGAAATTTTCTTTTCAATAGATGTCATATTTGGCGCTTCATCAAAGTCCTTTGCCTTAAATTTGTTTTTTGCAATTTCATCTAACATATATAAGAATAACTCACTAAACAATCCAGAACCTTCAGGTAATCCAAATTCCTTTGCTTCATCTCGGCTAATAACTTCAAAACCATACGCACTCATAACACGATTAAAGTAGTCAAAATTTACCAAATACTCTGAAATTACTTGATTAATAGATTCTTGATAAACATCAATTCTATAACCAATTGAACTAGAATCGTCTTCAAAAGTATCCGCACCATATGCCTTTGTAATTTCCCAAATTTTTTTATTTTCTTCCATAATTTTTATAGATTCTCCAGTTTTAACCTTTTTAAGCTCATTAAATACTAATTTGCCATCATAACATGTGCCAATAAAGTAGCCATTATGTTTGGTGCACTCTGCAACATTTTTAACAAATTCTCTTAATGTATCAGGTGTTTCAAAGAAATAGTGAATAGCAAATTGACACGATGATACATTAAACCCATCTACTCCTCTACCATATTGTCTTGCAACTCCTCTACCAATTTTATCGGCTTCCTTAGGTCCATTACCAAAAACAGCCGCTGTAATTTGCTTTGCCTTTTCATTTAGCATGGCACTTCCATTTTTAATATTAAACGCACTATTACCATTAACAAATAGCGCATATGGCATATTTTTAGTAGTTTTCTTTAAATTTAAGAAGCGAGCGCAAGCACCATCAATACGATTTTCTAAATTATCTTTGGATATGTCAACACCAAATACAAATGACAATTTTGCATTAATCCACTTAGGAAGATCGCCTGCTTTTCCACACGCAAAATCAATTAACGTATCACCTTGTTTTGCCGCACCCATTATTAGTCTCTTTTTAACATATAAGTTGTGAAAGTCTTTTAATCCAGCGGTTTTAAATTTACCTGCAGGAGTATTGTAATATTTATCTTCGCTAATTGTTATTTCAGGAATACCTAATCCAGTGCAAATCATTGCTTCAGTAATTCTACCAGATGGATGAATAGATTTCCAATTTTCATTACAAACCTTATATGCGTTGCCAAATTCTTTTTCTCCACGACGCAACTTAGCAGTTTTATCATATCTTACACGCAAAGGAATCCAGCGCCAACCCTCAGGCTGATCTAAATCATATCTAAACTCAACAATTGTATTATCGCCAAATACTTGATTTTCTTCAGAAAACATTTTTCCAATTCCTGAACCATCAGAGCGAAGCATAATATTACACATTCCAGCATTAGGATCATAAGGTTCAGTTGGATAAAATCGCTTAGGAACATAATCATTATCATCTCTATCTTCAAAACGATGCGAAAACTCAGGTAATTTATCTTCAATAATATCTTGACAAGGATTAATATATCCATCTTTAGATTCCTTAAAACCACATCGCAATTCAATTACCTTATAATCATTATATTGGACCGCTGCTGAATTATTTTGTCCTTCTTCATAATAAGATTTTATAATATCATCACCATTTGTTCCCTTCATAGTTGTAACTAAGAAATCAACAGTGTTATACTGAGGAGGCTTCCATTTAAATGATTGTTCCCACGTAATTTTAGTTTTGGGTCCAGCTTTTCCAATTTCATTTGCTCCAACACCATAATACGCATGTGAAATAATTAATCCGTCAGTTTCATATTCAAATCTTCCTTCTCTGACCTTTTGTAAAATTGTATTGCAACCTTCAAATATAGTTTGCTTGGGTGAGTTAGGATAAAACTCCTTAATTTTAAATTTTATTGGTGATGCGAATTCTTGCGATCTTTTAGCTTCTGCGAGTTTTTCTTTGAATGATGATAATGCTTTTGGCATTTCCTTTGCTGTATCTAAAATGGATACAGGACTTAAATGTCTGTTAAAATAATGCAAAATTTCATATCTTGATTTTTGTTCCTCTTCGCCTTTAGCGTCTAACTGCATAAATGTATAACTTCTTACATCTTGTTTTTTGACATAATATATATCGAAAGCAGCATATAAGTTAATAAATTTGTCGTTTTTATCGTGTAAAATTAACTCACCATCTAGTAATGAATTAAAGCATTCTTCGTTTTTAGTTTTTGCGCCTGTAAATATAACATCCATATTTGTATTAATTAAATATATTTTACCATCTTCAGCAATATACATCAAATGACGGTCTCCATCTGCTTTATCCGTAACAACAAAGTTTTTTCTAATATTTGCTGCAGCTGAATTTTCATCAATTGGCGCAATATTAACAAGTTGTAATGTTATAGAGTTGGGACCAATAAAATTTTTACTAGAAACAAATTTCTTTTCGTCATATTCATCTTTCCAAATCATTTTCATATAAGAACTTAAAACACTTTTTTGCTCTGGATATGAGATGGGAAAGTTTGTTCCTTGGAGACCACCCAATACAAATTTAATAACCTTTCTTAAAGCATCCACAATAACCTTAGGATTACTAAATTTAGTAGCAGGACCAATTGCTTTATTATTTACTTCAATTTCTATTTCATATGTTTCTGGGTTGTTAAATACATTTGATTCGTCCAAAGTATATACAGGGATAATTCGACCTTTATTTTCACGACCAAATTTGTCTGCCATTCTTTTGCCATACTTAACAATACTTAAATCAATATTAAATGGATAATCTGGATGAGTAAATGTCACGCGATTTAAAAGACGAAATTCTTTTTTAGATTTTCTCCAATTTTCCATAATATAACCAGTTACACCTGCAGATGGAATTTCTTCATTACTATAAGTAACTCTAAAGTTGAAGTCGTCAAAATCAACAGGATAATATTTTTGTACAAGTTGCTTTCCATTCATTACTGCAGCCATTCTTTTATTTGTAAACTTTAAAGAAGTTCCGTGTTGATTAAATATTGTTTTAATATCATTATTTCTACAATAATATTCAATAACATGAATATCTTCAATTTCTGTTCTAATATCAGACATTTTAAAACGACCTGTTGTATTATCAAGAAATTCACAATTAACTCTTAAGGAATATAAACCATTACTATTTATTGTTCTAAAACCAAGTGATTTAAGTTTTTTAATAACATTATCATAATCATTACGAGAAAGCGGTTTAATACCTTTTGTTCCAAATTTTACTTCTAATTCTTGGTTTAATTTCCAGTTAACTGTGAATGGATTATTATTATAAAATGCATTCACAAGTTGATCAAAACGTTTTTGAGGAGTTTCCTTTGATTCCTTAGGTTTTTCCTCCACATCTTCGATGTCCTCCCCTTGAAGTAATTCCTCTGGAACTGGACCACCTTGCACTTGCCCTTCTACTGGTTTAGCAACATTACCCACGTTATCAAGCTCAACAGTTATTTTTTCGCATTTTTCACCACATGAAGAAGTGCCAATTTTTCTAAATTTAAGTGTATTAAGACCATTATTTTGCCATGTTTTTTCGTGTTCTGCAAGTGCCTCTCTTTTTTGCATAAATTTCAAGTCATTTTCTCTTAAATATTCTAATTTCTCCTCTAAATTCATTTCTTCCAAATCGCGAATATGACCCTTTTGCACTTTCATAATGTTAAAGAATTTTCTGGTACGATTAAACAATTCATCGTCTTCTCCACCCCATCCCCAAAAGTTATTTGGATAACCATTTATGCGGTTAAACATATCTTTGTTAAACGCAACAATACCACCAAAATATTTTTGATTTCCACCATATCTACTCCAAACCGCCGCAATATGGACGGGCTTATTTTCAGGAGCATATTCATAATATTCCTTCAACTCTTCTGATGGTAATAAGTCAGCGTCATGAAATATAAAATTAGTGAAACCTTCCTTTTCTGCTTCTTCGAAACCAATATTTAAAAGTTGACCTCTATTAAATTTGCGGCCATCATCGTTTTGTTCAACAACAAATATTTTATATGCATCACCTTTTAAATAAGTAGCAAAATACTCCACCAATGTTTTTAATTGTTTTGTGCGCTTTTTTTCCTTTTCTAAATCACGAAATGGAATAATAATTGCTATTTTCGCCTTATCTTTATTTCCTTCTAATCCATATTTTTCTTCACTAGATTCACTAGAACGTGGTTGAATTACCTTTTGTTTTGGTCTTGTTTTATTAACTTCACCTCTTAAAAACAAATATTTATCGCGAATATTTTTTTTATTCCAAAATTCTTTTTGGTCTTCAGGTAATTTATTCCATATTGCTTGTATTTCAAGATCACCAATATTTTTAAGAACACCAACATGAACGTCTTTACTATATGGCTGGCTAAGTGGAAAATCGGCAAGTAATTTTGCCTTTGTTTCCGCATCTAGTTTTGCATATATATCATTAATTAGTGGATCTCCGTAGTCAATATTATCTTGACTACCTTCTAAATTAGGAATATTTGATTTTTCAATAGTACTCATTGTTATATATATTATTAGACATATTTTTAAATTATTCTTCAATTTTTTTATAATTTAAAAATACTGAATAATTGATTCATATAATTCTTTCTTTGTTTTCTTTTTACCTATTTCTGTATTATTTATTTCAATTCCTAATTTACTACATATGTCAATTAAGTCTTGAACTTTATATGCGGATTCAGCTTTAATTGGCTTATTTATATTTTCAATCTTGTACAAGTTTTTTATTATTGCATTTGCTGCTTCTTTATTAACTAACTCAAAACCATATTTAAATGTGTATTTAGATTGAGCAGGCACTTCTTTAACAATATATACATTATCTGTATCATTCATAAATAATTCAAAATAAGTGTTTTTACTAATATAAATTATATTTATATTATCAATAGCACATAAACTGCAAAATGTTTTAGAATTAATAGTATTATCATTTGCCAAATTGCTTTCAATACCAGTTAATGTATCAAATTTATACATTTTGATAATATCTTTATTTTTTCTTATTTTATCTACTAATTCAATTTTCATTTGTTTGGCAAGTAAAAAGTTCTTATTTTGAAGCATTTCATATTTTGTATCTCCATTTGCAATCATATAATAGCACCAATAGAGAGAATCTTGTTGATTGGGGAAATACATAGTTGAAACAGGCTTTACAATCTTTTCTTTTTCTACAAATTCTTTTTTTACAATCTTGTCTTTTTGTAATTTACATTCATTTCGTTTTTCTATATATGATTTTATATTTTCTTCATTAAACATAAAATCTTGTAATTCATCAATTATATTCATATTTTCGTAATAGGTATTCATAGTATTTACTTATTAAATATTTTGCTGTTATCTTTAATATCTTTTGTAAAATATGTATTTTTATATTCCTCTTTTTGTTTTTCAATCTTATTAAGTGTCATTTCTTGTGTGGTAACATATTTAATATAAACATTTAACTCATCCAATATTTCTTTTTTCAATTCAGATAAATTAATATGAATGCCATATTTATTTTCATTTAACGTTACCTCAGTATACTTATTTAAAATACGCAAAACTTCAATTTGATTAAATTTATTCATATTTTCAATAGTTTCTCGAATATAATTTAATTCACTTACTGAATAGTTATTAACATCATTAGTAGTCATTGTTACCTCCATTTATTTATTAATGTATATTGTTAAAATGTTTTTAATACAATTTATAAATATATAAAAATTGTATTAAAAAATTAAGTATATTAATTATTATAAAATGGAAGACGAATTAGAACGTTGTAGACATTCATTAAATAGTAATAATGATATGTATTTTGAAACACCAGATGAAAAACCAATAAAAACCTTATACATATGCACTCCTGCAGTAAGTGATAAATTTGAATTAGATAAATGTATTATTACAGATAACAAAGAAAAAATGCAAGAACTTGTAAATAATAACTATAAAGTTACCGTATTTTTATCAGATGTAAATAATAATAATTTATATTCTTATTCATCATAATTTATTCATCTTCAATAACAAGTCGGGGTTTTTTTTCTTTTTGTATAAGAGGAATTTCCTTTTCCTTAACTAATTCGGCAATAATTGAAATATATTTATCATTTAACTCAAAACGCTGACCAATAACACGAACATTAATTTTATCACCTTCTTGAATTTCGGCAAAATGCGCAGAATTAAAATGGTGGTCTTTTGCTAAAAACACAACAATAGGTGATGGAACATCATTTGCACTTTCCGCACGAATGCCTGCCTTAGTAATATTTTTTGCAACACAAGGAATAATCATACCTTCTACTGGAAAGCAAACATCGCATTCAAATACAACTTCAAATAATACTTTATTACCACCTTGTATAATACCACTAGAATATGTTATTATTTTAGACGAATGTGGCTTTACATAACCTTCAACAACACATTTACCTTCAAATGTAACTTTAATATTTTCTTCAATATTTTCCTTCAATGTTTTACCAATAGTGGAAATAGGTAAAACAATTTTTCTTGTAAGCATACATCTAGAATACACAGTTTGTATTCTATTATCTCTTTTCTTTTTTTGTTGAACGGGTTTAGCTACTGTTTCCATTATTATATTATATACATATTATCTTTTAATTATATTTTCTTTCAATTTTATTTATATTTAATAATTTATAAAAATTAGATATAAATAATTTTAT
>VFQS010003005.1_pt1 | contig 13214 bp, 5 predicted proteins | sample 3512361 | NCBI WGS metagenome assembly VFQS01 (sample SAMN10412375, study PRJNA504923) | tailings metagenome | isolation source: Relicate 1 Philex TSF3 active mining | place: Philippines
GCCTTGAAACAGGATGACCTGGTATGCTGGTGGTTGGGGGCTGCGTGTGCGTGTTTTTGTGTGTGTCCGGCGCGTTATCTGCCGCGATCAGTCGTCTGTCAGCAGCCCGTCCTTCAGTTTTCGCAGCGCTGCGCGGATGCTGAGCGTGCGGTCTGTCGCATTGACGACCCCGTCGCCGTTTGCGTCACGTTCCGGATTGTTTGTGCCCATGGAACTGCCGATGAGTGAGGCATCGCTGGAATCCACTTTGCGGTCACCATTCACATCACCCAGCAGTCGGTAGAAGTATTTTTTTGTTTCGAACGTTCCGTTGCTGTCGAGGTCCATGGCGATTTCGTAGTAGCCGTCGCCGCCACTGGTGTTGCGGTTGCCTCCCAGCCCATTCACACCAAAGTCAATTCTGGCTCGGTTGCCAATGGTGCTGAACATACCGGCTGTCAGTGGCACATTGACCGGGTTGACGCCATTCAGGTCGTTTTTCGTCAGCTGAAATCGATTTCCACCGATCAACGCGGCCAGTTCGCTGCCTGTACTAAAGAGCAGGTCGAGGTAGCGAACGTAACTGCGCTGGGTCTGTCCAAGCTGGACATCGATCCCGGTGGATTCCGTCAGCACGTCAGTGATCGAAATGGTGAGCTGTTTGTCGAACGTCAGCCCTTCAACATCGGCAACTCGAACAGTTACCTGATAGCTGCTGCGTGCCTCAAAATTGAAGCTGGCTGCTGTCCGCAGTGAGTTGCCGGCGACACTGAAGAAGACGTTGTCAGCCGGACCTGCGGGGAGGCTGAATGTGAAGGACTCATCCGTGTTGGGATCGGTCGCTGACAATGTACCAACTGTGATTCCCGTCGGCAGGTTTTCAGCAACAGACGAGTTGCTCAGGCTGATGTCGGTGGGCGCCTGATTTGGCTGGATGGAGAAGGTTGTGGTCGAAACTGGTCCGAGTGAATTACTGGTGGTCCAGTTGGCAAAGTTGTTGACCGCTGACCGAGCCGCTCGAGCCGTTCCGGTAAAGGAGTTTGGTGTGAGATTAAACGCCCCGTTGTCGACTTCTGTGGCAGTGCTGCTGAGCTGAATTGCGGTGGTTCCCAGTGTCAGCGCTGCAGGCAGCCGCGACTCGTTCGTCCCGGTCGGGTCAGTTGCAGCCGTCCACCACGCCTTTGAGTTGATGCCGGCGATCCACGCTGTGGAGTTTCCGGATGTGGGAGTGACACCCTGCCACGCGAGAATGGAGTCTCCGCTGGTGGATAAACCGCTCATGCTGCCAGTGACAAGGCCTGCGGATGTTGTCGTGCCAACGACGCGAAAGGCCGGGGCTGTGCCACCATTTGTATTGACGAAATGAGTGCCAGCCGGAAATCCGCTGCCGCTGCTGTTCAGAGTCAGTGTCAGCGTGTTTTCGTTCGTTGCCAGAGTTGAGCCATTCCACAGATTGTCGGTGAACACAATCTGAGTCCCGTTGATCACGTCCTTCAGCAGCACAAAGGAGAATGTGTCCGGGTCATCCGACTGCAGCCCGGTGAAAGCGATGTCGCCGGCTGTGAGCGTCGTCACGCTGTTCACAGTGATTGTGGTGTCGTCTGTTACGGGCGGCGCCAACTGGTTGCCGGAAACATCGGTGATGTCTGCCCCGACCGGAATTCGCAGCTGCAGTGGGCCGCTGCTGCGGGGCGTCACAGTTACCGACAAGACTCCGGGAGACGGTTCTGTAATCGTGCCAATTTGTATGGTCGCTGTTCCCGCATTGGTGAAGTCGGCTGCAGAAACGGAGGCCGCATTGATGTCTTCGTCAAATGTGATCGTATAGACAATCGGCAGGTTGGCGTTGATGGCTGCGCCACTGCGATCGTCGACGATCGAAACCACCGTGGGCGGTGTCGTATCACCACTGACGGAAATTGTGTCATTGTCACTGACGGGAACGACGAGCGCGTTGCCGGCGGTGTCGCTGATGGTGGCGGTGGAAGGAATGCGGAGTTTCAGTGTGCCACCGGTTGTGGGAGTCACCTGCACAGTGAAGACTCCGGGCGCGGTCTCCGTGATTGTCCCGAAAGTGACTGCCGATGTCCCGTCGTTGTCGAAGTCTGCCGAACTGACGGTCGTCGAGTCGATATCTTCGCTGAACGTCAGAGTGTAGCTCAGCAGTGTACCGGCAGTTACGCTGTTGTCAGCGTCACCGTCATCGATGGACAGAACGGATGGAGGCGTGGAATCCGGTACGGTTGTAAAGTTCCACGTGGTCTTGTCCGAAATTCCGGCGAAGAAATTCGACGAGGCGTCTCGAAACGCGGTAGCCGGAATCTGCACGTAGTACCCGGTCAGGTTCTGCAGATCTGCCGGCGGGTTGATGCTTGCCGTGCTGCCGGCGACCGTGACTGCGGCGGATGTAACGTCGATGCTGTGGACGGTCGAGTCGTCAGAACTGCGTTTGACGAGAATGCTGCCAGTTCCCTTCATGATCGTCTCATTGAAGGTGATCACCAGATCTGCGCTGATGCCCGCACTGCTGCTGTCGTCGGCAGGACTGAGGCTGGTGATGGCTGGAGGAGTCGAGTCGCCCGCCGCAAGCGTGGAGAAATTCCAGGTGTTTGCGTCACTGATTCCGGCGAACAGATTCCCAAATTCGTCACGCAGCGCAGTTGAGGGAATCTGGACGTAATAGGCTGTGCCGGCTTCGAGGTCGGTCGGCGGATTAATCGTCACGATGGAACCCGTGATCGAAACGTCCGGGCCCGCGACATCCAGCGAAAAGGCGGTGGAATTGTCTGAGACTTTCCTGATGAGGATCGTGCCGGACGCCGCTAACACATTTTTGTTAAAGATGGCCCGCAGATCTGCCGTCGTGGAGACTCCTGTTGAGTCGTCTGCAGGTGTGAGACTGGTGATGGAGGGAAGTCTGGTCGGGACGAGGGCGACGCCGCGGAACACCGTGTTGCTGGAAGCCGTGACAAGGGTGGTGGCGGTCGCTGTCAGATTTCCGTCGTAGCCCGTGCTGTCGGTGACTCGCACCAGCGATGTACCACTGGTCGCATACAGCGTGACGGTGCTGCCACTGACCACACCCGTCACACCGCGACACCCGCTCAGTGTCACAGTCCCCCGGGCCACCCACGACCCGCCGCTGAGTGAATATTTCTGCAGCGTGCCGGGGGTGTCATCCGCGACGTAAAGAGTGTCCGGGCCGGCCACCGCGGAACTGAGGTCAGCCAGATAGAACGCATACGGGCTTCCGGTGGAGGTGGCATAGCCCGGGAGAGATATGATTGAATTTCCGCCCCCGGTCGGTGTTCCCGTCCCGACGGACCCGATGCGCACGCCGGTTGATCCGGAGGACACGTAAAGCTGGCCGCCGAAAATCGCAGGGACTCGCAGATTGGCAGGAGTGCTGGCAACGGCTGTACCTGTGCCGTTGGCCCCCAAAGGCAGGAAAATCAACCCGGAATTGGCCCCCGTCAGCCACATTCCCCCGGAACTGCTCATCACGGCGCCCCGGATGTTGTTTCCGGAAAACGAAGTCGTCCGAGTGCGGGTGTTCACCACCTGATCCACGTCCACTGCCGCTACAACTCGTTCGACGGTGGTTGTCGCCGTTGAGGCCACACTGGCTGTACCCGTTGCTGCGTCGTACCCGGCCACCGTCAGATAGCGGCCGTCCGTCGACAGGCTGAGTGCGCCTTCAGATGTCGCCGTCCCACTGTTTGTCAGCCGCCGATTGAATCCATCCACTGCAGTCGGCATCGGGGTGCTGGAAACAAGAGTCCCGGACGGGGAGTATTCGTCGATAAACGCTGCGGTGGCAGCACTGGAAAGAGTACCTGTTCCCGTCCCAACTCGGTAGACAGCAATGTTGCCCGCCGTGAACGCCAGCAGTGCTCGCGATTCCAGTAACTCCGGCGCATGCCCGGCATAACCACCACGCCGACCCCGTCGGGCTTGCCGGGACAGATTGAAGCACGATGACAAAAAAACACTCAGTACACTCATCGAACTTCCCCCCCGGGACGTGCGAGCATCTTGGAACGAAACCGAAATCTGTCGTGCGGAGCATGTTTGGCTGTGAGTAGATGCTGTTGAGGGAATATGAAACTTTCATTCAGGAGCGATGATTCCCTGAGCTGGATTTTGGCCTCAGTTCCGAGCTGCATAGGTTTTTTCGGGGTTTGTTATTGGTGTTGCGGATTCACTGCAGGGGTGCAGCAGTGAATTGTGCAGCACCGCATGGTATGCTCCGTGTGGTGCTTTCAGAATGTTCGCGTTTGCGGGGAGTCAGCACGGTGTCGCTGCGACGAGTGTGCCCTGACACTTCAGGTTGGATTTGTGCGGTCGCGTGCATTCTGGTTGCCGTGGCGACGGGCGCCGTCTCAAGTGCTCAGGACGCATTCGTGGCGTCAGATTCGGTGTCTTTCAATCGCCGGATCCGTCCGCTGCTGGCTCGGCACTGCTGGAAGTGTCATGGTCCCGACAGTGCCGAACGGCAGGCCGGACTCAGGCTGGATGACCGGGCAGCTGCAATGAGCGTGCTGCCATCGGGCGCGGTTGCCATAGCACCGATGGACCCGGAACGCAGCGAATTGTTGCATCGCGTGACGGCTGCCGACCCCGTTCTGAGAATGCCGCCACCGGAGGCTGGTGATGGTCTGACTGTGCAGGAGACCGCGTTGCTGCAGCGGTGGATCAAATCCGGCGCACCGTTCGAGCAGCATTGGGCATTTCAGCCGCTGACGCGCCCGCAGGTGCCGGTCAATGTTGCTGCACCTCCAGCGTGGCAGCGGAACCCGATCGACGCCTTTGTTTGGTCATCACTGTCCGGGCAACAGAAGACTCCTTCAGAGCGGGCGGATGATCGAACGCTGATACGCCGCGTTTGGTTCGATCTGACCGGTATGCCGCCGACGGAGCAGGAGCTGCAGCAAACGGCAGGCCGGACCTGGGAGCATATCGTAGCGGGCCTGCTGCAGTCGCCCCATTTTGGCGAGCGTATGGCCGTGGAATGGCTGGATATGGCTCGCTATGCCGATACGGACGGCTATTTTGGTGACAAGCCGCGGCAGATCTGGCTGTACCGTGACTGGCTCATTCATGCGTTCAATCGGAATGTGCCCTATGACCAGTTCACGGTGGAGCAGCTGGCCGGCGATCTGCTGCCGGAAGCCACGGTGGAACAGCGGATTGCGACCGGGTTCAATCGCAATCATATGTCCAATGATGAAACCGGGCTGATTGACGAGGAGTACAGGCTGGAGTACGTGGCGGACAGGACGGATACGACGCTGTCGGTCTGGCTGGGCCTGACTGCCGGGTGTGCTCGCTGTCACGATCACAAGTACGATCCGCTGACACAGCGTGAGTATTATCAGTTGTCGGCGTTTTTCAATAACGTGCCGGAGCGGGGGTTGCTGACCGGCTCGAATGCACCGCCGGTGCTGTCTGTGCCATCGCCCGAGCAGCAGCAGAAACTGGTGCAGCTGCAGGAGGCTGCAGCGGCGGCACAGCGAGTCTGGGAGCCACTGCGTGAGGCAACACGGGTGCAGGTCCTGCAACAGATTGCGGCGTCCGCTGAACTGCCTGCCGTGCCGCATGTCGCCGGTGCCCTCGCGGTATCCATGGATGCTGCAACTGACGGTGGCGTCCGGTCCGTGGGCACAAAGGTGCAGCCTGTACGAGGGATAGTGGGGCAGGCTGTCAGGCTGGATGGGACTCAGCATCTGGAACACACTGGTGACTCGCTGACGCCCGACGACCCATGGACGGCGACAGTCTGGCTGCAGCCGGAAAAGTCTCTGAATGGCATCTGGTCGAAGATTCAGCCGACGGGGGAACGACGAGGTGTGGAAGTCATCTGGCGGAAGGGACGCGTGCTGGTGAATTTGGTGCACCGCTGGAACGACAGCGCGATCGAAGTCGCTGCACGCGAGAAGTCACTGAGCGCGGGCTGGCAGCATCTGGCAATTCGTTATGATGGATCAGGCAGAGCAGGCGGAGTGGCAATCTGGCTGAACGGCCGGCGCATACCTCTTGAAGTTCAGCGGGATACGCTGTCCGGGACCATATCGACGGCAGAGCCGCTGCGGATTGGTCGTCGCGATTAGGGGCTGGGATTTTATGGGCTGCTCGATGAATTTCACTGGCTGCCGGTCGCACTGACGGACGACCAGCTTGCAGAGTGGTCTCGTCAGGAGCGTCTGCGGGGTATACTTGCACGTCCGGTCGCCGAACAGTCACAGGCTGATCTTGACTGGCTGCTCGATGACTGGATCGACCGACAGGGTTCCGACGAGGTCAGGAGAGCCCGCATGGCTGCTCGCAATGCCAGCACGGCGGTGGCAAAGTTGCAGGATGAAATACCGGTGACGCTGGTCATGGCTGAGCGGAGTGCTGCAGAGGGGCGTCGCCCGACGTTCGTGCTGGAGCGGGGCGAGTATCAGCGACCGGGTGAGCAGGTGGAACCGGGAGTTCCGGCGATGCTGGGCGGCTGGCATGCCGACCTGCCTGCCAATCGTCTGGGGCTTGCGCGGTGGCTGACAACTGGTGCCAGCCAGCTGACCGCAAGGGTTGCAGTGAATCGGCTGTGGCAGCAGTGTTTCGGAGCCGGCCTCGTCAGGACTCCGGCCGACTTCGGGACTCAGGGCGATCCCCCCACCCACCCTGAGCTTTTGGAGTGGCTGGCCAGTGAATATCGGGATGGTGGCTGGGACACGAAGCGTCTGTTGCAGCTGATTGCGACGTCCGAGACGTACCGGCAGAGTTCGGTGATTCGCCAATCGAAAGCCACCGGTGCGGACAGTTGGGATCCGGAGAACCGCTGGTGGTCCAGGGCCGGTCGTTTTCGGCTGTCCCATGAGATGCTGCGGGATTCACGATTGCGTGCGTCCGGGCTGCTGCAGACGCAGATCGGGGGGCCCAGTGTGAAACCCTGGCAGCCACCCGGTTTGTGGGAAGAAGTCTCTTATGACGGTGAGTCGACGTGGGAGACCGACAGCGGCACCGGGCGATTTCGCCGCAGTTTGTATACATTTCATAAACGTCAGGCTCCGCCCCCGGCACTGCTGCTGTTTGACGGTCCGACTCGGGAAAAATGCACCCTGCTGCGAGCTCGCACCAATACTCCGCTGCAGGCCCTGCAGTTGCTGAACGATCCCGAGAGCCTGCAGGCGGCTCGAAGTATTGCAGAGCGTGTGCTGCTGGAGGGCAGCGATGTTGAGCGAATTGGCAGAGTGTTTCGGATTGTGCTGACTCGGGATGCCAGAGATGAAGAGGTTCTGCTGGTCATGGGCCAACTGGCTCAATGGCGGGCAATGTATTCCGCGGACCTCGAGGCAACCGCAGACCTGCTGGCGGCCAGTCGGACTGAAGGAGCAGCGTCGACCGGTGGTACAGCGGAGTCCGGGATTTCGGAGTCTGGTGCTGCGGAAACTGCAGCCTGGACGGTCCTCGTGCACAGTCTGTTCTGTCTGGATGAGGCGGTGAATCGCAGATGAGGCACATGCATCCACAGGTGGACGGTGAACTGCTGACGCTGCGACGCCGGTTTCTGGGACAGGCGGTACCGGGGCTGGGGACGGCAGCTCTGGCGGGACTCTTGCAGGGCGGGGTGCTGCCGGGATCTGCAGGACTCGCTGATGTTGTGCGATCCGGTTCAGGTGCAGCCCATCCGGTACCTCGAGCGAAGCATGTGATTTCGCTGTTCATGCACGGTGGTCCGTCGCAGCTGGAGCTGTTTGATTACAAACCGGGTCTGCACAGGCTGCATGGGGAGGAGCTGCCGGAGTCGATCCGGAAGACTCAGCGATTGACCGGCATGACCAGCGGTCAGAAGTCATTCCCGATTGCGGCCCCTTTGAGTCGATATCGGGCGTGCGGCGAAAGTGGTGCGTGGGTGAGTGAGTTGCTGCCGTGGACGGGGCGTGTGGTTGACCGTCTGGCAATTGTGAGATCACTGTATACCGAGGCGATCAATCATGATCCGGCGGTAACATTCATGCAGACAGGTCATCAGCAGCCGGGTCGTCCCTCATTTGGTGCCTGGGCCAGTTATGGACTGGGTTCAGAGAGTGCGAATCTGCCGGCTTTTGTGGTGATGATCTCGCGGGGCAGTGCGGCTCGGCCGGCGGATCCGTTGTATGCGCGGCTGTGGGGCAGCGGCTTTTTACCTTCGAATCATCAGGGTACGGCGCTGCGTGCCGGTGCGGATCCGGTGTTGTATCTGTCAAATCCGGCGGGAATTTCTCCGACGGTTCGACGGGGGCAGCTTGACCTGCTGGGGCAATTGAATCTGCAGCAGCTCAAACGTGAGGGCGACGCAGAATTAGCGGCGCGGGCAGCACAGTTCGAGCTGGCGTTTCGCATGCAGTCTGCGGTGCCTGAGCTGACAGATATGACAGATGAAACGGCAGAGACGCTGGCATTGTATGGTGTGGAGTCTGAGCGGCCCGGATCGTTTGCCCACAACTGCCTGATGGCTCGCCGTCTGGTAGAACGGGGCGTGCGGTTTGTGCAGCTGTATCATCGGGGCTGGGACCAGCACTACAATCTGCCGAGCGACCTGCGACTGCAGTGCCGGGATGTGGATCGGGCATCGGCTGCACTGATCCTGGACCTTGAACGGCGGGGGCTGCTGGACGAAACGCTGGTGGTCTGGTGCGGCGAATTTGGTCGAACGGTTTACAGCCAGGGAATGCTGGAACCGCAAAACTATGGAAGGGACCACCACGGAGGCTGTTTTTCCGGGTGGCTGGCGGGTGGTGGGGTGCGGGCTGGTCAGGTGTGGGGCGAGACGGACGACTTTTCGGTCGGCGTGGTGCGAAATCCGGTGCACGTGCATGATCTGAATGCGACGCTGCTGTATTTGCTGGGGGTGGATCACACGCAGTTGACATGGCGATTTCAGGGTCGGGACTATCGTCTGACAGATGTTTCCGGGCAGGTGATTGCGGGGCTGATTTAGTTGTCAGTTGTCAGTTGTCAGTTGTCAGTGGGCGGTGTGGAACGTTCCGGGAGCGTGCTGGAAATGCCGGTTTTTTGACGAAATTTGTTTTTTCAACGGAATTTGTGATCGGATTTGCCCGGGAACCGTTTCTGTGACTCAGGTGCATCCTGAGATGAATCGGTGTTTTCCGCCGGCTGCCTCAGGGTGTCAGTGCCAGCGGGAGCGGGTGTATGTCAGATCTGGTGCGTGTGGTAGTGCAGGATGAGCCGGCGGAGGGTTCCGGTGCGGGGCGGGCGGGCGCCGGTGGCGGGAGCCGGGGAAATCGGACGGGCCGCGGATTCTCCGGGGGTGGCGGCCGCGGGTTTGCGGTGGGTCTGAAGCTGCCAGGACTGTTGCTCGCGGCGGTACTGGGCCTCGTGGCATGGCAGATCACTCTGATTGACGTGGGCAGTGGCCAGATTTCCGTGCTGACCCGCAAGATCGGGCTGGACCTGAAAAATTCCGATGAGATTGCTCCTTCGGCCCAGCACAAGGGCGCACAGCGTGAGGTGCTGACTGAGGGACGTTATTTCCGCAATCCGTATGTCTGGTCGTGGCAGGTTGTCCCGCAGGTGGAGATTGCATCGGGTGAGATGGGAGTGAAAATCAGCCTGACGGGTGAGGATCCCGGTTACGGTGAATTCCTGGCGAAAGTGGATGAGCGGGGTGAAGCTGTCACCAAGGGCATCGTTCCGGGAGTACTGAATCCCGGTCGCTACCCGGTCAATCCTTTTTTGTACAAGGTTGAAGTGCACAAACCGACCACGATTCCTGCCGGCTACAAGGGTGTCGTGACCAATTTGGCGGCGCCGCTGGCAAAGGAGCCGAACCGGTTGCTTGTGGATGCATCAGAGCGAGGCGTCCAGAAGACAACTCTGGAGCCCGGAACTCACTATCTGAATCCCTACGTGACGCGTGTCGACCTCGTGGACTGTCGCAGTCAGCGATTCAATCTGGGGCAGGAAGACGACATGGGATTTCCGTCGAAGGACGGATTTTGGGTCAGTCTGGACGGAGTCATAGAGTTTCGGGTGAATCCGGAGAAGGCGGCAGATGTTTATGTGCTGTTCAATCGTTCCGAGAACGGTCCATTGATTGATGATGAGATTGTGCAGACGGTGATCATGCCGAATGCCCGCAGCTTCTGTCGTCTGCAGGGGTCGAATTCCTCTGGGCGTGAGTTTATCCAGGGTGAAACCCGTTCTGCCTTTCAGAAAGCATTTGAGCAGGAGATGCGAAACGCGTGCGAGCCGCTGGGCATTGAGATCATTCAGGCATTGATCACCACCATTCGGCCTCCGGAAAAAATCGCTGAACCGGTGCGCCGGCGGGAAATCGCGAAGCAGGAAGAACTGCAGTACAAGCAGCAGGTGCTGCAGCAGGAATCTGAGCAGAAGCTGGCGGTTGAAAAGGCCATGGTGGAGCAGAAGCAGGCTCTGGTTACTGCCGGCCGGGACGTTGTGAAATCCACGACGAAGGCCGAAGAAGAGCAGCAGGTGGCTTTGACGCTGGCCAATCAGCAACTGGCGGTGGCACAGTTGAAGCTGGATGCATCACTGGATGAGGCTATGGCCATTGAGGCGCGGGGACAGGCTGTGGCTGATGTTGTGCGGTTTGACAATGAGGCTGAAGCAGCCGGCTGGAAGAAAGCGGTGCAGGCGTTTGACGGCGACGGTCAGGCGTTCGCTCGCTACGTGCTGTATCAGAAGCTCAGCACAGCCTGGCGACGGATGATGGTGAATACGGCTGACAGTCCGATGATGAAGATCCTCGATTCCTTTACTGAACCGGCCGCGAGGGCATCGGCTGGTCAGAAAAACGCGGTACCTGCAACCGAGCCGGCAACGCCTGGCGGACAGGAACAGACGCAGACAGGCGGCATCGAAACAGACGTGAATCTGGCACAGTGAGAATTTTTAAGTCAGGATGGTGTGGTATGGGAATAAGTGACGTTGTGAGTGGAATGTTGCGTGGGCGGGTGGCGGGTGCGGCTGCAGGTGTGCTGGGGATGGTGGCCTCACTGACTGCATTTGAGTGGACTTTCAATCGGCACTATGTCCCGGACGGCTGCAGTCTGGTGCTCCGCTACAAAGGGCCACCACTGCCATTCCTGCCGGGTGAAAGACCAGTGTCTGCGTCCGGTCAGTTTGCCAGGGTGGATGATCGTGGCCAGCCGCTGGAGAAGGGAATTCTGAAGGAGATGCTGGGGCCCGGCAGACACTTCCTGTGGTACGGGTGGTGGGAAACCAATCTGGTCAAAGACACGGTGGTGAATCCGGGCGAGGTTGCGGTGGTCACCAGCCGGATGGGCAGTGACCTGACGAACGGCCAGTTTCTGGTGGACGGTGATCTGGACAAGACCACTGAAAAGGGGATTTTGAGAAAGGTGCTGGGACCGGGACGCTATCGGATCAACGACTATGCGTACACGGTCAGCATCATCAAACAGGAATTCGTGCAGTCGGATCAGCAGCAGAAGCACGTTGGCTGGGTCTCAATTCCGGCGGGGTATGCGGGAGTGGTGACGAATCTGGCTGCCAATCCGCAGACCGGACTGCAGGCGGGAATTCAGGACAGCGTGCTGCAGCCAGGACTGTATCCGATCAATCCCAGCGAGCAGCATGTGGACATCATCGGGATTGGCTACACGGACCTGTCGGTGAAGTCCAACTTTGTCAGCAGGGACGGTAAGCCCGTGCTGGATGAAAGCGGCGAGCCGCTGGTGTCTGATGACGAGAGTGGCATCACGTTTCCCTCAACGGACGGCTTCCGGATTCACATGGATTTCACGGCCGTCTGGGGGATTATGCCCGATCAGGCAGCTGATGTGATTCGCAAGTTCGGCAGTCTGGAGGCTGTGCAGACCAAGGTTGTGATTCCTCAGATCGAAAGTATCTGCCGTAATGAGGGATCCTCGCTGGGCGCGGTTGATCTGCTGGTCGGGGATACTCGACAGAAGTTCCAGGAAACAGTTTCAGAATCCTTCCACAAAATTTTGGAGGACAAAGGACTGACTTTGCTGCACGGTTTTGTCAGGAACATTCATATCCCTCAGGACATTCGGAAGCCCATTCAGGAAAAGTTCGTGGCCGACGAACTGAAGCTGACGCGCGACCAGGAGCAACTGACAGCGCGTACGGAAGCCGAGTTGAGGGAGGCCGAGCGCAAGGTGGAGCTGGAGACGGATCGCATCGGTGCTGAGACGACAAAGCTTGTGGCCGAGGCCGTGGCTGAGGGGCAGAAGCTGGCGGAAGAAACCCGGGCCGAGACATTGAAGCTGGTAGCCGCGGTGGAGCGTCAGACGGCTGAACTGGAGGCTCAGGCCACTGTGAATCTGGGTCGGGCAAAAGCAGATGCGAAAAAAGTGGAAGCGGAGGCCATGTCCGAACGGTTCGGCCTCGCTGTGGGAGCCTTCGGATCCGGAGAGGCCTGGAATCAGTGGGTCTTTGCCAGCGGGTTGCCCGACGATTTGAAACTGGATCTGTTTTATGCGGGGGCAGGGACGCTCTGGACCGATCTCTCGAAATTCACGGATGTCGCACTGGGTTCACAACTGCAGCAGCGTCAGCAGACCGTGAAGGAGGGGCAAAAGGAGTAACTGTGGCCAGTGGCTGCTGTGTTTCGCGTGACTGCACTCCCTGACCCCGGTAGACTTCCATCGCGACCGCCACGGCACTGTGCCGGGGGTCGCAGGTCGCCAGGGGTCACGGGAATGGGTTGCCTGACAAGGGTCGTCATGACGCTGATGCTGCTGTCGACCGCCTGTCAGTCGACCGTGGCCGCTGACCAAAACCAGAACGAACTGCTGTTCGTCCGGCGGATCGCTCCGTTGCTGGCAGCAAAATGCGTAGCCTGTCATGGTTCTGACAGGCGTGAGGGAGGTCTGGATCTGCGAACCCGCCAGTCGCTGACTGCGGGCGGTGACAGTGGCCTTCCGCTCATTCTGCCTGGCGCTGTCGAGCAGAGTCCGCTGCTGCTGGCTGTGCAGCGGCAGTCGGCTGACTGGTCCGCGATGCCTCCGAATGAAGGCGATCGACTGACTGAGCAGCAACTCGGCTGGATCCGTTCGTGGCTTGCAGGAGGTGCCTTCTGGCCGTCGCCCGAACGCCAGCGGGAACTGGCGGAAACTCATGCGGCTGCATGGAGTGCCGAGGACGGTATTCAGGTGGCAACCAGTGGCGGGCTGAGCTCCGAGTGGACGACCCGGCGATATGCTCCGGAATCACTGTGGGCCCTGCAGCCTGTGCAG
>VFQS010003006.1_pt1 | contig 13212 bp, 16 predicted proteins | sample 3512361 | NCBI WGS metagenome assembly VFQS01 (sample SAMN10412375, study PRJNA504923) | tailings metagenome | isolation source: Relicate 1 Philex TSF3 active mining | place: Philippines
CATCCATCGGGTGCCCCTGGGAGGGGAAGCACTTCATCATGTCGCGGATGCGGAAGCTCACCCGCCGGTGCATCTGCACCTCGTGCTCAAACTCCCGCAACTGCGCGGCCGTGGGCAGCTCGCCCCAGATCAGCAGATAGGTGGTTTCCAGGAAGGTGCTGTGCTGGGCCAGCTCCTCCACGCTGTAGCCGCGATAGGTGAGCCGACCGCGCTGGCCATCGATGTCGCACACCGACGACTGGGTGGCGGGAACACCCTCCAGGCCAGGGCGATAGGGGGGGGCCTCAGCCCTCAGACCAGCCTCAGCCGGTGCTGCACTCACCATGGCGGCATCCACCCAAACCGTTTCGGCAACCTAAGGCCGCTGGGCCTCGCACTTCAGTGCCATCAGCCACCGGATGGCGGCATCTGACGCCGCCCCAACAGCACCCGAGGTGGCAGCAGCAGCTCCAGCCGGGCGCTGCCCAGCAGCCCCGCCTGGGGTGGCTTGGGCCACTGCAGCAGCGCCGCACCGGCCTTCTTCAGCTGCAAGGCACCCGGTGCCATCGCCATGGGCACACCGATCAGCAGGGCCGCCAGTGTGCTGAGGTCGGGTTCATGGCCCACCAGGGCGAGGCGCCGCCAGGCCGGCCGCGGTGACACCGGCCCCAGCCAGCGCTCGAGCAGCGGCAGGGGATCGGCCAGGGGTGCCAGGGCGGATGCCAGCTCCAGCTCCGGGCCCAGGCCCACCTGCACCGCGAGCTCAGCGGTCTGGCGGGTCCGCACCAGCGGGCTGCTCAGCACCAGGTCACAGCTGAGATCCAGCTCCACCAGCTGACGCAGCTGGGCGAGGGTGCGCTCCCGGCCCTCCGGGGTCAGCGCCCGCTGGGCATCCTCCACATCTTCGGCACGCTCCTCGGCAATGCCGTGGCGCAGCAGCAGCAGCTCACGTTTGCGCGAGGCCATCGTTCAACCCTTGAACTGCAGCAGACCCCGCAGCCGCAGGGCGCGAGCCGGTGGATCATCGCTCTCCAGGCTGAGGGCGGCTCCATCCACCAGGGGGGTGAGGGAACTGCTCGAGAGGGCGCTGACCAGTCGCCAGGGCTGCCAACCGCCGAGCAGTTGCTGGGCGGTTGGGCCATCCATGGCCCATTGAACCGGTGCCTTCGGCGTGCCCAGGCTCTCCAGCTGATCAAGACGCTCTGCCGGGGAATGGCGGCCTTCATCCTGAAGATTGAGCACGTTGAGGCCCTGACCCCACCAGGCCCAGTTGGCCTGCACGGAGCGGGCACCGGCCAGCTGAGCCTGCAGCTGATCGGGATTGCCCTTCACGGGCTTGGATTGAAGCCTGGTCCAGGCCTGCAGGGTCAGACCACGACTCTCCAGCGATGAGCTGCTGTAACCCTCAGCGGCCAAGGCCGCATCGAGCGCCTCCAGCGGCGGCTGCTGCACCGTGGTGCCCAACAGCCAGGCCTCTCCCGATTGAGCCCAGAGCAACGGGCCCTGATCCGCTGCCGCCACCAGGGCTGGCAAGGAAGCGGGCAGGCGATCCAGAGCGCTGCGCAGGGCAGGGCCGAGCAGCTGCGCCCAGGGATCGGGGTCGGTGGCCTCCAGGAGGCGGGCCGGTTCACTCAGCACCGCCAGGCTGCTGGCAGACACCTGCAGCTGCTGCGCCAGGGCTGCCGGTGGAGCCGGCAGAGCCGGCAAGGGCTCCCGTAACTGCGTGAGGGCATCCAGTTGCAGCCCGCGGCCCGCCGGGCTCAGCGCCGCCACCAGCTCCACCGCAGCACCGGGCTCCGAGCCTGCCATTGCAGGCAGGCCCAGCCATTGCTCCATCGCCTGGGGCCTGGCCGTGAGCAGCGCCACGCCATGGCCCAGCCGCGCCACGGCCTCCCGCAAGGGAGGGCTGGCGGCTTGATTCAGCTCGTCGATCTGAGAGACATCAAGGGCCTGCTCCAGAACGCCGCGGCCGGAGGCGATCAGCACCAGCTCGTCGTTGATGAGAGCGGTGGCCAGGGGCTGCGGGTCCTGACCCAGCAGAGCGCCGCGGCCACTGATCAGCCCCATACCGCGATAGCTGCTGATCTGCAGATCGGTGCCGGCCAGGCTGCGGCTCTGCCAGAAGCGCTGCAGGAAGCGGCGGGCACCCTCGCTGTCGCGGCTGCGCAGGGCCAGCACCCAACCGGGCTGCTCCGGGGCCCCGGGCGGCGTGAGCAGGGCGAAGCTGCTTTCACGCCCCAGCCAGGGCGCGAGCTCACTGGCGTAATCCAGGCCCGCGGCGGCAAAAGCGCCATCCCGCAGACGATCAGCCGCCGCTGCCGCCTGGCGCCGCCGACGCGGTGCCGCCACCGCTCGGGCGTAGGCAGCGGGCTGATCGGGCATGAGCAACCAGTGCAGGCTGAGCGGTGCCGTGCGGGGCACAAAGCGCGCCGCCAGGGGCAACTCCAGCCGTTGGTTCTGCAACGCGAATGGACTGCGCTGCCACAGCAGCCACCAGCCCGCTGCTCCCAGACTCAGCAACGCGATGGCGGCCGCCAAGACTGCCGCCAGGAAGGGGCGGGCCTTCATCGGTTGCCTGCAGGACTGGCCTCATCTTTATGCATGGCGGCAGTGTTTGGCACCCCGACAGGCCTAGCTTCTGGCGATGAGTACCCCCACACCGATCCGCGCCCGGGATCTGCAGCAACGGCTCCAAGCCGGCGAGCCCCTGCAGCTGGTGGATGTGCGTGAACCGATGGAGCTGGAGCTGGCCCAGCTGAGCCCGGCGGTGATTCACCTGCCCCTGAGCGCATCGGAGCGCTGGATCGGATCCCTGCGGGAGGTGCTGGATCCTGATCGCGATGTGGTGGTGCTGTGCCATGCCGGCGTGCGCAGCTGGCAGTTCGGTTGTTGGCTGATGGAAGCCCAGGGATTTCCCCGGGTATGGAACCTGCACGGGGGCATCGATGCCTGGAGCGTGGAGGTGGATCCGAGCGTGCCGCGCTACTGAGCCCCTGAACAATCAGCAGCGCTCTTACGATCCCCGCACCTCTGAAGCAGGCATCGTTCCCGTGCAGCCGTTGCCCCGCCGGCAGGAGCAAGTGCTGCAGGCGACCGTGCGCCATTACGTGGACACCACCGAACCGGTGGGCAGCAAAACCCTGGTGCAGCGCTTCGGCCTGGAGGCCAGTCCCGCCACGATCCGCTCGGCGATGGGGGCACTGGAGCAGCGCGGCCTGCTCACTCAGCCCCACACCTCAGCCGGGCGGATCCCCAGCCCCCTGGGCTACCGGCACTACGTGAACTGCCTGCTGCCCGCACCGGGCGCGGCGGCCATCCAGTTGCAACGCGAGCTGATGGGGCTGAGCCTGCAGTGGGCCGCCTTCGACGACCTGCTGCTGCACCTGGCCCGCCGACTGGCGGATCTCACGGGGCTGTTCAGCCTGATCACCCGGCCACAGCAAGGCACACCAGCCCTGCAGGCATTGCGGCTGGTGCCCTGCGGCGACCGGCTGCTGGTGTTTCTGGTGGAAGATGCCGCCGCCGCCGCCAGCCTCAATCTGCGCCTGCCCGCTGCCGCCGTTGCCGAACTGACGTCGCTGGAGCGCTGGGTGAGCGAGCAGCTGAGCCGCGGCCAGCTCGACTGGAGCAGCCTGCCGTCCCAGCTGCAGCGCAGCGGCGCCCTGGTGCGCCAGGGCCTCAGCAGCCATGCCCAGGCACGCAGCGGCGGCAGCAGCAGCGCCGTGGCGATGGGCCTGGGTGGACTATTGCGCCAGCCGGAATTCGAGCGCAGCGACAGCCTGCGGCCGCTGCTGCAGCTGGTGGAGGAGGCCCCCCAGGCGCTGCTGGAGAGCGAACAGGCCCAGCACCCCGAGCGTCTGGGGGTGTGGATCGGCAGTGAACACCCCAACCCTGCCCTGCATCACTGCGCCGTGGTGCAAGCGCCCTACAGCACCGGCAGTGGCGCCCAGGGTCATGTCGCACTCGTGGGGCCGATGCGCATGGCCTACTCCACCGCCCGCTCCGCCGTTCAGGCGGTGGCCTCCAGCCTGGAGCGGCTGCTGAGCTGAGCTGATCCTTCAGCCGCCCAGGGCGCTGCCGAGCTTGTCGGCCACGGTGTTCACATCCTTGTCACCGCGGCCGGAGAGGTTGAGCACCACCTCGGTGCCAGGGGCGAGGGTTGGGCAGAGCTTCTCGAGCCAGGCGAAGGCGTGGGCCGTTTCCAGGGCGGGGATGATGCCCTCGAGGCGGCAGAGCAGCTGCAGGGCATCGAGAGCCTCGGCATCGGTGACGGCGCCGTATTCGGCCCGGCCGATGGTTTTGAGATAGCTGTGCTCAGGGCCCACGCCGGGGTAATCGAGGCCGGCACTGATCGAATGGGCTTCCTGCACCTGGCCCTCGCTGTCCTGCAGCAGCAGGCTCATGGCGCCGTGCAGCACGCCAACGCGGCCTTCCGTGATCGTGGCGGCATGGCGCCCCGTAGCCACGCCGTCACCAGCGGCCTCCACACCCACCAGGCGCACGTTGGTGTCCTGCACAAAGGGATGGAACAGGCCCATGGCATTGGAGCCGCCACCTACGCAAGCCACGAGCACATCGGGATTGCGGCCAAAGGCCTCATGGCACTGGCGCTTGGTTTCCTCACCGATCACGGCGTGGAAATCGCGCACCAGCATCGGGAACGGGTGCGGTCCCGCCACCGAGCCGAGGATGTAGTGGGTGCTCTCCACGTTGGTCACCCAATCGCGGATCGCTTCGCTGGTGGCGTCCTTGAGGGTGGCGGTGCCAGCGGTCACAGGCTGCACTGTGGCTCCGAGCAGGCGCATCCGGAACACGTTGAGGGCCTGGCGGCGCATGTCCTCAGCGCCCATGTAAACGACGCACTCCAGGCCGAAGCGGGCACACACGGTGGCGGTCGCCACGCCGTGTTGACCGGCCCCGGTTTCAGCAATGATCCGCTTCTTGCCCATCCGCAGGGCCAGCAACGCCTGACCGAGGGCGTTGTTGATCTTGTGGGCGCCGGTGTGGTTCAGGTCTTCGCGCTTGAGCCAGATGCGCGGTCCGCCCTCGGCGCGCCGGTAGTGCTCTGTGAGCCGCTCGGCCTCATACAAAGGATTGGGGCGCCCCACATAGGTGCGCAGGAGCTGGTTGAGCCGATCGGTGAAGGCGGGATCCTTCCAGGCTTCCGCCGCGGCCTGCTCCAGCTCAGCCAGGGCCGGGATCAGGGTTTCCGGCACGTATTGACCACCGAACTGGCCGTAGCGGCCGAGGCTGTTCGGTCTGGCAGCCAGCTCCAGGGCCGCGGGGTCAACCTGGGGAGCGCTGCTGGTCACCGGAGCCTGGGGCGGAGTCACTGCAGCGTAGGAACTGGCGGTGGCGGCAGGCGGCGCCTGATCGGTGCGCTGAACTGGGTGCAGCGAACAGCAAGGCAATGGCCAAGGGCGGCTGGCAGGAATTCAGCAGGCCGGAGAGCCTGCAGCGGGGTGCGCCAGCCTCGGAGCCCACCGCCAAAAACCAGCAACGGGTGCGGGTGCAGCGCACCAAGGCCGGCAAGGGCGGAAAGATGGTGACGGCGATCACCGGTCTGGAAGCCCCGGAAAGCGAGCTGAAGACCCTGCTGAAGCAGCTCAAGGCCGCAGCCGGCACCGGCGGCACCGTGAAAGACGGGGTGATCGAACTGCAGGGCGACCAGGTGGCGCCAGCCCTGGCGGCACTCGAGAAGGCGGGCTACCGGCCGAAACAGGCGGGGGGCTGATCCAGTGCCGAGCACCAGCCCGAGACCGTATGAACCGCTGCGCAAATGCCGGGTGGCCTGGCAGGGGCTCCGCTTCGCTCTGCGCGACAAGGGCGTGGCTTACACCCTTGTGGTGTCGTTGATCCTGCTGGCGATTGCCTTCACCCAGCGGGCCTGGGCCGATCTGGAGCTGCTGCTGGTGGCCACGGCGCTGGTGCTGTCCAGTGAACTGATCAACACCGCGATCGAGGAACTCTGCGACTACGTGCAGCCCGAAGCCTCCCCGCAGATCGGCGCCACCAAGGACATTGCCGCGGCCGCCGTGGGGGTCTGCGTGCTGGCCTGGACGGGCGTGATCCTGCTGGAGACGTGGCGGCTGCTGATCGCAGGGCAGAGCTGAGCAGGTCAGCCCTTGCCGGGTTGGATACTGGGCCAACCAGCGCGCAGTTCGACAGATGTCCGCCCCCACGGCTCCCTACGGCGAAGTCACCACCCAGGGGGCTTCCACCAACATCGCCTGGCATCACACCAGCGTGGATCGGAGCGCGCGGGCCGCGCGACAGGGTCACCGCAGCGCCATCCTCTGGTTCACCGGCCTGAGCGGCGCCGGCAAGAGCACCCTGGCCAACGCCGTGAATCAGGCCCTGTTCGAGCGCGGCCTGGCCTGCTACGTGCTCGATGGCGACAACATCCGCCATGGCCTCTGCAAAGACCTCGGCTTCTCCGATGCCGACCGCGAGGAGAACATCCGCCGCATCGGCGAGGTGAGCAAGCTCTTCCTCGATGCCGGCGTGGTGGTGCTCACCGCTTTCGTGTCGCCGTTCAAGGCCGATCGCGACCGCGCCCGCGCCCTGGTGGCCGCTGGTGATTTCGTGGAGATCCACTGCGCCGCCGATCTGACCGTGTGCGAGCAGCGCGACACCAAAGGCCTCTACGCCAAGGCCCGCGCCGGCGAAATCAAGGAATTCACCGGCATTTCCAGCCCCTACGAGGCGCCCGAGAACCCCGAGCTGAAGGTGGACACCGGCAGCCAGACCCTCGAGCAGAGCGTGGAGCAGGTGCTCAGCTACCTGAGCGCCCAGGGCGTCATTCCCCAGCGGGGCTGAGCGGCTCGCTCCGCTGAGGCCGCCAGGCATCGAAGAAGGTTTTGATGCAACTGGCCACCGGCACGGCCAGCAGCAGCCCCAGCAGATCACCGAAACCCATGAGGCTGCCGATGCGGGCACCCACCGGCAGCGACACCAGCAGCCAGGCCGGCTGCAGACCCACGATGCTGCCCATCAGCCTGGGCTGGATCACCTGATCCACCACCTGGCCCACCGTGATGGCCGCCGCCAGCACCTCCAGGCCGGTGCGTGGATCCTCCAGCGCGAGCAGCACGCTCACCAGCACGATGGTGAGGGCACTGGCGTAGGGCACCAGCGTGGTGAAGCCGATGGCCACGGCGAACAGCACGCCATAGGGAATGCCGAGCAACGTGAACACCACGATCTGAAGCGCACTGAGAATCAGCGCCAGCAACACCTGGCCGGCGAAGTAGCCGCGAAAGGTGCGGTTGAGCGTGGTGATCACCAGATCCCGCACAGCATCGGGCAGCCAGCGGGCCAGGCCGGCCACGATCCGCTCGCCTCCCAGCAGCAGAAACACCGCCAGCACCGCCACGATCACGGTGTTCACGGTGATGCCCACCGTGGCCCCCAGGATTCCCAGCACCCGCTGGCTGAGCTGACTGGCCAGCTGACTGGCACGGGCGAACAGGGTGCTGCTGAGATCGGTGAATTCGGTGGGCAGGCCGCGATCGGCGGCCCAGCGCTCCAGGCGATCCAGCCAGATCTCACCTTCCACCAGCCAGGCCGGCAGCGCATTGATCAGCTCACCCAGCTGCTCGATCAAGCGCGGCAACAGCCACAGGGCTGAAAGCACCAGCAACCCCAGACCGAACCCCACCACGAGCAGCACCGCCAGCAGGCGCGGCAACCCCCGATCCGCAAGCCAGCGGGTGGGCAGATCCAGCAGGAAGGCAATCAGGGCCGCCGCCAGGAACAGAGCCGGAAAGGGCGCCAGAGGAAGCAACAGCTGCCGCAGCACCCAGAGGTTGAGGGTGAGCAGCGGCAGGGCCAGGCTGAGGCGCAGCCAGAGTGGCAGCACCAGGCGCTCAAGCATCGGGAACGGGGTTCAGGCCTTCAGCTTGCCGGCCCCGGCGGTGGCCTGCCACCAGAAAGCCAGCCAGGTGGCAATGCCCAGGAACTTCGCTCCCTCCTCAAACAACTGCAGGGTGGAGTAATCCACAGGGATCAGCTCCTGAAGCTGATCGATGATCACCGAGAGGCCCAGCAGCACGACCGCCAGCAGAAACGAGCCCCCACCGAGGGTCTGCACCTGGGAACGGAAACGCAACAGAATCAGCAGGGCAAAGACGGCGTAGAGGCTGTAGAGAAAGCCGCTGCCGATGTAGCGATCGTGGAGCAGGAACATGTCATCGAGGCACAGCAGCAGCGAGAACACACCGCCACTGAGCAGCAGCTGACGCACCCGGCCCCGCACATCCACCGCGCCGGAGAGGGCACCGAAGAGAGCGATCGCCGCCGCTGAAATCCAGAGCAGATAGCCCACGCTGGAGAGAAAGCCCACGCCAAGAGCGGTGTCGCAGGTCTGCGCCAGATCACGGATCACCAGCTGGGGGCGGATGCCGGCGGCGGCGCTGAGCAGCAAAGCCAGCACATACATCAACAGCGCCGGCAGCACAGCCACCAGCAACACCCGCAGCAGGGGACGTTGCGGCAAACCCATGGGCATCCGAGCAGGCTCAGCAGAGTGCCCGGAAGCTAAGCCTGGGTTATGGGTGAGCCGTTCAGGCCGGACCGGGCCTCAGGTCATCTGCTGGAGGTAGGCGCTGCTGCCCAGCTCCAGCAGGCGCGCATCCTTGGCCACCACCTGATCGTGCAGGCCCTGCCGGTACGCCGCCACCCGCTCCGCCAGGGCAGCATCGGCGGTGGCCAGGATCTGGGCCGCCAGCAGGCCGGCATTGGCGCCATTGCCGATGGCCACCGTGGCCACGGGAATGCCCGCCGGCATCTGCACGATCGAATGCAGCGAATCCACACCGGAGAGCGCGCGGGTCTGCACCGGCACACCAATCACCGGCAGCGTGGTGAGGGAGGCCACCATGCCGGGCAGGTGAGCGGCACCGCCGGCGCCGGCGATGATCACCTTGAAGCCGCGGCTGGCGGCCTGCTGGGCGAAGGCCACCATCTCCAGGGGAGTGCGGTGGGCCGAGAGCACCCGCACCTCGGTGAGCACCCCGAAGCTCTGCAGCATCTCCACCGCCGGCTGCATGGTGGGCAGATCGGAGTCGCTGCCCATCACCACGGCCACGAGCGGGGCTGACTGTTCAGGCATCGGCGGCAGACAGCGAAGGCGGCGAGGATGGCATTCTCCCGCCCCGCTGTTCGATGCACTGGCTCAGTTCCGTGCGCCTGCCGGCCACCACGGGCCTGTGGCGGATCGGCGTGGATGGCGAGCAGCGCATCGCTGCGGTGCATCCGCTAGCGCCGGGCAGCGCGGCCGCCGGGGCGTGCTGGGGCGGCGACTGGCTGAGTCCGATGGGAGTGGATCTCCAGATCAACGGCGGGCTCGGATTGGCTTTTCCGGAGCTCGGCCCCGGCGATCTGCCCCGGCTGCTTGAGCTGCTCGAACTGCTCTGGCGCGATGGCGTGGAAGCAATTGCCCCCACCCTGGTGACCTGCGGTATCGCCGAGCTGCGCCAGGCCCTGGCGGTGCTGCGCGAGGCGCGGACGGTGCACCAACCAGGGCGCTGCCGGTTACTGGGCGCCCACCTGGAGGGACCGTTCCTGGCGGAGGCCCGGCGCGGCGCCCATCCGCGCCAGCACCTGGCCGCCCCCAGCCTGGAGGCCCTCAACGCCCGCATCGCCGGCTTCGAGCAGGAGATCACCCTGGTCACCCTGGCGCCGGAACTACCAGGCGCCGGCGAGGTGATCGAAGCGCTGCGGCAGCTGGGCATCCGCGTGAGCCTCGGCCATAGCGAGGCCAGCGAAAGCCAGGCCGCAGAAGCCTTCAGCCAGGGGGTGGGGATGATCACCCACGCCTTCAACGCGATGCCCGGGCTGCATCACCGCGCCCCTGGCCCGATCGCCGCGGCCGCCCTGCGCGGCGATGTGGCGCTGGGGCTGATCGCCGATGGGGTGCACGTCGCCCCATCGATGGCGGTGCTGCTGCAACGGTTGTTGCCCGAGCAGACGCTGCTGGTGAGCGATGCTCTGGCCCCCTACGGCCTGGCCGATGGGGTGCACCGCTGGGATGAGCGGGCTCTGATCGTGGAGCAGGGCAGCTGCCGCCTGGAAGACGGCACACTGGCGGGGGTGACCCTGCCGCTGCTGGAAGCGGTGCAGCGCCTGGCGGGCTGGAGCGGCGATGCCGGCCAGGCCATCGCCGCCGCCACCGTGCTTCCGCGGCGCCTGCTGGGGGGGCCGGCCACAGCAGCCGGGCAGCTGCGGGGAAGGCCTCTGGCCGAATGCCTGCGCTGGCATGGCACCGCCGGGGATCTGCGCTGGCAGTGGGCAACCTGAATAGGATCCGGCCCATCCGATCCCACACCCCCAGGCCCGAGCCGATGCCCACCGAGCAGCTCCTCCAAAGCACCGAGGCCCAGAAAGCGGCCGAGAAGCAGGAGGTGAAGGGCTACTTCGAAACCACCGGCTTCGATCGCTGGAACCGCATCTACAGCGAGTCCGACGATGTGAACAAGGTGCAGCGCAACATCCGCATCGGCCACCAGAAGACGGTGGACAACGTGCTGGCCTGGCTGCAGGAGCAGGGCGATCTGGCGGGGCGCAGCTTCTGTGATGCCGGCTGCGGCGTGGGCAGCCTCACCCTGCCGCTGGCCGAGCTGGGTGCCGGCTCCATCGCCGCCTCGGATCTGTCGGAGGCGATGGTGAAGGAAGCCGAGCGCCGTGCGATCGAAGCCGGCGTGCAGAAGGGCCAGATCAGCTTCCTGGCTTCCGATCTGGAAAGCCTCAGCGGCAGCTACAACACCGTGGTCTGCCTGGATGTGTTCATCCACTACCCCCAGCAGCCGGCCGAAGACATGGTGCGGCACCTGGCCTCGATGGCCGAGCAGCATCTGATCGTGAGCTTTGCTCCCTACACACCGCTGCTGGCGCTGCTCAAGGGCATCGGCCAGCTCTTCCCGGGCCCCAGCAAAACCACACGCGCTTACACCCTCAAGGAAGCCGGCATCGTGAAGGCCGCTGAGGCAGCCGGCTTCACGCTGAAACGCCGCAGCCTCAACCAGGCACCCTTCTACTTCTCCCGCCTGCTGGCCTTCGAGAAGGCCTGAGGCGGTGGAGGCCTCCCAGCTGCTGATTCCGGCCTTGCTGGGAGGCGGGGCCGTTGCAACAGGCCTGGCCCGCCGCCATCAAGCCCGCAGGCTGGCCACGCTGCTTGATGCCCGCAGCACGAGCGTGGCCGAACTGCTGGATCTGCAGGCCAGCGTGGCGGAGCAGATGGGGCCCGGCGCCTTCAGCGAACAGGTGAAGCTCCGGGGAAACATCGTTTGCGACGAGCCCCTCACGGCCCCCTGGAGCGGTGAACCCTGCGTGGCCTTCAGCAACACCACCACGGCGCTGATGGAGGTGCGAGAGGAGCGCACCAGCACCGACAGCGAAGGCAACCGGACAACGGCAGTGCGCTGGGAACACCGGGAGGAGATGCTGCAGAAGCTCGAGCGTCGCTGCCGTTTTGAGCTGCGACAGGGTGGCCAGGGCCTACCAGTGGATCCGGAAGGGGCCGAGCTTGATCTGGAAACCGTGTTCAACCAGGTGGATCCACCCACCACTGCCGACACCGGGCCGTACCGGCAGCTTGGGACCCGCCGCGTGGAATCACTCCTGCGGGCCGGAGGCAGTGTTCTGGTGGTGGCGGACTGCAGTGATGCCAGCGGCAGCCTGCAGCTGCAGGCACCCCAGGGGAGCGGTCTGTTTGTGGTGCACCGCGGCAGCGAAGACGACTTCAACCGCTCCATCCGCCGCTGGCGGCGGGTGTGGACGGTGAGCACCTGGGGACTGGGCTTCGCTGCAGCAGTGGCCGTGCTTGTGCAGCTGCTCTGACAAGGCCGTGTGCGGGAGAGTGCTCCCAATCGACCACACGACCATGCTCAGAGACCTGTTCATGATCACGGCCTGCCTCGGCCTGGCACTGGCTCCAACCAGTGCCCGAGCCTGGGAACCGGGAGATGACTGGCAAGACAGTCAGTGCCGCACCACCCGCGATGAAGGGAACAACACCGTGGAGGTGTGCCAGGCCATCTACGACGGCAACAAGGTGTACCTCGGTGCTTACTGGGACGATGGCTCGGAGGTTGTGGGGCCATGCTCTGCAGCTGACCCGGAGCCGATCGAATACAAGGGCATGACCAAAGCGGAAGCCCGCAGCTGGGTGAAGGCCTACTGCCCCTGAAGGTTCAGCGCAGCAGGCAGCACTGCCTCCAGCTGCAGCGGCTCTCCAGCCGGAGACTGGAGGCTGAGGCGATGGGCGTGTAACCGATAGCCGCCTGCGCCCGGCAGCACCGCCAGATCCGCACCACCGCCGCAGCGATACAGCGGATCCCCCCGCAACGGCGCACCGATGGCTGCCGTATGGATGCGGATCTGATGGGGACGGCCCGTGGTGATTGCAACGTCAACCAGGCAGCTTTCCGAACGGCGCTCCAGGAGGGTGAGCTCGCTGCGCGATGGCAGGGCGAGAGGATCACCCGGATCAGCGGCACACCAGATCTGACCCAGCAACGGATGGGGCTGCCGGCCAATGGCGGTGCTGATCAACCGGGTCTCCCCGATCGCCCAATCCGCCGGCAGGGGCTGGGTGAGGGCGCGGTAGAGCTTGCGGCAGGAGCGGGAAGGGGTGGCGGCATCCGCTGCGCTGGTGCTGTCGCGCAACTGGGCACTCAACCAACCGCGTGTGGCAGGGCGGCGCGCGCACACCAGCAAGCCGGAGGTGAAGCGCCCAAGCCGGTGCACCGGCCGTGCCGCGGGGGCCCAGGCCTGCAGCTGTGCCAGCAGCGTGTGCTCGAGAAAGCCACCCGCCGGCAGCACCGGCAGGCCACTGGGCTTGTTGAGCACCAGCAGATCGCCGTCGTCGAACACGATCGAGCGCTCGCTGAGCACCGGCACGGCCGCCTCCTGCCAGGGGGGCCGATGCCACACCAACCGATCACCGGCTGCGAGGGGCGCATCGGCCCGGAGCTGTTGGCCGTTGCACCAGATCTCACCGGCGGCGAGGCGCTCCATCCACACCGCCCGGTCCGAATGGCGATAGCGCCCTGCATAAAAGCCGGCGATGCTGGCGGCGGGCTGATTAATGCGGTCGCAGTAAGCGTGGCCACCATTGAAGGCAGCGGGAAGCCAGGCCTCCTTCACCGCCGAAGCATTACTCAACCAGACCGTTTTCGAGGGCGTAGCGCACCAGTTCGGTGCGGCTGGCGGTGCCGGTTTTGGTGAACAGGC
>VFQS010003007.1_pt1 | contig 13207 bp, 11 predicted proteins | sample 3512361 | NCBI WGS metagenome assembly VFQS01 (sample SAMN10412375, study PRJNA504923) | tailings metagenome | isolation source: Relicate 1 Philex TSF3 active mining | place: Philippines
CTCGATACGAGAAATTGCGAGACGAACGAATTTATCTCGCAATACAATTAGCAACTGGCTCAAAAAAGAAGCAATGCAAGAGCCGAAGTACCCTCCGCGGCAAGTGAGTCGATTAATTGATCCGTTCACAGACCAACTACGCCAATGGTTAGAAATAGACAGCCATCGACCTAAACGTGATCGGCGTACGGCCAAAGTCATGTTCGAAGCCATCAAGGCACAAGGTTTTAAGGGAAGCTATGCCAGAACGAGTGCGCATGTTCGTCAACTGCGGCAAGCATTAGGGGATGCGCCACAGCGTAAAGCTTTTGTACCATTGCGTTTCGCGCATGGTGAAGCTTTCAATTTGACTGGAGTTGCGAATACGCGTGGATTGGTGGTCTACGTAAGCGTATTGAAGTATCGCATTGCAAATTAGCCAGCAGCCGAGCTTTTTGGATGATCGCTTATCCAATGCAAAGCCATGAAATGCTCTTTGATGCGCATACCCGCTCATTCCAAGCGTTTGGTGGGATCCCAAGACGCGGCATTTACGACAATATGAAGACCGCTGTCGATAAGGTACAGCGTGGCAAAGAACGTATTGTTAATGCGCGCTTTCAATCGATGTGTGGGCATTACTTGTTTGAGCCAGAATTTTGCAATGTCGCTTCTGGCTGGGAGAAAGGCATCGTCGAGAAGAATGTTCAAGACAGGCGCCGCCAAATTTGGGCAGAAGCGTTGGATCAGCGCTGGGCATCCTTTGAACATCTTAATACGTGGCTGGCAGAACGCTGTCGACAGGCATGGGAAAGCATGTCTCATCCTGATTGGCCAGCCATGACAATCGGCGAGGTTCTACAAGACGAATGTCTGCAATTAATGCCTATGCCCAAAGCGTTTGATGGTTATGTTGCGCAACCGGTGCAAGTGTCGGGAACAAGTTTAATTCACTTCCAACGTAATCGCTACAGCGTACCGACACCTTATGCGCATCGGGTGATCAGTTTGCATATCTATCCAGATGTCATCTCGTTGATTGCCGACGATGTGGAAGTTGCACGGCATACTCGTTGTTTCGAGCGCTACCAAACCTTCTATCAATGGCAACACTACATTCCCATCATCACGCAAAAGCCAGGTGCTTTGCGCAATGGTGCGCCGTTTATGACGATGCCTGAGCCACTGCAAATTTTACAGAAGCAATTATTGAAACATAGCGGCGGTGACAGAGTGATGGCTGAAGTCTTATCGGTCATTCCCTTGCACGGACTTGATACGGTATTAGTTGCCGTCGAATGTGCCTTGGAAGCGGGTCATATTAGTGGAGAACACATTCTAAATATTCTTGGCAGATTAAAAGAAACTGCACCGCCAGTATTGATCGAAACCCATTTGGTCTTAAAAGAAGAGCCTGTCGCCAACGTCAATCGCTATGAACGTTTGCGTTCAATTCAATTGGAGAATCACGATGTCTCATGAAATTATTCGTCACTTAAAATCACTCAAATTACATGGCATGGCGCAGAGCTGGTCTGAATTAACTGCGCAGTCAAGAATGAAGGAATTTGATCCTGAGCAGTTTATGACGCAATTACTGCGTTCAGAAAGCGCAGAACGTGAAGTACGATCAATCGCTTATCAATTAACTGTCGCAAGGTTTCCATCTCACCGTGATTTCCATGGCTTCAACTTTACCGAATCGAGTGTTGACGAGGTATTGATTCGACAACTCTATACGATGTCATTTCTGGACGTTGCACACAACCTTGTCTTTATTGGTGGACCGGGCACAGGCAAAACACATTTGGCAACTGCACTAGGTGTACAGGCGATCACTCAATATGGAAAACGCGTCCGTTTCTTCTCTACGATTGAATTGGTCAATGCCTTAGAATTAGAAAAAGCGGCAGGCAAACAAGGGCAAATCGCGAATCGGCTCATGTATGCCGACTTGGTCATTCTCGATGAGTTAGGGTATTTGCCCTTCAGTCAAACAGGTGGAGCTTTATTATTCCATCTACTCTCGAAGCTCTATGAGCGGACCAGCGTTGCCATTACAACCAACTTGAGCTTTGCAGAATGGCCTGCGGTATTTGGCGATGCCAAAATGACGACCGCCTTATTGGATCGACTAACTCATCACTGCCATATCATTGAAACAGGTAATAATTCATGGCGATTTAAACAGAGTGAATCGACACGAAAATCATCACCTAGAAAATCCACCAAAAAAGGAGAAAACACCGAAAAACCAGAAGACTTATTCACAGACGTAATGTAATCTACGCAATATTAGGGTGGCTCAGTTTTAGATGATTTCTGTGGCTCAGTTTTAGGTGATTCTCAACAATTTATTAAATCATCGCAGTTTTTTGATGCATGAAGATTCTTAATTTCTGCTAAGTGGCGAACAACATCCAGTAAAGCACTTGCAGCGTCAACTCGAGATTTGTGAATTAAAGCTTTTTCGGCAGCAACTTTCGCATCGTCAGCCTTCCTTAGCGTCTTTACGCTTATCCATAGCCCTATTATTGATAATATTATGCCAACTATTCCAAGTTGATCGCCGACTTTGTAATCAGAAAGAAATTTAAAATAGGAGTTTTTTAATGATTGTGGGACAACGCTTATTTCTTTTTTTTGATTTGCGTCGTCGTTCGTAACCCCGGCTGAAGAGGTATTGACAGAATTTCTGTTAGTAGACGAATTAGTTATCTTATTGATGGATGAGCCCATTTTTACGCAATTGCCAAAATAACTTAAATGTAAGTTTCTATATTATTGCTCAAAAACGGTGTTCAAATTGTAGAATTTTAAGCGTAATTGTAGAAAAGCCGCTTAACAAATTTCTTTGTTAAGCGGCTTCTATATTGGTGGCCCGGGGCGGAATCGAACCACCGACACAAGGATTTTCAATCCTCTGCTCTACCGACTGAGCTACCAGGCCAAGACCAAGAATTATAGACACCTATTCCGGAAAAAGCAAATAATTTCTGTTTTATCCTTGAAATTTGATTCTTCTCAGATCGGATTGCGGCTGGCGTATGGATTGTTTTGGCTCACGTATAATGCGGTTTTGGGTGTCTTCTTGTCCGTAAAGGTGAGGTATGAACCAGCAATTGATTCGTTCGGAAATATGTATCGTTGGTGATGGTGCGGTTGGTAAAGTGGCCGCTTTGGGATTGGCGCAGGCTGGTTTGTCGGTGGTTTTATTGCGTAGCGGCGCGTTCAATAAGTTGCCAGACACAACACCTGATTGGGATGTGCGTGTGTTTGCCTTGAACCATGTGGCACATGATTTACTGGATTCTTTGAAGGTATGGGGTGCGCTTGATGCGTCTAGGCTGGCACCGGTGAGTGCGATGCAGGTGCATGATGCGGCTGAGTCTGGTAGTGGCAAGCTCGATTTTGACGCGTACGGCGCTTATATCAATGAACTGGCATGGATAGTTGAAGATAAAAATCTGAACCAAGCCTTAGATAGCGCCTTACGTTTTGCGCCGAATATTCAATTCGTGGACGGGCGAGCAGAGGCGTTGCATGTTGGCAGTGACTCGGCGAGTATTCGTTTGACCGATGCACGTGTGATTGAATCGCAATTGATTATTGGTGCGGATGGCGCCCAATCTTGGGTTCGTGGGCAAGCTGATATTGGTTTGGATTATCGTTCTTATGGGCAGCAAGGCGTGGTAACAAACTTTGCTTGTGAAAAGCCGCACCATGGTGTCGCGCGTCAATGGTTTGTGGAAGGGCAGGGGATTATTGCTTTACTGCCTTTGCCCGGCAATCAAGTATCTTTGGTGTGGTCGGCTCCTGATTTATTGGCGGCAGACTTAATGCGTGAGCCATTGTCTGCATTGGCGGATCGCTTGGCGGTGTATGCGGCGCCAGAGTTGGGTAACTTAACTCCGTTGCAACCCGAAGTAGTGAAGGCTTTTCCACTACGTTTGATTCGTCCACATAGCATGGTCGCACAACGTATTGCCTTAATTGGCGATGCGGCGCATGCGGTACATCCTTTAGCTGGACATGGTATGAATCTGGGCTTTGGCGATGTACAAGCCTTACTGCGTATTTTGCGTGAACGCGAAGCGCATCGTGATTGTGGTGATGCGCGAATTCTGGCGAGATATCGTCGAGCTCGTCGCGAGGAAGTGGCGCTGATGCAATTCACAACAGATGGTTTGGCACATCTCTTTGGTAGTGAATTTCCTGCCGTTCGTCTGATGCGTAACTTGGGAATGAACTTACTGAATCAATTACCAGTCCTAAAACGAAAACTCATTTCCCATGCGATGGGGAAGTAAGAATAAAGTTGAGCGTGGGATTTTCGCTGCTCTAACTGCAGATTTCTTGCAAGCGGCTGAATACGGCATCGTACTGTAAAGTACAGCACCGTAAAGCGACGATCGGAATTGAAAACGAGTAAGCTATTTTAAGAGAGATATTTTAAGAAAGACCAATATGAAAAAGAAACTAATCAGCTTTGCAGTTGCCGCTATCACGATGGTCGGTAGCAGCGTTTGGGCACAGACGCCAGCGCAAATTGAAGCCAATATTAAGAAGGTGATTTCGTCGAATATCGGTAGTGGTGTCAAAATTGATTCCGTGACCAAGACGCCTTACGGTGGTCTATATGAAGTACGGATGGGAAATGAAATTATCTACACCGATGACAAAGCAAAATATATTTTTGTTGGTAGCATTATCGACGTTAAAGGAACGACCAATTTCACCAAGCAACGTACCGATGAGTTGAATCGCGTGAATTTTTCTGAGTTACCTTTGGATGCTGCAGTCAAGTATGTAAAGGGTGACGGCAAACGTGTGATTGCGATTTTTGAAGATCCTAATTGCGGTTACTGCAAAAAGTTTAGAAAGACTTTGCAAGGTGTCGACAATATTACGATCTACACTTTTATGTACAACATTTTGTCCGACGATTCTGTGACCAAATCACGCGATATCTGGTGCTCTGCGGATCGTAGTAAAGCTTGGGATGAATGGATGATGAACGGCAAAGTAGCACCGACCGCTGCCGCCAGTTGCAAAACACCGCATGATCAAGTGCTAGCGCTTGGTAAAAAGTATCGTGTCACCGGCACACCAACGGTGATTTTTACCGACGGCTCGCGTTTGCCGGGCATGGTTGATGTGAAAGCATTGGAAGAAAAGTTCGCTAGTTTAAAAAAACCGTCACTCGCGGCAAAATAAACTATGAAGGATCAGCGTTTTCTCTGTTGTGGCATTTTATTATCGGCAGGGCAGGGGAAACGTTTTGATCCAAGCGGAGCGCAGCACAAGTTATTGCAAGTGCTGCCGTCTGGAGTCGATGTTGTGAGTACGAGTGCGCAGCATTTGCAACAAGTTTTGCCAGAAAGTTGGGCGGTGTTAGCTGATCCAGCTTCTTCAAACTTGGCGTCACAAGTTCAGGCATCACTGCATGCCATAAACTTCCCAACCTATATTTGTCAGGATGCCGCTCTTGGTATGGCGCATTCTTTACGTACTGGTGTCGAACAACTTCCTGTCGATGCTGATGCCTTTGTGATTGCCTTGGCCGATATGCCATTTGTAGCGATCCAGACTTTGAGCGCGATTCGTGATGCACTCGCATTGGGCGCAGATCTTGTGGTGCCAGTTTGTCGTGGGCAGCGCGGTAATCCGGTTGGATTTTCAAGAAAATATCTACCGCATTTGATGAATTTGCGCGGTGATCGCGGCGCTCGCCAACTATTACAAACTGAGCATGTCACTGAGATCGAAGTCGATGATGTTGGCATTCTTCAGGATATTGATCGCCCAGAAGATTTATCAGTTTATCTTTAGAACTTGTCTTTGGTTCTCTATCATTGATCGCAGTCCGTGCATATTTCGCCTAAAATAGCGCCTTTATTTCAAAGATCGCACCGCACGATCCAAATTGCTTGATATGGAAACTCTCGATAAACAGTTCGCTACCCGCCTTGGTTTAGTTGGCCTCGTTCCTTTTGTTTTACTCACTCTGTTATGCTGGATTGTTCATCCTGAATGGATGCAATTCTTCGTCGAAGCCCAGCTAGTTTATGGTATTGCGATTTTGGGGTTTTTAGGTGGCTTGCATTGGGGTTTGGCTTTGATTGGTAAAGAGCGTAGTGCGCAAGAAGCCAAGCGTGATTTGCTTTCTGGTGTGCTGCCTGTGATTATCGCTTGGTTTGCATTGTCGCAAATCACTGTGATTGGATTTTTGATTCAGATGGGCGCGTTCATTTATTCCTATCAATACGATAAACGTATGTACCAACGCTTTGCGATGCCAGCTTGGTTTGTGGAATTGCGATTCCGTTTAACGGCTGTGGTGGTCACAACGCAAGTGTTCACTTTTCTCGCCGCGAATATTCGTTTGTAATCAAGGAGCGCAATATGACTAAGCAACAAAGCGCTGTGCATTACAGCATTACCTCGCATGATTTAGCTGCGCATTTATTTCATGTGACGTTAACGATTTCGAATCCTGATCCCAACGGACAAGTAGTGTCACTGCCAGTTTGGATACCAGGTAGTTACATGGTGCGCGAATTTGCTCGCAATATTATTCGGATTCAAGCGCACGCCAATGGCAAAAAAGTCGCGTTAAAAAAATTGAATAAGACTAGTTGGCAAGCTGCGCCTTGCGATGCGAATGCGAGCTTACAGATCAGTTACGAAGTCTATGCGTGGGATTTATCTGTGCGTGCTGCGCATTTGGATCAATCGCATGGTTTCTTTAATGGCACCAGCGTATTCTTACAAGTACATGGACAAGAGCAACTTGCGCATGTTGTAGATATTCAAAAACCCGTCGATAGCGCAAGCAAGGCTTGGCGTGTCGCGACGTCTTTGCCAGAACTAAAGGCTAAGCGTTATGGTTTTGGAAGTTATATCGCCCGCGATTATGATGACTTAATTGATCATCCAGTTGAAATGGGTGATTTTGCTTTGGTCAGTTTTAAAGCGCATGGGGTGCCACATGATTTCGTCGTGACGGGCAAAGTTCCTAATGTCGATTTGGCTCGTATTGCGAAAGACTTGCAGAAAATTTGTGAAACCGAAATTGCTTTCTTCGAGCCGAGAACCAAGCAAGCGCCGATGCAGCGATATGTGTTTATGACGATGGCAGTAGGTGAGGGTTATGGTGGTTTGGAGCACCGCGCGTCAACGGCATTGATTTGTAATCGCGCTGATTTGCCGACCAAGAATGATACGAGCTTAAGTGAAGGCTATCGAGGCTTTTTAGCGTTGTGCAGTCACGAATATTTTCATACTTGGAATGTCAAACGCATCAAACCAGCGGCATTTGCACAATATGATTTGAGCCAAGAAAATTACACGAGTTTGCTTTGGTTATTTGAAGGTTTCACGAGTTATTACGACGATTTGTTTTTGCGTCGTAGCGGTTTAATTGACGAAGCAACGTATTTAAATTTGATCGCAAAAACCGTCAATACAGTGCAACGTGGTTCTGGACGTAAAAAGCAAAGTGTTGCCGATTCCAGTTTTGATGCGTGGACCAAATATTATCGTCAAGATGAAAATTCACCAAACGCGATTGTTAGTTACTACGCCAAAGGTTCTTTAGTTGCATTAGGTTTGGATTTGACTATCCGCCATGAAACTGCGGGCAAAAAATCACTTGATGATGTGATGCGCGCGCTATGGAAAAAATACGGTAAAGATTTCTACGAGAAAGCACAGTCTGGTAAGCAACAAGGATTAGGCGAGACGGAGTTTGAGAGCTTAGTTGAGCAAGCAACTGGAGTGAAGATTCAGCGTTTTATCGATAAATACATCAAAGGTGTTGAGGATGTGCCTTTGGCAAAGTTGTATGCTGATTTTGCGGTCGACGTTATTGAACAATCTGCGAGCAAGAAAGCATCTCTGAATGTACGCTTAAGTAAGAGCGGTGCCGATTGTAAGTTGGCGCATGTCTACGAGAACGGTGCCGCACATCGTGCCGGACTCTCTGCGGGTGATGTGTTGGTGGCGATCAATGGTTTGCGTGTTACTGCTGCCGATGCAGGCAATGGTTTAGCCAATTTGCTGGCTGCTTATCGCATTGGTGAGACGGTACAGATACATGCTTTTAGACGCGATGAGTTGTTGACCGTGGATCTGAAATTGCAGGCAGACGATGCGCCCATGTTGGCGATTAGTTTGGCAAAGAATCAGAATTTGGCCGGTGCTAAAAAACGACCGTCTTTGTAGTTGATGCTGTTCAGCTAAGCTTAAATAAATTTAAAGCATTTCTGTGTCATCCCTGTGTGGGCAGGGATCCAACTTCTTTAGGGTTTGGTGCCACTGGATTCCCGCTTTCGCGGGAATGACGAATTTCCCTTCATCCAATCGCGGATAAAGGTATTTTTTTAATTCAGCGCCAACCAAACATCATTTGTTCAGCCAACGCCTTCTTCGCGACAGGCAGCAAATCAACCGCACTTAAACCCAAGCCAAATAAACCCTGCATCAAACTACCATCCGCACTACTCGCAAACATTTTTGCCATGGTATCGGTGAGTTTGATTGTGGTTTGTCGGTCTGCTTTGCGTTGATGAAAAAATGTCTGTAGTGCTTGTGACGAGAAATCACGGCTGAGGCACTGCGCTAAACAATGAGCGTCTCGTAATCCTAAGTTGAGGCCTTGTCCCGCCACAGGGTGCAAGGTTTGTGCGGCATTGCCTATGCGTACGCTACGCAGACCAGCTTGCGCTTGGGCGTTAAGACCAAGAGGATACGATACCCGTTTGCTCACCGCAGTAAATTGTCCTAAGCGTTCACCAAAGGCTTGCTGAAGTGCTTGTAAGAACGCGGCATCGTTTAACGCTAATATGTTGCTAACAGTTTCTGGTCGCATGCACCAGACTAAAGAATAGCCATCATCTTGCGGTAATAGCGCAATCGGCCCTTGATCGGTAAAGCGTTCGAAGGCGCGATGCGCAATTGGTCGATCTGCGATGACATGCGCAATCAATGCGGTTTGTTGATAGTCATGATGTTGCTGCCTTTGCTCTTGATCCGCAAAGGTGCCGCCTTCAGCTTGAATCACAAATTCAGCCGTATGCACACTACCATCCTGTAAATGAACACTTGCAAACTGATCGCCATCTTCGATGTTGAGGACTTGAACTGGGCGATGTGTGATGATGTCAGCGACAGATAATGCTTGCTCTAAAGGACTGACGATATCGCCATAACGCACCACATAACCAAGTGCTGGTAATTGATAATCGGTTGCCGTCAAAAAACTACGCCCGAAATGACGGCGGCGTGAGACGTGGATTTCTGTAATTGCTGTCGTTCTCTGCGGACGCGCATGTAGCTTACTAAGAAGTTGATCGCTACCATAAGAGAGCGCGATACTGCGTGCATCTTGGTTTGCTTGCTCACTACTCTTCGCATCGAATAAAACGATGTCCGCAGCCGCCATACCTTGTTGATGCAACATTAATGCTAAGGCTTGACCAACTGGACCAGCGCCACAAATCGCTATTTTGCTGTGTTGGTTTTTATGGCTTGTATTGGACATGCGAATCAAAATTAATGCGGTTTATCTTGTGAAGCAAAATTGATCGGTGGTGCGTTTAATGCTGCTAGTTGCTCAGGCGTGCCGAGGTTATGCCATTCTCCACGATATAGCTCGCCACCGAGTTGACCTTGATCAGCATATTTGCGCAGGATAGGTGCAAGTTTAGCGTGTTCGCCAGCTTGGATGCCAGCAAACATTTCGGGACGATAGACGCCGATATTGCCAAATGTGACGCGCTCTGCACCAGCATTGTCTTCATTCGATAATCCCATCAAACTTAATGAAAAGTCGCCCTTGGGATGGAACGAAGGATTCTTCACCATGTACAACCAAGCGACATCGCGCTTATCTAATGGATGGGGATTGCCCCACATATCTTCTGCTTCTAAAGTGTTTAAGCATTCGGCAAAATTAAAGTGCGGAATGTAGATGTCTCCAGAAACCACGATGAAAGGTTCTTCGCCGTCGGTAAGTAACGGCAAGGCTTTGGCGATACCACCGGCAGTTTCTAATGCGGTTTCTTCCGCCGAGTAAGAAATAGTCGCGCCAAATTTGCTGCCATCACCAATTGCATCAACGATCATTTGTCCTAAATGCGCGTGATTGATGACAATCTCGGTGATACCAGCTTTCACTAAATTTAAAATATGCCAGACGATCAGTGGGCGACCGCGTACTTTTAATAGCGGTTTTGGACAAGTATCTGTTAGCGGACGCATGCGTTCGCCACGGCCAGCGGCAAGGATCATTGCTTTCATGCGGCGATCCTCTTAAAAAGTATAGCCAAATTGCGGTGCGGTTTCTTCTAACACGTCTAATAAACGTAATAGCGGAATCAATTCTTTGTAGCGATGAGAAGTTTTACGCACGTACTCCATCACGGTTGGCATGTCGTCGAGATAATGTTGTTTGCCATCGCGATGGGCGAGGCGCGCGAAAATGCCAAGTATCTTTAAATGACGCTGTAAGCCCATGAATTCAAAATCACGATAGAAGGTATCGATATCAGGAGCGACTGGTAAGCCCGCTTTTTTGGCTTTTTCCCAGTAGCGAATCGCCCAATCTAAAACCATTTCTTCATCCCATTGTACATACGCATCACGTAACAAAGACACCAAGTCATAAGTCAGTGGGCCGTACAAAGCACCTTGAAAATCCAAGATGCCGGGATTGCCTTTGTCCATTAACATCAAATTGCGCGAGTGATAATCACGATGCACAAAGACTTGAGGCTGCGCCATGATATTCGCGAGCAGAGCATCGAACACTTTATGCAAACTTGCATTTTGTTCGTCTGTGAGTGTGATGCCTAAGTGTTTGTTGATATACCACTCAGGGAAAATCATCAATTCGCGCTTGAGAAATTCTCTATCGTATTCGGGCAACACATCTGGCTGACTTTGGGTTTGCAATAAAATTAGAGAATCGATCGCGTCCATGTACAGTTTGTGCGCCGTATCGCTATTGAGTACATGCGAGTACATAGTCGTACCCAAATCAGTGAGTAGCAAAAAGCCTTGTTCGGTATCTTGCGCTAACACTTCTGGCACTGTTAAGTTGATCTGTTTAAACAATTGCGCGATTTGGATGAAAGGTTTGACATCCTCTTGCGGTTGCGGTGCGTCCATCACGATGAAGCTGTACTTGGTGCCTTCGGCTTCCCCATCGATACGGAAATAACGGCGGAAGCTGGCATCCGCGGACGCAGGTCGTATGCTGCTTAAATCTAATCTTGGATTTGTTAATTTGCTTAGCCAAAGATGTAAATCTTGCAGGCGCTGTGCGTCTTGCGCGGATTGACTGGCTGAAGAATTAGGCGAATTAGCGGACATGGTTGGCTCGTGTAACAAAAGTGATCGTTAAGAATGGCGTTTGCGTAGTGAATAATTAATTAAGACTTTAAGATAAATTATTTGACTCAGTTATTTAGCTCAGTTATGTGGATTAATGCAGTGAAACGAGCATTCAACATAAGACAGACTTGATTTCAACTACTTAAGAATTCAAATGAGATATTAAATAAGACTCCCAAATAATGTAACTCTATGCAGGGAAGCAATTTAGCCTAGCGTTTGCGCCTATAATAGAGCGCTTTTATTGGCTTAGGATTTTGCAATGAGTTTTCTTGCATTTTTCATCGCCTGCTCTTGTCTGCGTCAGCACATCAGCGTTCCGTTATTTTACGCAAGCAATGTGTGAAGCAATCTTTAGCGCTAGAGAAACATTTAACTTAATGTCATTCAATAATTATTCCATGCCTCGGAAAAGTCATTCTACAAAAGCGTTATTATCGCATTCATCGCAATCCACAGCTATGTTTCCTGCAAGCCCTGCATTTGCGAAGACAGTTATCGCAGTTTGCTTGTTGTCTGCATTTTCTTCAGCTCAGGCGCAAGAAGCTGCGTCACAAGAAGTGGCAAGTGACAAGACCGTAGACAAATTGGCGTTAAAAGTAGAGCCGAAGCTCGAGGTAAAAAATTTATCTTCTCAGCCAATCAACACAACCGTCATTAAGGCAGAGCATGTCAGTGGTCAACCAGATCGTGTGATTCATTTGGATCATCAAGTTGAAGTCACACGCGGCAACTTAAATTTCAGTGCTGATAAAGCGACATACCTGCAAGTTGAAGACCAATTAGATGCAACAGGTAAGGTCAAATTGCAGCGCAATGGTGACTGTTATAGCGGCGATTTGATGCGCTTTATTTTAGAGACCGGTGCGGGCTATGTGCAAAATCCTAGCTATTTTTTCGCAAAAAATAATGGGCAAGGGCGCGCTGATAAAATTGAATTTGAGAGTGAAGAAAAGGCCAAAATCACCAATGGCACTTACAGTACATGCGAAGGTTTAGATCCCGATTGGTACTTGCGAGCAGATACCATGAGCTTGGATACTGGATTGGATACGGGCATCGCTGGTAAATCTGTTTTGTATTTTAAAGGCGTGCCAATTATGGGCACACCATCTTGGTTGAACTTTAGTTTTCCATTGTCTGGCGCACGTCATTCGGGCCTATTACCGCCAACCGTTGGGCATTCAAATAAAGGTGGCGTCGAATTTGGTATGCCTTATTACTTCAATATCGCACCGAATCGGGATTTCACTTTACATCCTAAATTGATCGCTCGACGTGGTTTGCAGTTAGGCATGGAAGGACGCTATCTCGGTGAAACCTATGCAGGCGAAACCGCGGTTGAAGTGATACGCGACAAATTAACCGAGACCACACGTTATGCGGGCGCTTCTGTACATAAACAGAATTTGACGCCGGCTTTGGTCTTTTCTTGGAATATGAATAAGGCATCGGATAATGATTATCCAGCCGATTTTTCTAACTCCACGACCAAGACTGCGCAGCGTCTATTGGTGCGCGATATTGGATTAGATTACTACGGTTCGTTCTGGAATGCTTCTTTGCGTTCGACTAGCTACCAAGTATTACAAGATGTGACGGCACCGATTACTTTGCCTTATGAACGATTACCGCAATTGAGTTTCCGCGCTGGGCAGAGTGATGTGTTTGGATTGGATTGGTCAGTGGATGCATCGATGACACGCTTCTGGCACCCAACATTAACGCGTGGTCAGCGTGCTGTGATCAATCCACAACTGTCATTGCCATTTATTCAGCCAGCCTATTTTGTGGTGCCGAAAGTGTCGTTCCATGCCACTAGCTACCAGAT
>VFQS010003008.1_pt1 | contig 13194 bp, 9 predicted proteins | sample 3512361 | NCBI WGS metagenome assembly VFQS01 (sample SAMN10412375, study PRJNA504923) | tailings metagenome | isolation source: Relicate 1 Philex TSF3 active mining | place: Philippines
CCCTGATGGACGAATCCTGTCGTCTGCGCAGCATTCTCGAAGCGGGCTCCACCCCGATTGTGGAAGAGCAGGCTCGCCTCGCTGCGCTCCGGATACTGCCAGCCCTGAAAGGCGTCCGAACGACCCACGTACTCCCCGGAGCGCCCCTTCTCATTCCGCGTGTACACCCCCACATTGCACACAAAGAGATCGAGCTTCCCATCGCGGTCGTAATCGAAGAACACCGCACCCGACCCGTGCCCCGGCTTACCCCCCGAAACGCCCGCCTCGGCCGTGATGTCGCGAAACCGACCCCCGCCCTCATTACGAAAGAGCGCCAACCCTTGGCGTACCGTGGTCACCAGCAAGTCCGGACGACCGTCGTTGTCTATGTCTGCAAACGAAGCCCCCACGCTCACCTTGCCCGCCATCGCCACCCCGGCCCGAGCCGTGATGTCTTCGAAGTGCCCCCCTCCGACATTGCGCCACAACTGATTGCCCCCGCGCTGGTTGGCAAAGAAGAGGTCCGGCCGGCCGTCTCCATCCACATCCGCCGCAGCGATGGCCGTCCCGTGATCGTAGTGTACCGCCTTGTAATCCCGGGCCCCGTCATCCACCGGCACCTGTCGGAACGTAATCCCGCTCTCCGTTACCCGGTCTTGGAATTGAAACCCATGGAACACCTTCCATGCCGCCGCAGCGCTCCGCTGGCGTTCTCCATTCGCCTTCAACGCCGCCCCCACGGAATTTTGCAGTGCCACATCGGGAACCTGAACTGTGGAATCGGCGCCTCTTGCAGCAGTCATCAAAGACAAGAAACCGACACATGGAAGCCAATGGGAGAAGGTCATGGTGGAAGGGTTGTCTGGGTGGCTTCATATACCACCCATAACCCATTCTGCAAAAGCTCTTTGCCCACCACCCCATAAAAAGCAGCAGCAGCGGGACAGGGCCGAAACGAGCATTGGATCGTAGCAACACTTCCCCCCAAGCGCGTCAGCGCGATAGCCCCTCCTCCCGAGCGATCCCTGCGAGTGCAGGACCGGTCCCGCGGAGCCACCCCAAGACGCACACAACCAAAGTCCCACTCTCCACCAACCTATCCCCAACAAACCCCACCCACATCCCGACACCCAAGCAGCAGCGGGACAGGGCCGAAACGAGCATTGGATCGTAGCAACACTTCCCCCAGCGCGTCAGCGCGATAGCCCCTCCTCCCGAGCGATCCCTGCGAGTGCAGGACCGGTCCCGCGGAGCCACCCCAAAAACGCACCTCCGTGTTGAGACTTCCCAAGCCCGCGCCGGACTGTTTGATTGGGCCATTCCTCCTCAACGCGCATGAAACCGTTCCTGTGGATCCTGGCCTACGGAGCCCTCTGGGCGCGATGGAGCCTCGGCGCCGAAGCCCCACCCACCGCCCCCTCCCTCCGCACCAACGACATCGTCGCCCTCATCGGTGGCGGCTCCGCCGAAGCCCGGGCCCGAAGCGCCCATTGGGAAACCCTCCTCATCGCAGCCCATCCCACGCACCACTTGCGAATCCTCAACCTCGCCCGCGAAGGCGACACCGTTTTCAGCCAACTCCGCGAGGTCAATTATCCCAGCCCCCTTCAACAAATGGCCACCGCCAAGGCCACCGTCTGTGTGCTCGATTTCGGCCAAGGCGAAGCCTACGACGGACTCCAACACCTCGACCATTTCGCGGAACGCCTCCATCAATGGGTCCTCGACTGCCAGGCCCTCGGAACCCGCGTCATCCTCGTCACCCCCATTCCGGTCACTCGCAACGATCCGCCACCGATCGAAGCCTACGCCCAACGCATCCGAGACATCGCCCGGCGCCAAAACCTGCCCGTCATCGATGTCTTCGAAGCCGCACGATCCCAGAAGAACCTGTCCATCGACGGACGCAAACTCACCGAATCCGGACAAGCCCGCGTGGCCGCCAGCGCCCTCAAACCCTGGCTTCACGGACTGGTCGTCCCTCAGACCGATCCGGCCGGCCGATTCGCTGAACCCTCGTGGGAAGCCCTGCGGCAGGCCGTCATCGAACGCAACAATTTGTGGAAAGGCTACAGTCGGCCTACCAATTGGGCCTTTCTGGCGGGTGACCGCACCGAACAACTCAGCAGCCGTGACCACCGCGACCCCAAGATCCGCTGGTTCCCTTCGGAAATGGAACAATTCGTCCCGCTCCTTCAAGCAGCCGACCAAAAGACCGATACCCTCGCCGCGCGCCTCACCCGCGTCACCCCACTCGAGACCGCCCGTTGAATCGCCATGACTGCTCACCGCATGAACCCCGTCTCCCACCGAGCACTCATCCAGGCCGCGGCATTCGCTGCCCTCTGCCTGCCCGGTACCCTCCTGGCCACCCAAACACCCGCCGAAGAACTGGCTTCCTTGAAAGCGGCCGACGGCTACTCCATCAGCCTCTTCGCCAGCGAAGCGGACGGCGTGGTCAAGCCCACCCAAATCCGTTTCGACGGCGACGGCCGACTCTGGGTCACCACCACCACCAGCTATCCCCAGATCCGTCCCGGCGAAACCCCACGCGATCGCATCGTCGTCCTCGAAGACACCGACCATGACGGCCGGGCCGATCGGTCCACCGTGTTCGACGATCAACTCCACATGCCCCTCGGACTCGAACTCGGCGACGGCGGCGTCTATGTGGGAGCCGCCGACCAACTGCTCTTCCTCAAGGACACCGACGGCGACGGCAAGGCCGACGTGCGGCGCGTGATCTTCAGCGGGTTCGGAACGGGGGACACCCACCAAACCCTCAACTCTTTCACCTGGGGCCCCGCCGGTGAACTCCTCATGAGCCAGGGTCTCCACGCCATCAGCCGCATCGAAACCCCCTGGGGCAACGAGACGCTCCACCAGGCCGGCGTCTGGCGTTTCTGGCCCCGCCGCATGCGGCTCGACGCCTTTTGGGACGGAGCCATGGGCGCGCACAACCCCTTCGGCACCACCTTCGACCGCGCCGGCCAACCCTTCGTCTTCGCCGGCAATGGCCACGGCATCGCCCACCTCACGCAGGCCATGATCCGCACCGAGCACTTCGAGGCGCATCCGCCGCTGTGGAACCAGGGTCGCAAGTTCGGCGGGGCCGACATCGCCGACAACAGCCACTGGCTCCCCGAGAACCGCGGAGAGTTTGTGGCCGGCGGTTATCTGCACAACAGCGTGGAGCGATTCCGCCTCACCCCGCGCGGGGCGACGTTTCAGGTCGAACGATTGGCACCGCTCGTCGAATCGACCAACACCGCCTTCCGAGTCGTCGATGTGCGCTTTGGTCCCGATGGCGCCCTGTACCTCTGCGACTGGTTCAATTCCCTCATCGGCCACTACCAGACAAGCTTCCGGCATCCCGACCGCGACAAGACCCGCGGACGCATTTGGCGCGTGTCCGCCAAGGGTCGTCCTGCCCTGCGCGCTCCCGCCTTGGAGAAGGCGGCCTTGCCTGCGCTCTTCGACCAGTTGCTCTCGCCAGAACGCTGGAACCGTCAACTCGCCGCCCGGGTGCTGAAGGATAGGCCGACCGATCCGGTCGTCGCCGGCGTCCGGGCCTGGGTCGCCGCCGCGCCGTCAGACGCCATCCGCCTTGAGCGATTGAACGAGGCGGTGGGCATCCTCGCCTCCCACGAGGTGCCCGACGCCGAGTTCGTCGAGCTCCTCTCCCGCTCGGGAAATCCCGATCACCGCGCCCGGGCCGCCCGCGTCACCGGGCATTGGGCCAGTCGCCTGAAGGCTCCTCTGGAAGTGCTGACACGCCTGGCTGCCGACACCGAAGCCACCGTGCGTCTTGAAGCCGTGGTCGCCTGCGCCTACGTGCCCGACGCCCGGGCCGTCGAAGTTGCGTCCATCGCCCTCGAGAATGCCACGGGTCAGCCGGAAGAAGCCCCAGTGGCGTACGCATTCACCCAATGCGTCCACGCTCTCAAACCCCTGTGGAAAAGCCCCTACGCGCAAGGAGCCCTGAGCTTCGGCAACAACCAGCGCCGGCGCGACGCGTTCGCCCGGGCCGATCGCAGCGCCGACACCGTGGACGAAGCCGCGACCCGATTGCGACGCGTCCAGGAGGTGGCTCTGCCGGCCGACACCCAGGCATCGCTGGTCGAGTCCGTGCTGGCCGCTGCCCGTCCCCAAGACATCCCTCTGCTGCTGGCACCCCGGACCTTCACCGTCGGAACCGCCTACGATGCGGGAGCCCACGCGCGGGCCCTCAGCAAGTTGGACACACTTGGCCGCGATCTCGGACTCAAGCCCGCACAAGACATTCGCCCGGCCTTGGGTCCGCTTCTGACATCGGCCGACCCCTCGGTCCGCTCGGCGTCCGCACGATTGATCGGCCGCTGGCAAATCAGCGCCTTGGAGTCCGAATTGGTCCGCCTCGTGGAATCATCCGAGTCCACCGATTCCGTGCGGGCGGGCGCCATCGCGGGCCTCGCCGTGTTCCCCTCAGCAGAACACACCGCTCGAATCGTCCGCGCGGCTGGGCCCGGTGCATCGCCTTTGCTGAAATCAGCAGCGGCAGGCGCTCTCGCAGCCCGGGATCTCAACGCCGCCTCACGACTCGCGGCGGAGGTTCTGGCCCATGAATCAAACCCCGCCTCGCTGGAGGCGATCGTAGCACCGATCCTCCGCCACAGTGGTGGAGCTGTCGCGTTGGCCAAGGCCCTCCAAGTCACAGCGCCTCATCCGGAATCAGCCCGTGGGCTGGCCGGGTTCTCGGCCCAGGCCGGTCGCCATGTGCCGGAATTGACCGCGGTTTTGGGTCCGGTTTTGGGCGGATCAACCGGCAGCCAAACCCTCACTGAACGACTGGCCTCCGGAAAGGCCCGGCAGGAATTCCTGAAGAGCGTCTCGGCCTTTGGGGATGCTCAGCGGGGGGGCAAAATTTTTGCACGGGCCGAACTGGGTTGCACCGCGTGCCACGGCGTGGGGGCCTCACAACCAAGCCTCGGCCCCGACCTCGGTTCTCTGGGCACCTCCCAGACCCCCGACTTCATCCTACGCGCCATTCTGGAACCTCAGATCGAGGTGAAGGAGGGTTTCATGTCCTGGAACCTCACCCTTCGCAACGGCGAGGAAATCCAAGGTCGCATCGAAAGCAACTCGCCCCAGGAAATCGTGCTGCTGGACGCTGCCACCCGCCGGCCGCTGCGTTTGGCCCGCTCGGAAATCCAATCACAAACCCAAGCCGGCTCCCTCATGCCCGCTGGCCTGGTAGACAGCCTCACCGAGGGCGACCTGCGCGACCTCCTACGTTACCTCGGAGGCCTGGGCCGTCGGGATTGATCGGGCAATACCCCAGATGAATGCCGTCAAGGCATTTATGTTGAGTTTATTGTATTCAGCGCTTGTCAGAGCGGACATCCGGCAGGATACCTACCTAAACCGCTGTTGATTTGGTCCGCTCTATGGAAACCGTCTGCTTGTCTACCTCGTTCGCCAAGCTTCAGCAGTGTTTGGACCTCGACATCGGACCGGCTTTAGCACCCACAAATAAGCCTAGCCCGCATATTTTGATTTCCGAAAACCCCTCGACGTGGGTTCTAGAAACTCATCCAAGACTTCTGGATGGGGTCACTAAACATTGTATTGATAATCCGACCAAAGCTGTATTTTTGAATCAGCGCAATACGCTCAGAATTTACACTTCTGTGTTTGATGCTGAAAAAGTTAAAGATACTTACTTGATTCAAATTTTCGCCAAAGAAAAAGCACCTTCTTCAAAAGGTTATGGTGCTCACCAAGAAGTTTATCAGTTCCATTTGTTTTCTATCCTTTGCCGGAGCTATTTCGAAATCACATCAAAACGGAGAAGCTTGCTTAATATTATTCGAATGCGAGAATTGGAAAATCAATGGATGGAGTTGAAGTCCACCTATGTGAAAAAAGTCACTGCTGTCCCGCAGCCTCAATTCGATATCGCCCAAAATTTACGTTATCCCCATTGGATTTTTGAACCTGGCCTTTTTTGTTGGCGTTGAATTTCCATTTTCAAATAAACTGACTTTAAAAATGAATCATATCCCCAAAGAAAATTGTTATCCGGCAGATAAAATAATTAGAATAAATGATGAAGCAACTGCTGGTTTGTTCAAGAAAGCGGCCAAGTCCATGAGCAGTAAGAGCAAATCTGAACCACAGAAGCCCGCGGTCACTTTGAAGTCCAATTGCAAGTGGACTGCCGCCTGACCTTCGTACGCTACTGATCGATCTAGAGAGTGAAGGTGGGATTGAGAGCCCCGAGCCCCTAACGGAGGCGGTCCACGAGGCAGCTGCCCCGAGGCTGTGGCGCCTGTCCCGGACGCTGCGCATTCGTCAGGCCCATCCAAAGCCCAACCGGCCTCTGGGAATGCCTCCGCAACTTTCTCGACCGCCAGAGTTTCATAGACCACCCAGGCTGAGCTCAGAGGCCGCTGAGACACGGAGACCGATCCATCTGCGAATGGTTCAAGGCGTTGACGGACTGGAAGGCCTTCGGGGATAGTCTAGCAATCGTGCCCGCCCACCCGCTCATCGACCTCATCACGTCGCAAGAGCCTTCCGTGCGGAACCGTCCGCTGGAGGCTTGGGCCCAGCCTGCAAATCTGGCCGAGTTGCTCGAAGCCTGCACCGCCCTCGACCAGTTCCGCCGCAATGCCCAGAATTTGTATGAGCGAGTACGGGCGTTGTTTTTTTTGTCGGCCCTGCACCGGTTTCACCTCCCGCCCAAACTCAGCGCATCGGGCGATGCTGGCCTGATCCCGTTCGCGGGCTTCGAGCACCTTCTCAACCGCCGCTTTGAAGAGGCCATTGACTGTTTCCTCGCGGAACTCCAGGCACGAGGCCCTTCCGACGGCATCGCTTCGGCCTTGGCGGCGGCTTACCACCGCCTGGCTTTCCAGACCCTGGCCGACCAAGTGCGACGCAGCGTACGGACCGTGCGTGGCAACCAATGGATGTTCCGCATGGGCCATCCAGCCGACCAGCCGCTGAGACTGCGGCCAGAACTCTTGGAGCGATCTCTGGACGGAGCCTACCCCATTCTCCGCGAGCAGACCCCGGTGCGGATGGATCTCACCCACTCGGCCTGGTCCGACATCTTCTTCCTGGGCATGGACTACCCCGAGGGGGCCAAGGTGTTGAACATCTCGGTGGACCTCGGTGTCCACGGGCGCGATCCGGTGCCTCGCCCGCCCGTCAGCGCCTGGCTCCGGGTTCTCGATGAACCCGTGCTCCGGCTGACCTCGGTGGATCTCGGGGCGACAGCCGACATCGCCGCCTTGGGCGAGGTCTTCGATTTCGCCAAAGACCATCTCGGACTACTCAAGGCGGCCGTCATCGCCGCAGGGATTGTTCCGCCCGGCATCGAGGGCTCGGGGCAGTCTTTGGCGGACTTGTTGGCGCGCATCGTGGGCCCGGGACGCGGCCTGGAGCTGTGCTCCAGCGTCAACGACATCCCCAAGGGTTCCCGGCTGGCGGTCAGCACCAACCTGCTGGGTTCCCTCATCAGCGTCTGCATGCGTGCGACTGGGCAGGCCGCCTCGTTGACCGGCGCCCTCGAAGAACCCGAGCGACGGCTCGTCCTCGCCCGCGCTCTGCTGGGCGAGTGGCTCGGCGGTTCCGGGGGTGGCTGGCAAGATTCGGGCGGGGTGTGGCCAGGCATCAAGGTCATCACCGGAGTGGTGGCCTCCGAAGGCGACCCCGAATGGGGCATCTCTCGCGGATGCCTCATGCCGACGCACCATGTCTTCAGCCGACAGGAGATTCCCGAGTCCTCCCGACGGGCCCTGATGGACTCCCTGGTGGTGGTGCACGGCGGCATGGCCCAGAACGTAGGGCCCATCTTGGAGATGGTGACCGAGAAGTACCTCCTGCGCTCGGCAGCCGAGTGGGCTGGGAGGCAAGAGGCGCTCGGGGTGTTGGACGAAATCATTGATGCGCTCCAGCGCGGAGATATTCGTGCAGTCGGCCAAGCCACCACGCGCAATTTTCGCCAGCCCCTGCAGGCCATCATTCCCTGGGCCTCCAACCACTTCACCGAGCGTCTGATCCAACAGTGCGAGACCGAGTTCGGTGCCGATTTCTGGGGCTTCTGGATGCTGGGCGGAATGTCCGGTGGCGGGATGGGCTTTATCTTCGCCCCGGAGCGGAAGGCCGAGGCCCAGAAACGGCTCCAGATCCTGATGCTGGAAACCAAACGCAGCCTCTCAGCGGCCCTGCCCTTCGCCATGGATCCGGTGGTCTTCGACTACGCCATCAACGAGCACGGCACCGTGGCCGACTTGCTCTCTGGCGAGGAAGCGCTGATGCCGCCCAATTACTACGCGCTCACGGTGCCCACCCTGCTGCGCGCCGATCGCCGCTCATTGACCCCAGCCCGCCGCGCTGAACTCGATCGGGTGGGAATGGCGGCCCGCACGCGACCGGAGCTCGGCGGGATGATCCAAACACTGTTCGATGCCCTCCTGCCTCGCTCCCGAAGCGGCGCCAGCGAACGCAGCGGACTGCAAGGGTTGCTGGAGGAGAATGGATTCGATCCGGCCCAGCATGAGCAAATCCGCTCAGACCTGCGGGAAGGTCGCATCGGTCTTGCCCAAAATCGCCTCCGTGCCGACAGCCGGATCGAAGACGTCGAAGCCGGCGATGTTCTCCGTTGGGACACCGCTTCGACCCCAGTGCCGCCTGAAGTCCGCGCTGCCGGCGAGGCTGCATTGCGAGCGGGCGAAGTGGCCGTGGTCACTCTGGCTGCGGGTGCCGGATCGCGATGGACCGGAGGTGCCGGCACCTGCAAGGCCTTGCACCCCTTCGCCAAGTTCGCCGGCCGGCACCGAACGTTCATCGAAACCCACCTCGCGAAGTCCCGACGCTCCGGGCGGCTGGCGGGCCACGCTCTGCCTCATCTCTTCACCACGAGCTACCTGACCCACGAGCCCACCCATCGCTTCCTCCGGCAAGTCGATGGCTATGGCTACCCGGGGTCACTCATTTTGTCACCCGGCCGCAGCGTTGGCCTGCGACTCATCCCTACCGAACGCGATCTTCGCTTCGCCTGGGAAGAAATGCCCCAGCAGGTGCTGGATGTTCAACAGCAGAAGGTCCGCGACAGTCTCCGGGCAGCACTCATCGGCTGGGCCCGGGCTGCCGGAGAGACCGGCGATTACACCGACAACGTGCCGCTGCAATGCCTGCATCCGGTGGGGCATTTCTTCGAAGTTCCCAATTTGTTCCGCAATGGCGTGCTGGCCGGACTCTTGGGTGAACGCCCCCAGCTCAAGTATTTGATGCTCCACAACATCGATACCCTCGGGGCCTCGGTGGATCCGACCTTGTTGGGGCAGCATGTGCTCAGTGGGGCTTGCCTCACGTTCGAAGTGATCGGGCGACGGCTGGAAGACCGGGGCGGCGGTCTTGCTCGAGTCCATGGCCGCCCGCGACTGGTCGAAGGGCTGGCAATGCCGCGGGAGGAAGATGAATTCCGACTGCGCTTCTACAATTCCATGACGACCTGGATCCATCTGGACCGGTTGCTGGAAGCCTTCGGACTCACGCGGGAAGACATCCTTTCCCAGAACGAGCCCAAGATCGCCGCCGCCATCCGCGCCATGGCCAGTCGGCTACCGACGTATGTCACGATCAAGGACGTGAAGAAGCGTTGGGGGCACGGCCAGGAAGATGTCTTTCCGGTCGCCCAATTCGAAAAGCTCTGGAGCGACTTGAGTTCCTTGGCCGAGATCGACACCCGTTTCGTGGTGGTACCCCGGATTCGGGGTCAACAGCTGAAAGACCCCGCACAGCTCGATGGCTGGCTGCGCGACGGTTCCGCTGCGGCGGTGTCCGCTCTCTGCGATTGGGACTGAGGATCCGGGCCCGAGTTTCGCTGAAGCCGGCCCCTCAGTCGGCCTGACTAGGCTTCGGATCCGGTGTCGCCTCCCCAAGGAAAACGCCCGCTGCGCGGTGAAGCGAAACGGGCGTTGAAAATCGGGAGACCCGATCAACCCGAGAGATCGAGCGGTCGAACGCCTCAGGCGCGCTCCATGTACTTGCCGGTGCGCGTGTCGACCTTGATTTTCTCACCGGTCTTGATGAACAGCGGGACGTTGATCTCGACGCCGGTCTCGAGCGTCACGGTCTTCTGGACATTGTTGGCGCTGTCGCCCTTGAGGCCTTCCGGAGCATTGGCCACGGTCAGGATAACGCTCGACGGCAATTCCAAGATGACGGCCTTCTCCTCGACGAAGGTCATCGTCACCAGACTGTTTTCGGTGAGGAAATTCTTGGCATCGCCCACAAATTCAGGAGTCACGGTGACCTCTTCGTAATTCTCGGGATTCACGAACACATAGTCGTCGCCGGACTTGTAGCTGAACTCCATCTTGTAGGTCATCAGCGGGACCGTCTCGATCTTCTCAGCCGAACTGAAACGCACGTCCATGCTCTTGCCGGTGCGGATGCTGCGCAAGATGGCCTGCACAAAGGCTCGCAGGTTGCCGGGGGTCCGGTGGGTGACCTCGAGGACGACGCAGACGTCGGAGTTGTACTGGATGGCCTGACCCTTGCGGAGTTCGTTCGCGTTGACTGACATAAATTGAAAATGGGTGTTCCGCAGAGTGATTCAGCGGAAAGAATTGACACCCTAACGGCCTGAGAATCGCTGGCAAGCGTCCAATTCCAGCCGGGCCGGACGGAGACAGTTCCGAACCTCCCAGAAATCTGCTTCACCTCCATCCGGATGCTGCCTCATTCTCCGTGTTCCCCCGGGGTTCCCGGTGGGGTTCCCGCCGCCATGAAAGCCAAGCTCGTCATCACCCCGAAAAAGGCCGTCCTCGATCCGCAGGGCAAGACCGTCGCCAACGCCCTCGAACACATGGGATACGCCGGAGTTACCGGCGTCCGCGTGGGCAAGTACATCGAGATCGACTTGGCTCCGGGCACTTCGGCCGCCGCCGCCGACAAAGCACTCAACGAGGCGGCTCTGCGTTTCCTGAGCAACCCGGTGATCGAAGATTACCGTCTGGAGATCGTGGAATGACGCCCATTCAGGCCATGCGATTTGCCATTCTCCAGTTCCCGGCTTCCAACTGCGACCAGGATTGTGTCCACGCTCTCCGCGTGTTGGGTGCCCAGGCGAAGCTGGTCTGGCACAAGGACACCTCGCTGGGCGAGGTCGGTGCCGTGATCGTTCCGGGTGGCTTCAGTTATGGAGACGCACTGCGTTGCGGGGCCATCGCCCGGTTCAGCCCGGTGATGCAGGCCGTCAGCCGCTTTGCGGACAACGGCGGGTTGGTCTTGGGCATTTGCAATGGCTTCCAGATCCTGTGCGAAGCGGGCCTGTTGCCGGGAGCACTGATCCGTAACCGGGACCTGCGATTCCACTGCGAACAAGTGTTTCTGAAGACTGCAAACTTCGAGACACCGTTCACTTCAGGCATTCGCCGCGACGGTGTTCCCATCCGCATCCCCATCGCCCACGGCGAAGGGTGCTACTTTGCCGACACGGTCACGCTGGAACGGTTGCAGGCCCAGCGCCAGATCCTCTGGCAATACTGCGACGCCCACGGTGCAGTGACCGATGCGGCCAATCCCAACGGTTCCGTGCTGAACATCGCGGGCATCGCCAATGAGCGTTTCAACGTGGCGGGCCTCATGCCCCACCCGGATCGGGCGGTAGAGGGAATCCTCGGCACGGAGGACGGCCGATCGATCCTGAGCAGCATGATCTCGGCTTTGGAATCGCGACGGGCTTCAGCCGTGGCCGCGGCCTGAAGGCGAGCAGAAATAGTCGCCGCAGACTGCAGGTCCAGCGTCACCACCGGGACGGTTGGTCTACAGCCCGGGCCAACCGACTCAAGTAGTCGGCCCGCGGGATTTCCTCGGCTCCCAGCGACCGGGTGACCGAGGTGACCATTTGGCAGTCCAACAGGGTGAATCCCCGACAGGCCAGATGACGGTCGAGATGGATCAAGGCCACCTTCGACGCATCATCCGCGCGGTGGAACATGGATTCGCCCGCAAAAAATCCCCCCACGCAAACCCCATAGACCCCGCCCACTAGCCGCCCCTCCTGCCAGCATTCGACACTGTGGGCATGACCAGCCCGGGCCAGCTGTTCATACGCCTCCAGCAGTCGCGGGGAAATCCAGGTCGAGAGGGTCCCGCCACGAGGCACGGTGGCGCAGGCTCGAATGACCGCTGAAAAATCCTGATCGAAGGTCACCGTATAGGGAGCTCGGCGCAACGTCCGGGCCAGACTCCGAGATACATGCACCGCTCCCACCGGGAGAACGCCGCGTGGATCTGGGGACCACCAGGTAATGGGTTCCGCCGACCACGGAAATAAACCCGTTCGATAGGCTTCCAACAGCCGCTCCACCGACAGATCGCCTCCAACGGCCACCAATCCATCTCCCCGGGCTTGGCGCGGATCCGGCAACCGATCTCCGGGAGACAGGAAAGCGACGGAACCGGCGGGGTCCCTCATTCGGGAAATTCTTCGGACAGCAGTCGACCTTGGAAGCGGGAGGAGATCTCCAAGTTCCACCAGTGCAGGATGTCCGGTGAGGTGGGGGTCAGATCGTCCGGAACCTCCGGGGGATTGGGTCGCCCGAGTTGCTCCCAAGCTCCCAGACGCAATTCATTCAGGGCCTGAAGGAGGAATTCGCGGTCTTCGGGAGTGAGACGGAGAATCCAACCTGAATCTTCCCGGGCTCCGGTGGGGGTCTGGATCGTCGTTTGGATCGGCGACGCCACGCCCAAGAGCATCACCAGCCGAGAACGAACCTCGGCTCGGTGCGTTTCCAACTCACCGGCCAAATCCGACTGGCACTGTTCTTCCAGGGCTTCGGAAGTCCGGCTCAGCTGAACCCGTTGGCGCGGTTCGGTGGGTCGAGAAAAGAGCGTGAGCAGCAGGTTGCGCTCCCCAGAAGCCAGAAACCAGGAAGTGGCTTCGTCGTTGCGTTCGTGGAGCCTCATGACGCCGGCTCCAATGTGGCGGTGAGAGAATACTTTTGGAGAGCGTGGACGTAATACTCCGCCTTTTCAAAGCTGTCGCGAACCACAACGCTGCGACCCTGCTCATGGACTTCGAGCATGTGCCGCTGGGCCTTTTCACGGCCCCAACCGAAGACCTGCTGAAAGACGTGCGTCACATAGGGCATGAGGTTGACCGGGTCATCCCAGACGATGACTGCATAGCCCGGCTCGCGGAGCTTCTGGGGA
>VFQS010003011.1_pt1 | contig 13189 bp, 12 predicted proteins | sample 3512361 | NCBI WGS metagenome assembly VFQS01 (sample SAMN10412375, study PRJNA504923) | tailings metagenome | isolation source: Relicate 1 Philex TSF3 active mining | place: Philippines
ATAATATGTTCAACATATCCTGAAAATTCAGGGAAAAGGGTATGTGGGTTAGGCCCTCCAATCCTTATATGTTGTGGTTCATAATATATACCCTAGTTTAAAATAGTACTTCCTTAAAGGAAGTACTATTTTAAACTAAGTCCCAGAATTTCCTTTTAAAAAAAAGGTTTTGCCCTTTACACGCATGTCACTGGTATAACATGAATGTTAGTGTATTTTAATAAATTTCATTCAAACTAACTATTAGAAAAATATTTCTAATAATTCAAGCATAGAAGTCAATATTATTAAAACCATCTTCTGGACTTTAAATTTAGGTTTTTTCGCATTACTATTTAACTTTTTATCTTTTATTTTTTTAATAATGTTATCTGTCATTTTTTTTATAAAAAATAATAATTTTTTATGAAGTAGTTTATTTTACATATATATATAATTTTATTTGTTTAAGTTATTTGCAGTTAAATCAGCTTGATAAAACTTGTAAAGTGCAAGAGCTAATGAAGCACCAATAATTTGACCAATCCAATAAATACCAAGTTCTTCAGCAGGAAGTTGGTTATTTAAGTAAAACATAAGTGAAACGGCAGGGTTAAAGTGACCACCTGAAATAGAACCAACAAAAAGAATCATAATACCAAGAGCTAAACCGATCTTTAACCAGTTTACGCCCATATCTTTTGAACCATTTACAACAAAAATGATAACACCAAGGAAAATGAAAGTACCAATAATTTCAGCTAAAAGTTTATTAAACATTTTTTTATTCTTATATTTTAAAGTAAGATATTTTTTATTTTATTTACGATATTATTTTATTTAATTTTATATTTTTATTTACGTATATATAAATAAGAATTATAAAAAAAATTTACTAAATTAAAAATATGAAACTATCTTCTTATATATTTGTGTAAAAAACAAAAGCTTTTATTATTTATTTTAAGCGATTTTTTCTAAAATGTATTATTCTCGTCCTATTACTTCTACTGAAGATTGTGGCGGAATCCACATTTGTGATGAAAATGGACGTAACTTTCTTGTACCTCTTGGTACTAAGACAGAAGAGCTACTAAACACTCTTATTAAGATGTTTAACGGTCAGCTTGACCGTCCGTATTATATTAAGAGTGCTCAACCCAAGAATCCTATTTTTGGTGTACTTCGTCTTAACGACTCTCATTTTAATGATATGAAGGAGTCACATCGTAACCTTTTTATCGAAATTGTTGACCATTATACTGGTCTTCAGCTAGTTTTCGGTACTGAAAGTACGAATGATCATCCAGTTCATATTTATGGACATAATGATGGTCATGTATGGCGAATTCATTGTAATGATATTGTTTCTGAGATTTATGTAGATTCTGAATCTATTGTTAAGGAAACAGTTGAGTCATTTAAGTTTGCTTATCGACGTGATGAGTAATATATATAATTTTTTATGATATAAAAATAAAAAAATTAAAAATAAAATAAAATAAAGAATAAAAGCATATTATTATAAAATTAAAATGATACTAAAAAAATACTAAAAAATGGTTGTAAATATTATATTTTTTATTTTCATAAATAAAAAATGATAGATAATATATTATGATTTATAATTATGAAAAGGAGAAGTAAAAATATATGTGACTAAATCCTGTGTGGATTTATTTGTGGCTATCTTAGCAAAAGCGATTTTATTGACGTTTCTAACGTTTACGAACTTTAACTTTTACATCAAACATTTTAACAATGTCTGGTTTTACTGATACTACAGAGCTTCCGCGTCTTCTTGATGCTGTGGCTACCCTCATCCGTGAGAAGGGTTACGAGTCGCTTCACCAGGTTTACCTGGTAAGCGGTAAGATTCGCGGATTCCCTGATCTTCAGGGAATACTTGCGCTGAACACAAGCGACCTGGTAAAGTACATCTTTACCAGTAGTTTGCTTGAGGTGAAGCTCTCTTCAGCGATTACGCTGGAGACGGTCGCGTACGCGCGTGCTCAGCTCGGTGTACCTGAGGGTGATTTCACTTTCACGGTGCTGCGTCCTGGCTCTACTCAAGGAAAGTGGTCGCGTTACAACAGTAACGCTAAGCTGCTGGAGAGTGGTGCGATGGGCGACTTCGGTACAGGTGCTGGAGCTGGTTTTGACCAGTCCAAGCTTGACACCGTCGTTCATCACGCTCAAGAGTGCGGTGATGCTGGAATTCTCCTTTCGGAGAGCGCGGCTTACTGCTGCGTGGCTGGTACCTCCATCCGTCTCAACGGTGTGGATATTTCCACTCTTCCGGTGTACGACCCCAAGACCAAGGCTCTGGTACTCGCGTTTGTGAACGCGGTTTCGACGCGCTGCGCTGCTCTGGGTTACACCCAGATGGTCGTCTCCAACAGGAACGACCAGAAGGCGGCTGGTATGCGCTTCACCATGGTCGATGGCTACATCGACACGGTGAACCCTACAGGTGAGCGTATTGTGATCGACGCTGGTGGTGGAACCTACAAGGTTTATCACCAGAACGGTCTGGTGCGTACCCATTTGGGCGACATCGCGTTTGACCAGGACGCGGTTCTGGCGGTGCTTGCGGCTCAGGCTTAGGTCTGAGTGTGCGAGAGATGTGTGTGGATGAGTGTGTGAGAATATACTCAAAAACAAACAAAGATTGTGTGTAAACAGAAAAAGAAAGAAACATTGTATATTCAAAAGCAAATAAAAATGTGATTGAAATTATTTATATGTTATTATTATATGTTTGTACCTAAAAAAAATAAAATATTTGCTAGCGCAGGTTTGGACTCCTGTATGTAGTTACGATTGCCGTACTACTTAAAAGCGCCTAGTCCACCGAAAGGAAAGGCAACTACGCAAATATATCATAAATACAAAATAATTTATATAAAATTTTTTATATAAATACAAAATAATTTATATAAAATTTTTTATATAAATACAAAATAATAAAAATAAAAATAATAAAAATAAAAATAAAAATAATAAAAATAACAAATTTATGTATAACCGAATGAAGAAATACCCATTGACATAATTTCGATGGTTTGATCTTTATTCAAAATATACATTTTGTATAATGCTTTTTCATAATTATTATAATTTACAATAGATCTTGTTGTATCAATATCATCATCTTTTTGATCTGCACTAAATTTAGAATCAAACTCTGTTACTTGACTAACAGTAAGTGGATGTAATATTGTAGCATGAACATTATGACATGTATAACTTTTAAATCTTGATGTACGTTCGTATTGAGGTCTATCCAAATAATAATTATAATAAGGTTGTTTTAATAATGTACCAGAAATAAATTTAGAATAAATATAAAATTGTTCTTCATTTAAAGAATTAATAAATCTATTTATAATATTTATAAAAAATCTATCTGAAATATGTATTTTAGGAATAGTTGATAAAGTTCCATTTGGTGCTAATTTATCTCTTACAATAACTTTAGATGATATAATATCTTCTTTCCTAACTAATACACCTTCTAAATGTTCTTTCATAAATACTTCAATATTATCATATCCATAAAAATGTAATAAATCTTCAAATTTACTTAATCCAATATCATTTGTATATTTCATAATAAATTGATTTACATAATTCAGTTTAAAATATTGAATAATATCTTCTACGCTTGTAGCATAAGCTTCTTCTGTAGTTATATCTTTTTTATATATTAAATAAGATTCTTGTAAACTAGTTATATCTTTTGCAATAATGGATTCATATAATGATTTATTATCATAAAATAATGTTAAATAAAATATATATTCATCAAATTGTTCTCTTATTAATAGTTTTGTACCAGTTTCATATTTTTCTTTTAATGTTAAAATATAATATGCTAAAATAATTTTATATCCTAATGATAAAGTTCCATTCGGAAATTTACCTAATAAAATTTTAACATTCATATTTCTAATATCAGTACGTTTTATTTTTTTTAGACGTGTTTCACGTGATAATGAACAAATAAATAATAAAATAATAGTAAATAATAAGATTTGTAAATGATATGTATTTTTTAAAGTTCCATTTTTACGTCTAATCATATCATTAAGAATAGTTGTATAATCAGAATCTCTAAATTGTAAAACTTCAGTTTCAGTTACTTCATTTACTAATCCAGGTATTGTTTTTGAACTATTTGTTGGATTTGGTACTCTTCCTAATACTTTTCTTCTACTTGTTTTCATAAATTTATATTTATTATGATTTGCATTACGTTCAAATATTTTATTTATTAAAAATTTTTCAATAATCGATACAACTGCTGTTTTTTTATGAACTTTATTTCTATTTGGCACATTTTTCTCATTTTCTATAATATATCTTCTTCGACTATTTGTGCTTTCTTCAGCTTGTATATTTGCAGGTATCTTTTCATTTTTAACAATGCTTACACTTTGATCATTTAATATAAATTGATCTTCAACAATATGTACACCATTTATTTCAGTATTAATATTATTAAAAAATGTTTTTGTTAAACCACTATAATCACCTCCATAACTTTCTATAACATCTTTTACAACAATTGGTATAGGTAATTCTATAATATAATTATTTAATTCAAATGGAACTTTACCATATACTAAATAACTATCAATTTGTTCATATTCTTTATTTTCAAGTTCCAATAATCTTCTGTTTAAAGGATTTATTTGCATATATAATTCACTTATTTCAGCATTTAATTTATCTATTTCAGAAGATAATTCTTCAATTTCATTACTAAATTTACTTTTCTTTACATGTTTTTTTTTAATTATTTCGTTTATTTTTCTTGTTTTTTCGACTATATTTTTTTGTATTTCATCTTTTCTTTCTTCTAGTAAATGAATTTCTTCTCTTAAACCATTTATTTCTTCTATATATTTACCACAATCATATCCATATTTTTTTATATTTTGATATATTTTATTTAATCTAGAATTTATACTTTTAAAATATAGAATTCTATTAGATTTATTACCTATAATTCTATTTTGACCAGTATTACGTATATTAATAGGTCCATAAAAATATTTTTTAATAATATATGGTAATGTATCAACAAATGTTATTTGATTAGTTTGATTTGTTTCAATTCCTCTTGTTAATCGGTTTAGTTTTGTTTCTCCTGTAAAATTAAATGTATCACTAAATGGTACAACTAAATAATCTTCTTTGGCAGGGTTAGGATTCGAAAAACCTATTAAATAATTTACTGGATATAAAAATGAATGATCATTTATTATAAGAGCTTCATTTGTTTTTATTAAATAATCTTCCATATAATTTCTAAATTTATCATATTTTTCATTTAATTGTAATTCAATTTTAAACTCCATCATAGTTGCTGATTCAGTTTCATTTGATGTTGATTCAAATCTTTCTTCTATTTTTTTCATATTTTTTATAAATCCAATATAAATTAAATGTTTTATATACCGTTTAAATTCTACACTTTTATTAGCAAATATATCATTTTCAACTAATATATTCATATAATCTAAAAAATTTGTAGAAGTACCATTTGCATTTTCTAACATGATTGGATCATATATTAATTTATTAATAATATGTTGAATAATATCTAAAAAAAGAGTACGATACATAATTTTTTCACTATGTGTTAAAGAAGAATAATGCTTTTGATCTAAGCTTTTATATTGTTGTAGTACTCTTCTATCTAATATTAAAAAACTTCGCTGTGATCGATTTAATACAATTGGTATATTCATTAAATTAATATTTTGATTATATTTTTTTTTATATAATTTTTCATTTCCAATTCTATTTAATTGACTTCTTAAAATCATAATTTCACGTTTTAATTCTAAAATACGTGCTTGAGCCATTCTAGCTCCTTCTACATTTTCTTCTTTACTTTCTTCCATATTACTTTCAATATTCCTAATTTCTTTATTTTTTAATAAAATTTCCCTTGTTATATTTTCTGGACTTCTTACAACCTGTGGTACTTCTTCAGCTTGTGCTACTGCTATTGCTTCTCTTTCAGCTTTTGCTTCTCTTTCAGCTTTTGCTTTTGCTCTAATATTTTTTTTACCCATTTTTAATAAATCTATTTATTATATATATTTTAATTTTTTTAATTTTTAATTTTTTATTTATCAAAATATATATAAAAGAATTATTTATATAAAATAATAATTATAAATAATTATGGAAGAAATAAAAGTTAAAAAACCACGTGTTAAAAAAGAGTATAACCTACTCCCTTATCAAGATGTTAATAAAATAGAAATATGTATTGATGAATGTGCTCGTGGTTGCGGTTTTGGTTCTACCTTTATTGGTGTTGTTGTTTTACCGTCTGATTTTGCTGAAAAAGCAAAAGCCGAAAAGATTGTCATTCGTGATTCTAAAAAAATGAGTGCAAAACAGCGCGAAAAATCATACGATTTTATAAAAGAGCATGCTTTAGCATATTCTATTATATCCAAAGATAATAAACGCATTGATGAAATTAATATATTGCAAGCAGTTATGGAAGGAATGCATGATGGTATTAAAAATGTATTAGAAATTATTGGAAATGAAAATTTTCATAATATCAAAATTTTAGTAGATGGTGATAAGTTTAATCCTTTTATTACAGAAGATGGTATTCAAATAGAACACGAAACCGTTGTTGAAGGTGATGGAACTTATATAGGTATTGCTTGTGCTTCTATTTTAGCAAAACATGCTCATGATACATGGATAAAAGAGTTAGTGGAAGAAAATCCTGAATTAAAAGAATATGATATACAAAATAATCAAGGATATTTAACGGCAAAACATTTAGCAAAAATACGAGAACGCAATGCATCAAAGAAACCATTAACACAATGGCATAGGCTTTCTTTTGGAATATGTCGTGAAAATGTGGCTTCTAAATTTGCTCCACGAGTAAAAGTTGAAAAAGAGAAAAACAAAAATAGTAATGATGGAGAAATCATACAAAAATCATTAACTCAATTCAAATTTACTGATGAAAATGAATATGATTCAGATGTGTATTAGAAGAGTTTGCCTGTTTTATAATATTTTATGTTTATTTTTTATATATTTATTTAATTACAAATTTTATAGTATTCTACAACTGGAATATTTTTAGAAATATTATTATCTGTAAAAGTAATAAATTCACCTTCTTTGGCAATAAATGTACAAAGAAGTGTATTATCTTCATAATATTTTCTATTATATTTTGATAATTTAATCAAATATCCATGTTTATATATTTTCACATATTTAATTTGACCATTTGAATAATAGTCAATTTGTTTATTTTCTTTCTTTTTAGTAATTTTATTGATATAATATTTCGAAATAATTACATCTTTTTCTTTTTCAATCACTTTTTCCAATTTATTCTCTTCTTCAACAACATTTTCAATAGGTTTTTCAACAACTCTTTCAAATGGTTTTTCAACAACTCTTTCAACAGGTTTTTCAACAGGTTTCATAAAAGAATTTACAGAAAATGGTGTATTCCAAAGAAAATTATTTGGAACAGTTTTACAATTCATTGTAAAAAAAGGATTATGTATATTGATAAATGGATTATATATATGAAAATGTATATTAAATTTGTTTGAAACATCTTTTGTATCAATTAAATCAATATCTTCTTCTTTTCTTGTTTTTTTACATTTACTGTAAATTATAATATCTTTTGTATTATTGAAAGCTTCATCAAACGTACGTTTGTTCATTTTTGAATAAAATAGATAAATATATAAATTTATATATTATGTAAATTAATAGTATTTATCTATTTTTAAAATAAATTTTTTTAATAATGTACCGTAAATAAGAAATATATTAAAAATGAAATAAATATTTATATAAAATAGAGTTTTATCTAAATATGTTACAAAAAACAAATAACGTAAATATGGACGCATTTTATTTCAAAAAGTATTCACGTTATGTGAAACATGGTGAAGAGATCGAATTATTTCTTACGTTAAAAAATCTAAAACCTGGTGTTCTTATTGAAATAAATCCGCGTTATGAAAAATCACTTATCCGTGTTTTGCATTATTACAGAATGAATTATGTAATCCATAAAGGAGAATGTGAAAATAAAAAATATCTTGCTTTTTTTATTTCAAAGAAACCTATTTCAGAAGAAAATCAGAAACTATTTTCAAACTTTGAACATAGTAATGGTTTTACTATAAAATTAGGTAAATTTTTAGGTTATCCATATCCAATGGATTTTAGTAAATTAAATCGTGAATATTATGGGTTTGTTATCTATAATCTTAAATTAGATAAAAAAAGTGATAAGAAGATACAATTTATTACTTATCGAGTACCTGGAAATAAAATGAATGAAAAAACATTTACATATGCAAAAAATATGCTTAGAAAATACAAAAAATGTATTAAAGAACATTTAGGTGAACTTTATCCTCACTTTAAGATTGAAGTTAATTTTGAAGTACACATGTAAAATATTCAATATATTATTATAGTTTTTCCAAACATTATTATCTAAAAGAGAAGAGATAAATATATTATAAACAAATTTCATAAAAAATAATTATTTATTATAAAAATATAAAATTTATATATAAACTTATATCTAAATTTCTATTGAACAATGTTCGCAATGCTTATTAGTCAACCCTTACTAAAGTAAGGGTTAGATTAAATATCGGAAAACAATTATATTTGTTAAAAAATTAGTTATTTGTTAAAAAAATAATATTTATAAACAAATTCATTTAAAAAATAGGATTACTCATTGATTTATTAAGTAATTGCTCCATTTTTTCTACATTTGGATTTTTGGAAAAGTATTCTTTTTTATAACCATAATAAATTTTATGAAATTCTGGTAATTTATCCGGATTTGGTGCTACTTTATTTAATTCACTTACACTTTTTGCATATATAATTTTACCATATAATGCTGCATTTTCCATTTGAGTGATTCTATTTGTATTTGCCATAATAAAATCTTCCTTTCCTTTTTCTAAAGTCATTAAATTAGTCATAAGTGTTAAACCAAATTTCTTTTGAAACGCATTTAAATCCATTGTGTATTTAGATAAATCATATTTTTGATTTTTATATTTTTTAATATCTTCATCTATATAATATGGTTTATTTTTAGCAACAAAACATACATATTCATTTTTATTTGTAGCTTTATTTTTATATAATATAATTTTAAACATATATGATGGAACATTTATTTTAGAACCATAAAAGATACGATCTTTTCCTTTTATACTTCCATTGATAATGATTCCTCCATTATATTTATTTAATATACTTTCACTGATTCCTTCAAATAATAACCATAAACCTGAATTAAAAACAACTTCTTGAGGACATATATTTGTAAATAAATAAGTAGATTTATAATTTTCTACACCATCTTTATGAATAAATGCCGCAGCATTATGTCCATAACTTCCACCATGTTTACTATAATTTATATATTCGTCTTTACTATATTGATATTTTAAAGGAATCATTGGATCTGGTCCAAAAGGTTCACCCATTTGTGAACGTTGAATACCAATATTTTTAGGTTTTGTTTTAAATACTTCAATGACTAATGAAGGATATTTTAATAATATATTGTAATAAATAATCATATTATATTTTTTTAATAATATAGTATCTTTGTTAATAAAATGTAATTTACTTTTATTTTTTAATGATTCTTTTCTACTTTCTTCTTTTTTAAATAAAAAATCAAACATTTATATATATGCTTATTTTATGATTAGAAAAATAATAAAATAATAAAATAAAATTAATTTCGTTATAATAAATATTATAAAATTTTTTTATAATATAGTACTTTTTTACTTTTTATTTTATTTATAAATAAAAATAAATATGGATTTTGAACAAAATATATTAGTTCATATTTATTATGACAAAATAAGTTTATTAAATGAAGATGAAAAATATTTTCAAATAAAATTAAATTTAAACGAATTTCAAAATTATTTAAATGAAAATTGTGAAGTATTTAAATTTAAAATAGAAAATTTAATGAAAGAAGATATTATTAAAAAATTGAAAAATAAAATAAATAATGTTGTTGAAATATCTCGTAAACATAAAATTCCTGTTAAAAATTTATTATATACATTATTTATTAATAATCGAATTGATAATATTGAAATTATATGGGCTTCATGTGCTATAAAAGAGTTTACATATATTCCAATTAAACATTATATTGATAATCAAGACGATTCATTAGTATTAAAAGTTAAATCTATACAATGGAAAAATGAATAAATTATTTACATAAATTATTTAATGCATTAATTACTTCTTTATCATTATTTATATAATAAGTAAAATTTTCTAAATTTATAAATATATTTATTTGATGATTTATTTCATTTAAAATTGTAATATAATCTTTATTTTCAAAATTATAATTTATTAAAAAATGATAAATATCTTTTAAAATTTTATGTGAAATTATATTAATATGTAATTGTTCAATATAAATAATATATTTATTTAGTAATTTTAATGAGTTATTTCTGATATATATTCCACACATTCCAGATGACATATAAATTAAATCATATATATCATTTATATTTAATTTATGAAAATTTTTGTTTCGTTCATTAGAATCTTCTATTAATAATGGAAGAAAAAAAGAATTAAATTTATATTGTAAAAAATAAATGTCCATTTTTATATAATATTTATATATTAAATAATATATTATCTTTAAGTTCATTGATATATTAAAAAATATATTATATTTTTATAAATTAAAATAAAATTAAAATAAAATTAAAATAAAATTAAAATAAAATTAAAATATAATTCTATTATATATATCATGAGTAATTTTATAAGTGAAACAACTTTAGAAGAATATTTTGAAAATACTGATCTTTTATTATCAAATAAAGATATAAGACGTGATTTTATTAATAAATTTATATCAAATATAACAACTGAGTCAGGATTTAAGAATCCAAATAAAATAATTAATAATATATCTTTTTTAAAATGTGGAAAAATATTAGATATGAGTACCCAATTTTATGATGATGTATTAATAAAATCTGGTCGCAGTAAATATAAAAAATTTTCATCTTTACCAATACCAAATCAAAAGTATTATCAAGATATTAAGCATACATTATTCTTAATTTTTATTCAATATATATTAGATATTCCTTTAAATACATTTAATTATAATAATATGATATCTTTTGCACAAAAAATTAAAGATGTATGGATTCAAACAAATTTTTTTATATTAAAATTATTATTGGATTTATCATTTATATATTATGAAATAGAATCATCACGTGTAAATGCATCATATTTAAGTGATTTAAATGAAAAACTATTTCATTTTTATAAAAATTTAAGATCTAATTTAGGAATTATTGATGTACTAACTAATATACAAAATAATACATATCCATATGTATCAAGTCAATTTATAGCAAATCCTTATATATTAGGAGCTAATGAAAATATTTATAATAAACCTATACTAACTCGTCCTGAAATACGAGAAGATTATATACGAAGTGTAAGTAAGGCTAAAAAAAGAAATAATACATTAAGTGGAATAATACGTACAACTACGAATATATTACCAATGCCAGTAAGACCAACAATTCATAATCGTGCATTAAGTCAATTATATAGAATGTTTATTAATAATACTAATCCAAGACAATTAAATATTTCAAACATATTATATCCTAATTTTTCAAAAAGATATATAAGAAATGTAATACAGGCAAATGCTGTGAATGCTGGTGGTCCTAGTCGAAATTTTTATAATGATCTTTCTATTCATTTTACTCATTCAATTAAATTAAAAAAAATATATAATTTAAATAATAATGGAATACCAAAAAAGAAATCAAATAAGAATAATTCAAATTATATAAAAGAAATAGCTTATGTTCCTTATATTGAGCATTTTTATTCAGATCAAGGTAATTCAATCTATAAACCGCAAAATAAATCAAATGGTTCACCAGTTAAATTAACTAGTAATATACAAATTATTTTAAATATTATATTTTTTATAATAATATGTGCTGGATCATTAAAAAATAATAATGTTAATAATTTTACAATAAATGATTGTTATTTATCATATATATTTAGATGTTATTTAATTGAATCTATTGTAGATTTATATAATATTCCACCTTTAGAAAAAAATATTGCTAAATATCAATTATATCTTATATTAACAAGTTCCGATAAAAAAGAAGAATTTGACGCTTTTAAAGGAACAATGATATCATTATATTGTGCTATTAATAATCTTGAGGGACATCCATATTATTTGTCAACTCTTGATGAAACAATTAATGAAAATAAAAAAATATTTAATCATTTTATAAATAAAAATATGAAATATAATGATTTAATAAATATATTATTTACATATTATTATAATATTTCTAATTACTCAAGTATTCGTCCAGATTTACAAAAAATATTTAAATTAAATGCACTTCATAGTTTTATGAAAAATCATGTTATCAGTAAATCAATTACTAGTTCTATTGAAGATAAAGATGCTCTTATTAAAAATTTAGATGTACATTTATCAAGTAGTTTAAATACAAATCAAAATACATCCATACAACTTCCAAGAAAAGAAAAAATTAAAGATATTATTGAAACATTTATTAATTCATTAAATGATGAAGAAATAAAAACATTTGTTATATGTTTAACAGGAAGTTCAGTTATGCCAGAACGTATTAGATTTGATTTTTTTAATAATAATGATATTAATGATATAGATAGAATGTTATCTATTCATACTTGTAGTAAAAGTATGGATATTCGTTATAATTTTAAAGGTAAAAGAAATAGCGTACGAAGAGTTGAAGGATATAATGGTATTGAATCTGTAGTTTATGATAACTTTATTACTAAGAAAAATGATATTATAAATATTATGCGTTCAACATTATCAGGAGGTGGTTTTCAAATGGCTTAAATTAGTAATTATAAAAATTTTTATATATACATTTATAAATAAAAAATTATATTAAAATATGTTAAAGTTAAAAATTATGTTAAAGTTAAAAATATGTTAAAGTTAAAAAATATGTTAAAGTTAAAAATATGTTAAAGTTAAAAAATATGTTAAAGTTAAAAAATATGTTAAAGTTAAAAAATATGTTAAAGTTAAAAA
>VFQS010003013.1_pt1 | contig 13184 bp, 16 predicted proteins | sample 3512361 | NCBI WGS metagenome assembly VFQS01 (sample SAMN10412375, study PRJNA504923) | tailings metagenome | isolation source: Relicate 1 Philex TSF3 active mining | place: Philippines
TTCATCTTCTTGATTTGAAAGGTGGTCCAAAAAAGTATCTGCGCCATCCACCATCATGAGGTTTGCTGTAGTGCCCAAACCTTGCTCTAAAAATTCTGGAAGGTCGATATACCAAATTCCATTTTGCTTGTAAAATCTTTTTTTCATGTCTTTGAATTTGAAGACAAAGTTCAGACGCATTGGACGTTATTTGAAATTTTTGCAAGCTTGCAAAGAATTATTTATACCTTCATAACAAAACTTTACCCATCAATTTCTGATATATGAAAACACTTATTTCGTGGATTGCGCACCATAATGACTTCGAAAATGGGAATTTCAAGCCAAATGGGCCAACCGCGAGTTTTCATAAGTACTTTTTCAAGCATGAGCGCCATATTTTGCTTTCTGGTGAGCCAGATGAGCAGAATGATAACCGGGCTAATCGGGCGAGGGCTTGGTTGAAGGTGGCTTATCCGGACAGAGAAATTGAGGTGCGGTACTTGAATATCTCGGACCCGATTGATCATCAGGAGATACAGTCCAAGGTAAGCCCAATTTTGGCTGAGTTCAAGGATGACAAAATTGATATTTTTGTTTCGCCAGGAACGGGTTCTATGCAATTGGTGTGGTACTTGAGTCATATGCACTTAGGCCTGCAAACAACGTTGTATCAGACGCGTGAGGCCAAGTTTAGCAAGCAAAAAGACAAAGACAAGCCCGAGTTGGTCAAGATTGCCTTGGAGCAATCTGCGCTGCCTGTAACGGCAATGTATCACCAAGAAGAAGTCCGAAGAAATACCGGCGATAACTATTTTCTGACGCCAGCCATTGAAAAGGTCTACGACAGCGCAGCAAAAGTAGCACAAGTAGATGCCGTGAGTGTGCTCATTCTTGGGGCGAGCGGTACGGGAAAAGAAAACCTCGCCAAGTTTATCCATAAGAATTCGGCGCGCAAAGACAAGCCGTATATTGCCATCAACTGCTCGGCGTTTTCAGACAGTTTGTTGGAAAGCCGCTTGTTTGGTTATAAAAAAGGGGCTTTTACAGGCGCCGACAAAGACACTACTGGTTTGTTTGAACAAGCGCATGAAGGCATCATTTTCCTTGATGAAATTGGCGATATCTCGGCCTACATGCAACAGAGCTTGCTCAGGGTGCTGCAAGAAAAAGAAATCATGCCCCTGGGTGGCAAAGCCAAAAAAGTCGATGTGCGGGTGCTAGCCGCCACCAACCAGAACCTTCCTAAGCTATGCGAAGAAGGCAAATTCCGCTGGGATTTATATTACCGCCTCAGTGTTGTGGAGCTCGACCTCCCTACCCTACATGCGCGTGGCAAAACAGACCTCAAGCTTTTGATGGATCATTTTATCACAGCCAAAAAGAAAGAATTGCATCGGCCGAAGAAATTGGTATTTGATAAAAGTGCGTTGGAAATTATGCTAAATTACTCTTATCCGGGCAACGTGCGCGAGTTAGAGAATATCATTTCGAGGTTGTATGTCTTCAATGAAGAACGCATTACATTGGATGTCTTACCCAAACGCCTCAAACAAGCACCGGAAAACCAACCCATGAACATGGATTTTGTCGAAAAGCAACACATCCTTAAGGTGCTACATCACTACAACGGAAACATCACACAAACCGCCAAAGCGATTGGTTGGGTAGTGAATACGTTAAAGGCGAAGATGAAGCGTTACGGGATTAGCGTGCTGTAATCTTGGTTGGTATTTTTTTCACTTTTTCGTCTTTTTTTGCCTGTTTTTTCAATTTTTGATGGGTTTTTGAGCATTTTTTAACGATTTTGCTTGAATTTCAGCTTTGGCATAACTCTTGACTAAGGGCAGCAAACCAAATTAATCTGCTGCCTTTTATGCTTGCCAAACAACTCCAAATTTCACAAGAAGAAATCAAGAAAAACGAAGATGTCCTGATGGACTTTCAGTTCGCTTTCTTGACGCAAAACTTAAAAAGAATCGGCTATTTACTTTCTCCGAAAGGAACCTTTTTTGGCAAACAGAGCCTCACCTACGGCAAGAGTAAAATTTATGCGCTTTTGCATCATAATCCGGAAGCTGAACGCGATTTCATTCATATGGCCAATCAAGGCTACAGCAATGATCACCTTCCCGGAGAATTAGTACTGGAATTCCGCTACCCAAATATTACCCCCGAAAACGTTATGGACTACCCAGAAGAGCACACCTTATTTGGCTTGCCTCCAATCGATGGCTTTCATGAAGAAGTGATTCGCATCGCCCTGAAAATTGAAAAAGGAAAAATCACCTCGCTGCGCATCCCCAAAAGAGTCACAAAGAGCCTACAGCGCTTTATCGATGAAAACTAAACAACAAATACAAAATAACATGCAAGAAGAACTAACTACTATTACTGACCTAGCCGAAACCGCAGAAACGGTTGTGCACATTCAGATTACCAACGCCCAACTGGTGCGCAAGTGCATTCAGGAAATGAATACAGATGCGTTGTATTACCTACTCGACGTAGAGCGCACCTACCAAGACTGGCAGCGCAATGAGTTTATCTTGAAACTCGAGCGCGTCATGAAAAAATTTGAAGCCAACGGAGATACTTATCTCAATGCCGTACAAGGTGCCTGCGGTGGTTCCTGCTCAAAAGGGCAAAACGGTTACCTGTTTATTGGCAACAATAGCAAAAACTATATGAACCTGCTTTTTGTCGAGGAAGAACTCCAACTCACTGACCTCTATGAGTGCAGCCTCTTTCGAACCAAATTTGAAAACTTAGAACTGCGCAAGCGCTATTATATTGACAATCGGATGGCTGATTTTTATGATTATATAAAATCCTTATAAGTATGCTTGATAACACTTTACATCAATATCAATTATTTAATGGTGTCACGCTTTCAAATGACGGCCGCTCTTTTGAAATAAATATGATGCAAACCCGTCATCATTTATGGATTTTGCAGCATTTTGGACACCTTGAGATCAAAATTCTTGACTTGAAATACCAAATCAATAATGGCATCCGACAAAGAAAAAATACCCAACACCCGATTAGAAATCTGCAAAAAAAATTCAAAAATACTTTTGAATTAGCTAATTATTTAGGCCGTTTGCCCTATGATATTTTGCGCATAAAAATCGAATTTATGAACGGCTGGCGAATTGAAGACCTACCCTATATGTCTTTTCGAATAATCACCAATGATTTACCTGATCGAAATGTACTTCTGGCACATTTCTTTCAGATTGCTGCAATATCCAAATTTGACCTTAATGAGCTTCAGAACGGTAAATCCTACCTTATTGATAATACAGCACATGGTCAAGTTTTGAAAGAAATCCACTTACAACCTTTTTAAAAATATAAACCAACACTTATGTCACAGAACTTAATAACCAGACTAAAACACTTTTTGATGGAGACAAAAAACACTAACAAGTCCGGCAACACCGGCAAGAACAACACCACGCTGTATCAATTCATCATTGACCGCAGTGGCTCTATGCGAGGCCTTGAGCAAATGGTCGTAGGCGGCTACAACGAGCACCTCAGTGCCGTACGCAATATGCAAGAAACCTACCCAGACCAACAGTTCTTGGTTTCTTTACTCACCTTTGACGACGAAGTTAATTGGTTGGTCAAACCTTCACCCATCAACAAACTCAAAGAATTACCCAATGATGCTTTCAAGCCACGTGGCATGACTGCCCTACTCGATGCTATTGGCAAGGGCATTCATCACATCGAAAGCGAATACAGCAGAAAAATTCAAAACGACGAAATGAGTGTGGTAATGGTGATCATCACGGATGGCGCTGAAAACGCCTCGCAATTTTTCAACTACCACAGCATCGCCAAAAAAATCAAGGAACGCGACGAAACCGGCAAATGGACTTTTAGTTTCATCGGCTGCGATTTTGACGCCCTGCACACCTCCAAGATGCTCAACATCAGAAAAGAAAATGTTAGGAATTATAAAAAAGGGGAATACGGGCTTATGTCAAAAAGCGTAGACAAGACTTTTATGCGCTACGCCGAATCCAAATCTAATGGGAGTTTTGGGAAACAGGTTTTTGATTTTTTCTTGGATGAGGATGTGGATTAGTCTTAATCCTATTCTTTCATTTACATTAAATATTTAACTTAGGTCCGAAGCATTTCAGAACCTTTTCAATGAAAATTCACCTCATTCGAACAGAAGATTTTCCACAAGCACAATACCACGAGGTCTTGCAGTTTTTGCAAGGCCAAGTGGGCATGCTTCAGTTTGTTGAGGGCTCTTTGGTCACATTGCAACCCAATTACGAATACCGCATATTTGAAGAAAATGAATTCTCAAGACAATTTGCAGTCCGAAAGCAACGAGGTTATTTAGCAAGTGAAGAAATAAATGACCCCGATCAAACTTTTTCATACTCACCACCAACCTTTCCAACTCGGCAGCGCACCTATGAATGGTCACAGTTTTTTAAATGCTGTGAAGCCTACCGGCAGATCAACAACATACCGGAGCAAGATTTCGTGTTTTTGCTCACAAACGCCATGAACAAAGCAAATTGGTTTGGTAGCATAGACGAAAGCATGCGCAACTTCTTTGTGCACACCGCTGACTGGCCATTCTTTTTTCGAATGCTCAACAAACCTACCTACCCTATTGCCTATGAAATAGTTGTGTGGGTGTTACGCTCCCTAATGTTCAGTCATCGAGAAGAAATTCTAGTTCACGTACATGAGCAACCACTGGGTTGCATCAATGATTTCTGTGCACAAAAGGACCAAATCATCCTCAAGATGCGTACTGGTGATATCTGCCTTGATTGCATGGATCAAATCATCAAGAACGACGTGCCGCCGCCTATTCTTAAACAGATTCAAAACACCCTAAACGAAATCAGGCAACAGATCATGTTTAGCCGCACGCGTAATGTCTATTTGTTAGACAGCCCACTTCTGATTTCCAAACAACATAGAACCCTTCAGTTTCCAGATTATTCGCCAACAAAAGCGAAACTCAACCCAAAAGAACTTTCTTTATACTTGCTTTATTTGAATCATCCGGAAGGTATTGCACTGAACTGCGTGACAGATCACCAAGAAGAACTTTTGGGCTATTACCGTGAAATTTCAGGCCAGGTCGATTTGCAAAGGATGCAAGCCACCATTGCCTTACTTTCTAACTATAGCGAACAAGAACTGAGCGTTACGCTCTCTCGTATCCGAAATAAAATCAGAAAAGCTATTGGGCCTGAATGCGCTAAAAAATACCTCATCAATCAACTTTCTAATGATACGCATGGCATTCTCATCAGTAGGGAACGTGTTCAAATTGCTGATGGCAATCCGAGTTTCAGTATGGATGATTTTTAATCCCCCTACACCCCACCATGCTGGTAACAATACCCATTGGATTTGGCGTTGCGGGAGCATTGTGTGCCTTTCTGGGTGGTTGCGCGGCAGCGGCCGTATTGCCCGGTGGTTTTGACGGCAGCGGGTGGTGGCGGCGGCGGTGCTTGTTGGGTGCTAGGTGTGTTTGGATAGCCTGCTGGTAATGGAGCGTTGTTGGTGGCTGAAGGCATCGGGCTCGCGATTCGCTGGGCTTTGAGTTCGTCGATTTGGCGCTGTAGAAATTCGATGTCTTTTTGAAGGGTGGCCGTCTTGACCACCAGTTCTTGGTTTTTTTGGTCGAGGGTTTGAACTTGTGCCTTGAGGTTGCTGATTTCTAGATTCAGGGCTTCTTTGGACTGGCCAAAGGTAGCTGTGCTGAGTGAAAAAGCGAGCAAGAAAAGGATAAAATGAGGCTTCATAGTGTCGGTTTGAGTCAAATATAGGAAATCCCTACCTTTGCGCCCTTAAACAAATTCATGAAACGCATCAACGCCTACAAAAAACTCTTTCAGATTGATAACCAAATAGAGCTTGCGGCGCTGAAGCAGACCTACCGAAGTTTGGTCAAGCAGTGGCATCCCGATAAATTTCAGGATGGAGATCCGCTCAAAGAAGAAGCCGAAGAAATGGGGCGTCAGGTGGTAGATGGTTATCATTTTTTGGTGAGCATTGCCCCTGAAACCAAAGCAGCGCAGTTGCCAGAATACCAGCGTACCATCAATGAATGCGGCATAGCCGATTTTCGTCACAAAGGGCTTTTACTCGAAATTACGTTTACCGATGGCTCATGCTATGAGTATTTTGGGGTCAATGCCAATGTGTTCAAGAAACTCATCAATTCGGATAAGCAAGTGCGCTTCGCCAAGCGTTTTATCTACGAAAGCTATTTGTATCGGCAGTCGAAGAAGGCGGTGGCAGTAGAATAAAGGCAGAAGTTTTACGTAATAATTTATTAAATTTACACGTAAAACGAATTGTCATGCATACCAAACTTACGCTTAATATAGAAAAATCAACGATTGATCAAGCAAAGTTATATGCCAAACAGCAAAAACTAAGTTTATCTAAATTGATCGAGGCCTACCTGAAATCTTTGGCTTTAGAAGAACCCGTTTTAAAAGAAGTGAGTCCATTAGTGGAGCAACTTACAGGTCTCCTACCTACAGATTTTGATGATAAGAAAGCCTATCAAATGTATCAAGCTCAAAAACACGCCTGATGCAAACGCTTTTTTTGGACACGAATATTGTCATCGACTTGTTGGCAGGACGCGAACCATTTGTCAAAGACGCACAAGCACTTTTTACACTTGCAGACAAAGGAGAAGTAAAATTGCAAATTTCGGCCCTGAGTTTTGCCAACGCCAGCTATGCTATCGCAAAGCATTACCCTGTGGCCGATGCGAAAATTTACTTACAACGCTTCAAAGTTTTGGTAACAATTTTAGCACTCGACGACAAAGCAATTGAATTGGCTTTGGCATCAGACTTCAAGGACATTGAAGACGGTTTTCAGTATTTTATTGCACTTGCAAATGGGGCAGACGTGCTGATTACGCGCAACAAAAAAGACTTCAGCAAAGCCAGTATTCCAGTGCTCACGGCTGCTGAATACTTGCGGCGCTAATTATAAATCGTCGGCATCCTCATCCAATAAATCCAAAGGCTCTACGGTGCCGTCGAGTAACTGACTGCTTTCGGCGGCGGGTAATTCTTCGACTTTGCGCAACTTGGACATCAACTGATTGGTGCGGGTGGTGACTAATTTTTCGAGTTCGGAGTCGGCTTCACCAATTTTTTTACGGGCTTTGTCCAAGACGACGCCAAATTTGGTGAATTCGGTTTTTACCGCGCCCAAAATTTGCCAAACCTCGCTGCTGCGCTTCTGAATGGCAAGGGTCTTGAAGCCCATTTGGAGGCTATTGAGCATAGCGGCCAAGGTGGTTGGCCCCGTTACAATGATTTTATACTCGCGTTGCAATGTAGCCACCAGTTCTGGTTGGCGCACGACTTCGGCAAACAAGCCCTCGATGGGCAAGAACATAATACCAAAATCGGTGGTGTATGGTGGGTCGATGTATTTGTCTCGGATGTCTTTGGCAAATTTCTTGATGCTGTTGGCGAGCGCTTTGTTGGCGGCGTCAATGCCGGCAATGTCGGCGGCGTCGTAGGCGGTTTGCAGGCGCACGTAGTCTTCTTGCGGAAACTTGGCATCTATGGGCAAATACACTTCTTGGCCGAGGTCGTCTTTGCCCGGTAATTTGATGGCAAACTCGACGTGGTCATTGGAGCCTTTTTTGGTTTTGACGTTGGCAGCGTATTGCTCTGGGGCCATGATTTGCTCTAGGATATTGCCCAGCTGGATTTCTCCGAGTACGCCGCGGGTTTTGACGTTACTGAGTACTTTTTTAAGATCGCCAACACCACTGGCTAGGTTTTGCATTTCACCGAGGCCTTTTTGAACGGCTTCTAGACGCTCTGAAACCAATTTAAACGACTGACCCAGGCGTTCTTCTAAGGTTTTGTGTAGTTTTTCGTCGACGGTTTCGCGCATTTTCTCGAGCTTTTCTTCTGTTGATTTTAAGAGCTCGCCTTGCTTTGAAGACATGGTTTCAGAAAAGTTTTTGAGGGCCAACGTGAGTTCGTCGCGGTTGTCTTTGACGTTTTTACTGAGTTCTTCGCGGTTTTGGCGCAGCGCGGAGGCCAATTCTTCACGGTTTTCTTTGAACTGGGCACCCAGCATTTCTTTAATGAGCTGTTCGGTGTTGGTGCGCGATTGCGCCGACACTTTATTGTAGATGGCTATCAATAAGATAAGCACGAGTACCAATAAGCCGAGTGTAAGGTAGAAGATCATATTCAAAAATATTTTTACGAAGGTAGTACAGAAGGACGTAAATTTTTTACGGGCAAGCTACAACTTCAGAAGTTCAAGGGTAAAATTCCCAGCAGTTGTTTGCACTTTTAAAGTATACTTGGCTGCTCGCAGCATGGCCAAGTGGAGTTGTGCAGTGCTTTGGTTTGCTGGATAGGTGTAACTTGCCATGCGTTGGCCAGCCTCATTGTAGAGTGCTATGCTTTGAATAGGGCTTGTGGACTGAACCTGACAAATGTCTTTCACCGGATTTGGCCAACAACTCACGCGCCCACTTACAGGTTCTACTAAATAATTTGTTAGCGCTATTGTGCCTTTTCGATAGACGACAGAGCCAGAACCGTTGTCTTGGTAAACCAAATGAATTTCGTTGCCCCGAAGCACCAGATCACTGTAGAGTTGATTACCTGTTTGGTTGTCCGAGACCAAAACTTTGGAATTATAAAGTTGCTCAGCAAAACTAGTACTGGCCAATGATACATATACATCGTAATTGGTACCTGTGTTTTCATGCCAAGTGATGCCGATAAATTCTGAAGATGCAGCCATTCTGGGGTGGTTTTGATTGCCACTGGGTTGGGCAGGCCCCACTAGCGAATCTGTCGCCAAGCGCGTTATTTGGCTATCTAATGACGCGTTGGAAAGATAAATGCGGTAGGCACCAGAAGCTTTGCTGGCCGAAACGCTCCAGAGTGTATCGTTGATAATGACGCCATCTGGGGCTGTTGAAGGGCAGCTCGTGACCAGCCAGTCGAGTTGTTCGGTATTGCAAGCACTCAAAAAATTCGAACCGCTGTCATTGGAATAAACACCGTAGATATCGCGGAGGTTTTGATCGTTGTTGCGGTAGAGAAGAACTTGCTTGTTGGCTGCCAAAACAAGCTCCGCAGGACAACAGTCACAAGCTTCTTGCGGTATTGCAGCTGTAACTGGTTGTGAAGGCAAAAATGAAGCCCCCCAATTTGTGGAATGCAAGATATAATATTGTGGGTTGGTCCAGTTTTGGTCATGACCCATGTAGATGACGTGCGGATGTCCAGCTTCGTCTAGTTTGATAGAAGGAAGCCAAGCAACACCGGGTTGTTGGTGTGCTATTTCTTGGGTATCGAAGATACTCGCACCACCATCAAAAGAGCGCACTAAGTACATTGCGCCTGTTTCTAACGGATAAGTTTTATAGGCCAACATGATGGTGTCGCCTTTTGCACTGATATCTGCGGAGGTCCAGTTGGTGACATACGCCTGACCGCTGCTGGCAAGTTGAATAGGGCTACCGAATGCATTAGAGACCATCCGAGACAGGTACAATTCTCCGTTATTTTTTCCAAAAACCACCACTGGCATACCCTCTGCATTGAGCACGACTCTCGGTTTGGTGCTACCAAAAGACGATGCAGCAACGGTAATTGGGGCTTGCCAAGTAACTTCGAGCTGACCATAAAATGCATGCCAACAAAGCATTCCGAATGTAAGCAAACGTAATTTGAACGGACTTTTCATAGCAAGGATTTGGTAATTATGACTAAATTTAGCAATATGAAAGGTCTAATCGGCATTTTACTCCTTTTCTTTTTTGGGCAGCAGGCGCATGCCCAAGCGTTTGCCCGCAGTTGGGATGCCTGGTTTGGTCAGCTTCAGGTTGGCGCAGCAACGGGCCTTCAACAAACCGCCACAAGCTACACGCTTGGTCTGTACAAATCGGACCAAAACCACGGCTACGGCCTAGACTTTGGGGGTGTCACGCTTTCCGATTCTAAACTCTTGTACGGCAATCTTACCCTTAGCCAAGACCTCCTGCGCATTACCCGCAACATGCGTTCTCCATTATATCTTTATGGTTCGGTGGGTATTGGCCTCACGCACCTGCGCAATCCACTCTTACAAGACAAATTCTTGCTGCGCGGCGACGACATGATCCATTTTCAGGTAGGCCTTAGCCCTACTTACTTTTTTTCCAGAGACTTTGCATTACAACTTTGCGCCAAATACCAAAAACAAACCCTCATCGACTACCAACTAGACCGGCTATGGAGTATTCAATTGGGGCTTTTCTTTTTGATCCCGAATTTCAAACCATTCTAGTTTGCGCTTGTTGTAAAGGCAAACCATCCTTATGTCATTGATCCGAATAGACCGTTCCGAAATCCAAAAAATGGGCCGCATCGAGCGCCTCAACCTCATCAACAGTTGCACCGGCTATAAATCTGCAAACCTGATTGCCACTATCTCCAACGAAGGCAAAACCAACGTGGCGGTTTTCTCGAGTATTACGCACTTAGGTAGTGATCCCGCACTCATTGGTTTTATTTTGCGGCCAACAACTGTGCCGCGCCACACCTACCAAAACATCAAAGCATACGGTTATTTCTCTGTCAACCACATCAGCGCCGACCAAATCGCCGATGCCCACCACACCTCGGCCAATTACCCCGAAGAAATCAGCGAATTTGACGTCACCGACCTCGAACCCGTTTACCATGGTGGCTGCCCCGTGCCTTTTGTAAAAGGGAGCCCCATCAAATTGCTTTGCAAATACGTCAACGAATACCTCATTGAAGAAAACGGCTGTATTCACGTCATTGCCAGCATAGAAGCTTTGTTCTATGAAGAAGAATTGCTGGGCCCAGACAACTGGTTGCAACTCGATAAAGGCAAGGTTGTTGCCATCAATGGCCTCGACGGCTACGCACTTCCGCAACTTTTGGAACGATTTTCGTATGCAAGACCAAAAAAATAAGCACGCATGAAAACTTTATTTCTACTTCTCCTTTCGACCTATCTCCTTGTTTCTTGTGTTTCAGTACAAGAAGCACAAAATGTAGTAGAGCTTACCCAAAGCCATAACCGCATTGCTATTTTACCCATTCAGGCAATGGTTGAGCGCAAAATATGGATGAACCAAGAAAAATACGATGAGCTCTGCCGTATCAAAAGCGAAGAAACGCAACAACGCTTATTTAGACAACTCGAGTATTACAGCCGCAGCGGGGCCTTACACGCCGAACTGATGTCACCAGACGAAGTCAACGCCATCCTCTTTGGTGCAGGGTATCCGAACACCACCCTCAACAACAATGCTTTGTGCAGCCTATTGCAAGTGGACGCCATCATTTATGGCAATATCCAAGTGAGAGAGCCCATTAGTGAAGCCACGGCCGTCATGCTCAATAATATGGTGTCAAACTCCATGATGATTACCAATATCATCAACCTCGATCTAAGCCTTTACGATGCCAAACTTGGTCAGCAAATTTGGCACACCGAGCAAGTGAATCAAGGCCAAATGGGTTCGATCAAAGAAAACATGCAGCGCCAAGTTTGTCGTCGGGCCGTACGCAACCTGCCCTACACACTCAAAAAGCGTCGCTACAAAAAAGCTTACGCCACCATGAGCGGCTTTTAGTCGTCAAAATAATGCTCAAAATACGCATCCGTAAATAACGGATAGCTCAGTTTTTGTCGGCGTTCGATGAAGTTTGCTCGCAATTCTTGCTGCTCTTTGGACCCTAAGGCATTTGCAATTTTCCAACGGAAAAAAGAAACATACAATTCAATAAATTCGCGGTAACCATGTCGAATATGCCCGTAGGGAATATTTTGCAATATATTTTGGGCTTTAATGAACTGTTTTTCTTTGATGAGCAAGGATGTCTGAAATACCCGGTGAATGGAAACCTGTGAAAAATGATACCAGAACTTGATGTCGTTGATCAGGTGCTGCTTGCTGGCAACAAAAGCGTTCAAATCTGTATTCACCGTAACCATTGCTTGTACGGTTGGCTCGTAGAGCAATTCCGTAGCAAAATGTGGCTCTTGAGCCAGTCGCTGCTCCATACGTTCAATCAATTGGATACGGCCCGACGTAGATGAAGACACACACATTTGAATGCCAAAAATTCGACCGAACAAAATCGGATGCTGTGCCATTGAGAGTACTGGAATTTCCTTGAGCATACTTGCCGAAATAGGTTCCAGAGCTAACATCTTGCGCCAAATCTCAATACAACTTATAAACGTTTGGGTTTCAGGATCAAGTGAATCCAAGCTACTCAAATAGCGCACCCAATTGCCGTATTTCGCATTGAGCCGCCCATAATCCACAAAAATTTTAAAAACTAAATCTCTAAAATTGGGCTCTTGAAGCAATTTTTGCTCGAGCTCAAAATCATCAAAATTCCTAAAATGTAAACCGACCAAAACCCCAATTTGCGCTACTTCATCGTAAGGCAATTGCTCAAACTGAAAAGAAGGTTCTCTGAATAATAGCAGTAAGCCGTGAAGGTCTTTGCGGTTCAGTAATTCCCGAACGACAATCGTAAACGACAACGTAAACTGCTCTTGTCTGCGCTTGCGGTAACGTAAAACCTCTATCAATTCATTTGGGTCATCTAAAGATAGCGTAACATATAAGCCCTCCCAAGTCGGCCATGTATCCACCTCAGTAAAACGTTGCGTAAAGTCCTTGAACGAACGAAAACCGCAATAAATCCCTAGATGATCAAGGGTACTCTCTCTGGGCTTTCGATACTCAGCCAAACCAAATAACCGACGCAAGGTATTATAAGAAAGAACCGCACCCGTTTTCTCGTAAATATCTTGTGCAAGTGCCTCACAATCACCACGGTCGTCAATTTTCCGATTAAAAGTCTTTTCGATTTCTATTTTAAGCTCATCAATCATATTGCTAATGTATCGTTTGTGTATCAAATTAGCAACATGAATTGGGGATATTTGGTTTATGAATATTCCATTCAGTAAAATTGTAACGCTCTTTTTGGTTGTATCGGCAGTGGTTATCATTGGTTTATTAGTGGTCTTGCTGCTTGGTCTCCCAACTAATTGAAAAGTTGTAAAAAATATGAAGATTATATTTTCTCTGTTCAAATACAGAAATTCAAAAAGCAAATTCTTTTTCCGGTATTCATATTGAGCCTATTAGCACTATTGAT
>VFQS010003014.1_pt1 | contig 13182 bp, 9 predicted proteins | sample 3512361 | NCBI WGS metagenome assembly VFQS01 (sample SAMN10412375, study PRJNA504923) | tailings metagenome | isolation source: Relicate 1 Philex TSF3 active mining | place: Philippines
ATCGGGCATCGCAACCACAATTGACATCGATGGACTTGAGCGTCTATTTGGTATTTACAAGATTGAGGACGTTCCTTTTGCAATTGTTTATGGGTTTGAAAAGCTCGCAATTTTAAAACAGTGGAGGAAGCGAGCGATTGAACTAAGCATTGGATATTGCATCTTATTGCTTTTGGCTGGATTTGTAGTTCGCTCACACATCACTGTCCTGCGCCAACATAATGAAATAAGCAAGAACAATGCACTGTTGCGTTCAAGTGAAGCAAACTTTCGCATGTTGGCTGAGAATATGGCTGACATCGTGTGGCAAATCAATTCGTTCTTTAAAGTGAAATACACTAATGCTGCCGATGAAAGAGTACGGGGGTATTTCAATAGTGAAGTAATTGGCATTGACATTCGTGAGCAATTTACCGAACTTGGTCAAGAGATTTTTCAGCGAGAGATTGACAAACGGCTTCAGCTTGAAAAATCTGGTAACAAGGGATTGGCGATGAACTTCGAGTTGCCAATGCGTTGTAAGGATGGTCGTGAAATGTGGGTAGAAATTTCCTCAGTGCCAATTTACGGAGAGGATGGCGAGATCGAAGGATATCAAGGAGTTGCTCGCGATATCAGTCTACGAAGGCTGCACGAAGAAAAACTGATTCAGGCAAATCAGGAGATGGAAAATCGACTGTTAGAGGCTACTGAAGAAAAAACTGAGTTACAGGAATTGGCCTTACATGATGCAATGACTGGATTATACAATCGACGATTCCTTGATGCGGCAATTGTGCGGGAAATTACACTTTCCGAGCGTGAGAAAAGACCGCTTGCTGTGATCATGTTGGATTTAGATCATTTTAAAAATGTTAATGATCAATTTGGGCATAGTGCTGGGGATCTGGTCCTTAAGGCACTCGCTGATATCATGCGACAAACGTCGCGTGAGAGTGATTTAATATGTCGCTACGGTGGAGAGGAATTTATCGCAATTATTCCCAACATGTCAGCTTCTCAAGCTTTCGAAAGAGCAGAGATATGGCGAAGGCAACTGGAAGAAAATTCACTGAATTACGGTGGAAATGAAATAAAGATTACTTTGTCTGCAGGTATTGCTATTTATCCTGATCATGGTAAAAGCGGTGAAGAGCTCATTTTGTGTGCAGACGAAATGCTTTATAAGTCTAAGCGTTCCGGACGTAATCGGGTGAGCATCGCATAATTTTTTTTCAGTGGGCTACTGACATTTTTGATATGCGAAGCCCGTAGCTTAAGCTTTTTCGTTTCAATAGACGGCTATACGTTTTTGTTAGGTCTAAGGAAGTGCCATTCGGAACTAACCCCATTTTTGAATAAATTATTGTCTTTTGAAAAGCTTGTCTCGTTGACTGAGATTTCAGCCACTACATGGCGTCAATCAGTAATGCGACGCCACCTCATATCCTTACTATAAACTGTCCGTCTCCGTAAGATCTAAGGCCAAAAAACCACCGGCCGACGCTCCCGCCAACGCCCAATCAATTGCGAGCGCCATCTGTTGCAGAGCCGCTTTGCTATCGGGGTGATGCTGTCCATAGGCATGAAATTCGTGGGTCATATGTGGCCAAACATCTAGTCGGATTCGAGCGCCTTGCTGCGCGGCATAATTGGCGAAATCACGGTTCATATCCACCAAGATTTCTTTGCCACCCGCCTGCATATAAATCGGTGCGCTTTGGCGATAGTCTTTCGTGATCGGCGACACCATCGCATCGCTATAGTTGGTATTCCCTTTTAACCAACGGGAGAAGTCTTGCGTCATATACCCTTGCACCATATCGTAGTAATCATTCTCGAATAAACTTTTGCCGCGATCCGTGGTGTCTGGCCAGGCGCTGATCGGCATTCCCAAAGCAGGTTGCGGTAAGCCTTGTTCAATCAACTGCCAGAGCAACATAAGAACCAAGTGGCCACCGGCTGATTCGCCTGCAACGATAATGGATTGGGGTTCACATCCATCAGCCAGTAGATACCGATAGGCTGCGGCCGCATCGTCCATCTGGGCTGGGTGTGGGTGTTCAGGCGTTAGACGATAATCCGGGGCAAAGATGCGAATACCCAAGGTTTTAGCGAGTAGTGCAATGTAGTGGCGAGTCACGTCCATGTAAAACGTATAGCCGCCACCGTGCAAATAGAGCATCGTCACATCGGTACGCGCATTGCTGGGTTCAAACCAATCGCCAGGCGGCTCACCATGTTCACTTGGTGCAATACGTACATCGTCAGTGTTGTCGAGCACGGTGAAAACACTATCGAGAAATGCTCTTGTCTCACGAATATCGGGTAAGGACATGGCATAATTGAATTGGCGGCGCCAAAACAAAGTACCAATTTCAAACATGATAGGCCATTCTTTTTCCAATGGATTTCCTATCAATCGTCGCCACAAAACTTTCGCACTCACTTCATATAAATGATAAATACTCCGAATACGATGCGAGATACGCCCTTGAATAATTGTTGTCACCATGATGTCTGCTCCTATGCAAAATAAAACACAGGATGCCAGTGTGAAGAGTATTTCGGATAGAACGATGACGACATCGTGCGACGACTCTGCCTATCTGCATCTACCGCAAACCCTCCTCGCTTCTTGCATTTTCTCGGGCGTCGAACGCAACACGCTTGGACGTACCTTATCTGATCAGGATCGCTTCAATCATTATCCCGCCAGCCCTTTACCACAAATTAGTTGGATCTTTCAGGGACAATTGCACATGGTGATCGAAAACCATGAACGTATGCCAAGCTTAGGGCCAGCCTTGCCGAAGATCGTCGTCGCAGGGCCGCAAACCAAGCCCTGCGCCAGTTGGTCCCCCGGACCTGTGCATGCTTTGTCCGTCGCGTTTTATCCTGAGGCACTGGCGAAGCTCATTCAGTTGCCGATAAGAGATATTTGCAATCGAATTGAGCCATTGGAAGCCCTTGCTCCCCCCGCGTTTTTCGATTTGGCCAATGCGCTTTTTCATCAAAAAAGTAACTCCGTTTTTCACGCCTTGGAAACTTTACTACTGCCACTTTGGCAACAGCAAAGACAACATCACACGACCCCACTGCTTGGTGAATGGATACGCTCATTACTGACACGAGCCAGCTTTTCGGACACTGGCGTTGGACTACGTCAATGGCAGCGCCGTATCAAACAACTCACCGGGCAAAGTCAACAAGATCTTGATTGTTTTACTAAAGTCGAGGAAGTAATGCTACAAATTGTTGATGCGCCTAGCCAGAACACGCCTCCACTGGCGGACATCGCCGCTGCTTCTGGTTTTTCTGATCAATCGCACATGGGTAGATTGGTTAGACGGGTCACGGGCGCTTCACCGGCTCGTTTCCTACATTTACAACAACATGAAGAATCTTTTTGGTTTTATCGCCTTCTTGAAGGACACTTGCGACAAGCAAGACAAATTAATAAATAGTTAAAGCCAATTGCCAGTATGGGGTCAGGCTCGAATGGCACTTACTTAAGTCCTAAGTACATGAATTAAATCAGAGAAGCAGGCTAGCGTAATGGTAAGCTGTAGTCGCCAAACCATTGCCCCATCACTTAACGCTAGACAGCCCGTATATTGAATTTGTAAGCTGTGTTGTCAATGTCAGGGATAGACCGGTAATAAAAAATAATTCTCTGGCGACTTACCTGCACTGGTCACAGCAGACTGTAAATAGGCTAGATTCTCTGCACCGATTTCTGTTTCCAAGAAGTGTACATAGTCACCGTCTGTGAGGCCATGCACCGCGCTCAGTCTCTTATCCAGCGCCAGCCAAGCAAGTGTAAATCCTTGAGCGAATTCTGGCCCATAACGCTGATGGTCAGTTAGATCAAAGCCGATGCGAGAACGGTGGCAAGGATGATAGGGATGCCCATCACCTAACTGGGCTTCTTGCCACGCATAGAGCAAGTCCAGCACGCCGCCAGATGGCCCCATGTCGATTTGAGCTTGCAATGAACAAGCCTGCTTGGCCGTGGTGTGAATTAACTCATTGATGTAGCGTCAACGCTGGGGTGATGGTACTGACCTTAATAAATTGTTGGCAATCTTCGCGAGCGTAGGCTCAGCTGATTCGTTGTTAAGTTCGATGACAGCACCTTGCAAACGGTGCCGCCCAAAGCTATCTGCTGGGTAAGCTTGTATGCGGTAAGTGAAGTGCTGCGCTTGTTCATCTACCGCTTGCAAATAAACGTAGGTTTTGCCATCGATGCATGGTTCGATGGACCCACCTAAAGCGCCTTAGAACCAAAATGCAGAAATGAATTGACGTAATGTACGTTCAGCCGCATCGGCATAGAAGTGCTCTGGGGAATGTGCTTGATTCGGCATTTTGTTCATCATCTTAGGTTTGTCGAAAAATCGGCATGAAGTGTGCTTGCGTGAACGCGGCGCAAGCATCACAGGTCCAATTATAAGTGGTAATGATTATTATTCGCGATAAAAATGCTAATAAGCCAATATGTGTAAGGGAGTATTCTTATTTGCATTGTTGTGTTGCGAATATTCATGCAAGAGACCTCTGCAAAACTTTGGCCGCTCAGCTAGTGCGGAGGTCTCTGCAGGCCAGTTGCCTATCAAGGTGATTGCTTCGCATTGTCATCTTCTGGCACGTAAATAATTGAGCCATCTTTGAGCCGATAGGCAGTGCCGGCTTTTGCACCTTCACCTTGTCCCGCTTGGCCATTGCTCTTGTAGCGTTCAATCTTTTGTCCTTGCTTCACCAAAATTTCCATATTGGATTTGCCTGCATTGCTAATGACCGTCACGTCTGTTTTAGCAAAAGCATTGAGAATAGGATTTTTGGCGACGACGATGAGCAAGGCGGCGATCAGCACTAAAAATACATCGATCAAATTAACGACTGATAAAATTGGATCGTCGCTTTCTGGTTCGTGCAGGAGTTTCATTGTTTCACCTGCTGACGAATGTTAGCGATTTCTAGCATTTCTTCTGCCAACCAACGACGTCTGATATTGACGACAAAAAATGTGATGGATGCTGCGATCAAGGCCAAAATCACGGCAGAAAAGGCAACCATCAGGTTTTCGGACACTGCTGAAAAATTGCCATCGGAGAGTGATTTTAAGGCGGGTCCCATTGGGATCATCGTCGCCACCAAGCCCATCATCGGTGCGACGCGCGTCACGATACGCTCGGTCTCCATTTGTTTGTGGGCGAATACGTCGAGTTCATCATCACTCGCCGTACGATGTGCTTCCCACCAAAGAAATAGGGGCCGAGCAGCGCCACGACGTCTTTGCACGCATTCGATTAAAAATCGTCCAGCCACATAACAAGAAAATAGAAATAATAAAGCGATCAATAATAAAGTAGGTAGTAGGAAGAACTGACTCAGTTGGTACATGCTTTGTTCAAGTGACACTAACATAAAACCTCTCAATAAAAAAATAAAAATGGGTAAGGGGGCTAATTTTGGTACGTGCTTTTCTTTGATCGCATTTGCAAAGACATGCCGCAGATGAATGCCAATAACATGGCGATTACGCCCCATAATTCAGACAGATGCCAAAGTTTGTCAGGTGTATCTGGCGTCGATGGTGTCAGTTTTTGCAGTTGAAAACCTTTGATGATGGGAGCGACTTGCGAAGTAGGCTTTGTCGCCGCTTGTGGTGCCGCTTGAGTGGACTGCTTCGGCTTAGCGCTGACCTTTGTTTTTGACGCAGCCGACGGCTTATTTGGCACAGAAGGCAGCGCTTGTTGACCAAGACCAATAAACTCCGAAAACGTAGCATTGTCTGTGGTGACGTCATGTTGCTTCGCCAGCGCTAAATACTCGCGCTTTAGTTCATTCACTGTTGCCGCATCTGCCTTCCAATAGTCTTTGCGTGCAGCTTCTAACATCCGTTCAATGGTCTGCGCTAAGGCATGGGGATTATTTTCCTGAAACCATTTTCTTAAGCCCAATTGATGTTTGTCTTTGACATACACATCGACAAACTCTTGCCATTGATCATCACGCACGACTTCACGTGCGACTGCTTGCCAGCCCCAGAAATTATTCATTGAATCGACAATTTGTAGCGTGCCAGCGTATCCTTCAGCCATCAGTCCTTTGATATAACCTGGATGGAAATTTCGTGTTGCGAGTTCTTTTGCGAGAAACCCTGCTGCACTCTCTACTTTTCCTGATCCGTTTTGACCCGCCTCACGTAAATTTGAAATGTATAACTCTGGCGGCGTTCCATCTAGATGTCGTACCGCTAAGGAGATTCCTCCAAGATATTGGAATGGATCGTCGGTCGTCAGCATGCCGTAGAGATTTGAACTGCGCGACAGCACCGCAGCATCGGTTCCCCGCAAAGCTTCAGCGTACAGATTTACCGCATCGAGCTTATTGCCCCATTGACTTTGGTCTGCTCCGTAAGCAAATTGCATACGACTTAAATAGAGTTGAGCGAGTTTTTTATCACCGTCTTCTTTACTTTTCCAACTATTGCTGGCCAAGGTCGCGTCGTCTAGTCCTGTGCCGTAGCGGCCAGATTCTGACGAAAATATGCGTGTTTGTGCAGCGTTATTGATCTGGTCTTCAGGTATGCCAGCTTCTCGGAGTTTTGCTGCCATTTTCAAGCTGTTCTGAGCAACCGCATTATCTGTTTCCTTGGCTTGTGCCGCGATCTGAACCGCTTTGACTAATTGCTGCATAGTGTTGGGGAATTGATCGCGATAGAGCCCAGTCACAGAGAGCACCACATCGACGCGAGGACGTCCTAATTGCTCTCTCGGAATTAAGCGTACACCCGTTACACGTCCACCCGCATCCCATACAGGTTCTACACCTAAAGCCCAGAGTGCTTGTGCTTCCAAAATACCTTGATGACGCATGGTTTCGACTGACCACAGTGAGAAAGTCAATTTACGCGGTGAGCTACCGTGTTTTTGCTGATGCGCGAGAAGCAATTTATCAAGCGCTTCCTTGCCTGCGGCCCATGCTTGCTGTGTTGGTATCCGAGATGGATCAAAACCATATAGGTTGCGACCGGTAGGCAAGGCATCAGGATTTTTGATTGGATCACCGCCATACGAGCTTGGTATGTATCGTCCATCTAAGGCATGTAATAAGCTCGTTTGTTCTTGTTGCGCAGCTAAAGACTGATACCAACTATGTGCCAATTTGAGCTTGTCCTGTAACGCAATTGGTAAATTTTCTGGCATCTTCTGTTCTAAAATATAGTCATCCATCATGCGGTAGGCGAGATTTTTTTGAAGTTGGCGATAGTCGCCTACCATCACTTCATCTAAATCATCGTCTTTCACTTTTGCCCAGCGGCCAACCGCTTCCCAGTAACCGCGACCTAGCATCAATAGGACGGTACCGATACGATGCGTATGTTGTGGTGCAACTCCGAATGTGTGTAGTCCCAATGGCTGCGCAGTTTGCGCTAGTTCGTGTAAATGATCATGTACCAGCGTGACAAAACCTTGGAAGTCATGCGCTATTTTGTCGTCGCTCCATGCTAAATCTTTATCGATTTTTTGCGCTTTAACGCGTTTTATCAAGTCTTGTGCAATTTTGTCTTTGACCGCACCCAGATCTTGTGCCAACCATGCATGCAGTAAATCATGAATTTCGATCAAAGAATCGTGCAATCCTGCGGGCGTAAAAGCAGGTGTCTGATGCGTGATCGTTACCGCACGCCCACGTCGTTTAGCTTGTAAAGCTTCGCCAATATTATCGACAATGTAGGGGTAGATCACAGGCAGATCGCCTAACGCCAGCAATGGGTAGTCATACACGGACAAGCCCCTTTCTTTACCAGGCAACCATTCTTGTGAGCCGTGGGTGCCGTAATGAATTAAGGCATCTGCTTTGAATTGTTGGCGAAGCCATAGGTAGCTGGCGAGATAGAAATGTGAGGGAAGTGCTTTGGGATGATGGTACAAAGCTTTTTCCTTTTCCTCCCATTTTTCCCCGCGTGGTGCTTGAGGCAGCATCACCAGATTACCGAGTTTAAAGCGCGGCACCACAAAGTAACTTTGACCTCCTTTTTGTATCGTCATCGCTGAACGCTCTGGGTCTCCCCAGCGCTGATTCAAGGCATCTTGAACTTCTTTTGTTTGTTGCTGTAGCCATGATCGATAGCTTGCAACAGGAAATAATTCTGCTAGGTCGTCGCGTAAGAGACCAGGCAATTCGCCGTCACGATAAGAAGGGGCGAGCAGACGCTGCAAGTTACTGGTGAGTGTCGTTTCATCGTGCACACTTGTTTGATAACCATCCTTGCGTAAGACCTCCAAAGTTTGCACTAAACTCCTTGGCAAATTTAGATAAGACGCAGACAGATTTTTTTCTCCAGGTGGATAGTTCCAGAACATCAGCCCCAAGCGCTTCTCTGCATGTGGCTTTTGCTGAAGTGCTAGCATGCGCAGTGCTTTGTCTGCGAGTGCTTGGCTTTGTTCTGGAATTGCTACGATTTGATCAGCACTCTTATCATGTGCTGCAATAATCATGATGTCGCTGATACCCGTGTATTCGGATTGTGCCAAATAAAAAGGGACATCAGCCAAGGCCAAGCCTTGCTGATCTGCACGCCATTCCTTGCTATCACCGCGACGGTAAGCAGTCGCTTGTAATACGGGAACACCTAATCCGGCGAAGTCAATTTTCCTGAGCTCTGGCGCTAGCATGATTTGGGTGTTAATGATTAAATCCACTAGGCTTTTCCCATCCCTACTCAGAAATGGGATGACGCTCTCGGTTGCGGCGGCATAGACTGGCATGGCGATTGCGCCACGTGCTTCTATTCGTTGCACCAAATCGTCAAACCAAGAGGTTTGCTCGGACGATAAATATTGCTGGTGAATCAAGATCGCAACGACCGAGCCTCGGGCTGAAACTGATTGCCCTTGTCGCACTCGCCAGTTTTTAAAACTATCGACGCTGGAGAAAATTTCTCCGTTGGCTAGCGGATGATAAATTCCCTGCGTAGGGTAGATGATAGGTGCGGGAATCCCAGCAAAATGACGATGTTGCAAGTGAGCTTGAAGCACTTTAAAGAATGCCTCAAAATTTTTTCGACCACCTTGAGAGTAGTGCGTTAAAAGTCGCTTGGCGGTTTCCTCAGGAAATTGACCGAACGATGCTTGTGCTTGATATAACCAAACCCAAGGTAATTTCAATCCGGGTAATGCTTTGGATAAACGTCCTTTAACGTAATCTTGTAAATAAGAATCGATAAATACAGCCGCGTATGGAGTAAATAAACCAGCATCTGTATCGGCGGGTAATTTATCGACATAACGAACTTCTACCTTCAATCTTAGTGGCGCTGCAATTTCATTTAATAGGCGGAATTTACCCGTAGGGACATTCGATGTTGCGATAAATAGGATCGATTTCGAAGGCTCTTCCGCACCAAGAGCGGAAGAGCTAACCAGCGCACTGAATAGCGTCAAAGCGACGACAAGTGTACGTAAGAATGACATTAGAAATCAGCCTGTAAACTTAGGTGAAAAGAACGTCCTGGCTGGGAATAAAACGCCACACCTTGCGGATTCGGTGCATCGGCTTGGCGTATATCACTCCAGAGCCAGTATTTTTTATCCAGCAAATTGCTAATACCTGCCTGAATGCGGTAGTGTTTAGACGGCGACCACCATGTACTCAGATCTACGGTTGCATAGGCTGCGGGCTTGAAATAAGGACTCGGTGTGTCGTCCACATCTTTTTTTCGTGCTGCGCCACGAATTCTAGTTTCTAAACCCCAAGCTGTGGTTTGATACATTAGCCCAGCACTAGCACGCATGGGTTCAATCGAGTTGAGAGCTTGCTGATTATCCTGATTTTCACCATGACTGTAAGCAAATGCAAAGTCTGCTTGCCATGATGGTGCTAAAGTCCAACTGCCACGCGTTTCTGCGCCATAGATGCGTACCTTGGTGAGATTGATTGAGGTATTGGTTCGCCACGCTGGGCTGGGTGCATAACAGCGTGGATCGCTAGGGCAACTCAATTGAACTGTCTCGATAAAATCGCGATAACGGTTGTCGAAGATCGCGATGTGCCAACGCATGTTATCTGAGTTACCTCGTAATCCAAGTTCAAGACCATTGCTGGTCTCTGGTTTGAGATCGGCATTTGGGACAACTGAGTAGAATTGACTAGAATTACGAAACGCGCCATTCACTTCTGAATAGTTTGGCGCGCGGAAGCCTTTTGCCAGTTGTGCATAGGCTTGTAAAGACGGATCGACGCGCCAGCGTGCGCTAATTTTGGGAGATACAGCACTATGGGTAGGCGCGCTCAGTGTTCTGCCCAATAAGCTTAGTGTTTGCTGCGCTAACGCATCAATTTCTGGACTAAGCTGGGTACGATCATAGCGTACCCCCATCGCTAATTGCAGGGCGCCATTTGCAAGTCCGTCGATTTCATCTTGTATAAATAAGCCAGATTGTGTGGTTCTGCCGTTGGCGAAATCACGCAAGGGATAGGTTTCTCCAGCCAGACTATTTAAATTTGTTCCGGTTGTTTCGTTGCGAATTTTCGCATCCCGTTTCTCTTCAACCTGAACCCGACTCCAATCCAAACCACCGCTTATGATGTGTGTTAATCCCGCTGTTTCCCAAGCTTTTTCGACTAGCGTGTTCAGACCGCGTGTTGATTGGTCAAAAAAGAAGTCTTGATCGAGCGAGCAATTGTTTCCTGCTCCCGCAGCGGCCGAACAAGTTGCCGAAGTATTTCGACGTAGCGCGATGTTGTGGTTATGCGTCTGCGCATTTTGGGAAAAGAGACGCGCACTGAATCGATCATACCAAGCCTGTTGGGGTTGATGTTCCCATTCAAGACTGCTGCGTACTCGTCGAACCTGATCATCACCTTGCATGCTGGTGAGCTTAGGCATAGAGGCGGCTAAGCGTAAGATGTCATTTTCAGATTGGCTTTCTCGTCCTTCAATAGTCCAACTTAATTTGTGACTAGGTTCGGGACGCCAAATTGCTTTTGTCAGGACACCGTAATCGGTATTGTCTTGTGGATTTGGTTTACTACGCGTAGGTGATTTGGACGCATCTTCACCTTTGTTTTTTGTTTCTTGCGCAGAATTGTGTGAAGCGCCAAACAACCAATCTACACTACCAGTGCGAGCTGCAAGCAAAGCAGTTTTTGTCCACCCTTGATTGCTGCCGTTGTAGCTTAACTTGAGTCGTGTTGCTGTAGTTTGTTCAGCGCCTAAAAGATCCTGTGGTTTTAGTGTGATATAGCCAACGACACCAGCCAGTGCATCCGAGCCATACAAGCTTGACGCTGCTCCGCGAACAACTTCCACTTGTTTTAGGAAGTCTGGCATGCTGCCAGGCGTTGCGCTCATGGTGAAATTGGTTGGGCCACCACCATTGTAGTAATCGGGTAAGCGAACCCCATCGACTGTCTGCAAAACTCGGTTGTCCTCAATCCCCCTTATATTGACGCGTGTCGCACCAAAGCGGCGCAAGTCTTTTGCCATCGCAATATCCGGCTCATCTTTAAACAAATCAGCACTGCTACCAATAAAACGACGATCTAACATTTTGCGCTCTATGCTGGTGACCGTACCCGAGACGTTCTCTGCTTGAGTTTCGATTCGTGTGGCTGTTACCACGGTGGTTCCTAAATCCTGACTTTTTGGTGGGGCCGTTTGACTTTGCGCCATTGCTAGTTGTTGTGCAAATATCGTTGCAATTGCTAATGCCAGTTGATGACGGTGACTGATAGGGCGATTTGATGAAATGACTTTACGCATAGGATTCCCAAGCAAACAAACGCTATCCAGCTAAGCTGGTAAGCTTATTTTTTAATGAAGAAATGAAAGAAGTGAGGAAAGTAAGCGCAGACCTTGAGTGCCGAATGAATCTGCGGAATAGCTTTCCATCAAAGGCTGGCGAATGCTGGCTGGGTTCAGCTTTAGAGTAAATCTGAAAGGTCTAAAGCAATTAATGCAAAGCGGATTCTATCATAAATGAGAATCATTCTCATTTGATTGAGATCAATTGATTTCTATATTCATGAAATATGTATCGAAAAAAGGATAAGGACTTACTCTCAAATTAGGGTAGGCATCTCTATTTCGCTTTGATGCGGGAGGCGATAATGGCGCTGAGAAATATACTTGTGCGTTTGAATCTCTCCATTTCTGATGAGGTTAGTGTTGGCGGAATTTTACATTTCTTAGATTTTTTAAAGTTATGTCTGGCAAATTGGGCAGATTAGTGCCCAAATGAATTCGGCCAATCAAAGTTGTTTGCGCGACTATTTAAAGAAATAGCTTAGCGATCTTGGTCGCTTCAACTGGGCATCTCTGTTGATGAAGTGTGTTTCTTTTGATCCAAGTCATTGTAAATATAAATGAGAATGATTTACATTTATATTTTTCAACGATCATAGATCATGCTATTTCTACTATGAGTACCTCTTTAAATCGTCGCCACTTCCTGTATTCTCTTGCTGCACTTGGCTTGGTACCACAGACATCATTTTCTATGAACCCTAGGTTTCAGAAGGGGGAGTTCGAAGGGGACAGTGAGCAAATAACCCTCATCGGGGCCTCTTGGCGCGGACCTAAGTTGGACGACACACATTATGCCGGTGTATTAGCTGCAAATTGGGAGCGCAAGACTTTGGAAATTCGTTATCAGGTCGCTCTGCCTACGCGCCCACACGGTTTGGTATCTGAAGTCGGTGGTGGATTGCTAGTCAATGGTGTACGTCCCGGTACGTGGCTCATGAGATGCGACGGCAAAGGCAAAATTGTGCAACAAATCGATGTCACAGCTGAATCTCAAAGTGTTCGCTTAAGTGGCCATATCGTTGCAGGTAAAGAGTTGCTTTACACAACAGAGATCGACTATAAAAATGATCAGGGACGCATCGGTGTACGTGATCCTCAAAGTCTCAAAAAAATTGATGAGTGGGCAAGTGGTGGTATTGAACCACACCAAGCGCTGATTGACGAGGCGGGCAGACTCTTGATTGCCAATGGCGGGGTGCGACGCTCGCTGTCAGATAAGAAGTACGACTTGCATCGTATGGATTCTAGTCTGGTCCGCCTAGATGGTCAAAATGGGCATCAAATGGAACGATGGGCATTGGATGACCCGCGTCTAAGTATGCGTCATATTGCTTGGAGTCGTTCGCCAATGGATGGCAAACTTAGATTAGGCATCGCTATGC
>VFQS010003015.1_pt1 | contig 13179 bp, 17 predicted proteins | sample 3512361 | NCBI WGS metagenome assembly VFQS01 (sample SAMN10412375, study PRJNA504923) | tailings metagenome | isolation source: Relicate 1 Philex TSF3 active mining | place: Philippines
TGCGAATTCGAACTATCTTTGCCTGAAGCCTATTTCACCAATTGCCGCGAAGCTGATCGTAAGATTAGACCTTTGAGCATCCTAGCTGCTGTTAATTATTTAGAGTCTCTTTTGAATGTTGCTCCAGCAGGACTATCTTGTGTGATTGCAGGATTTGGGGAAGAACAATGCGATGAATATCGTATTTCTTTTGCATTAAAAGGTTCTAAAGAATTAATTTATGGCGTGATCTGGCCTTTATACGATCGTGAGTCAGTTGCGAATGACGCTATTAATGACATCTCGATTGAAGACAGCCCTATTCGAGAAATCTACGACACAATCAAAGCTGCTGGCATTGAAGATCAGTTCAGACACGCCGATCTATATAAACCTGAGATGTGCGAGGATTGTGGCGCGCCAATGTTTGTTGATAGAGCCGGTGAAATTGTTCACGCTGAGATGCCTGACGACACCCCAAGTCAACAACCGTTGTTTCACTAAAAATTAGTATATAATTATGTACAAATTATTGTACATAATTAAAGGCTAAATGCATGGGTGCAATTCAATCAATTTTCGCCAAATCAACTATCAGCATTTCTGATTTACGCAAAAATATTAGCTCAATCATTCAAGACGCAGGCGATTGCCCCTTAGCCGTCTTGAATCACAACAAACCAGCAGCCTACATCCTATCTGCCAAGGCATATGAAGCCCTAATGGAAAAACTTGATGACGCACGACTAGTTGATACAGCAAAAAAACGCCTAAATGGCAAAAGAGTAAAGGTAAAACTGGATGACCTATGAGTTGGAATTTAATTCCAACGCATTACAAGAATGGCACAAACTTGATTCAACAATAAAGCTACAACTTAAAAAAATACTAGAAAAAAGACTCAGAAATCCTCATATTCCTTCAGCTAAATTACATGGGGATTTAAAAAACGCTTACAAAATAAAAATTAAGAAATCTGGGTATCGATTAGTTTACGTAGTTGAAGATAAAAAAATGATTGTTTTAGTTCTAGCTGTTGGCAAAAGAGAAAAATCTACTGTCTACAATCTAGCGATAAAACGTCTTTAAGGTCAAATTAGGCTTAACCTTTAGACTCTACTCGCAACCAAATCTCGTTGCGTCTAAAGAATGGCAATGTCCATGGTGGGTTGTAACGTGATAACTGCACTGTGCCTTGCGCAGTCAATGTTTGCTGTTTAAGCCATGCCTCTAATCTTTTAGTTTGCACCTGCATCTTTTCTTCATCAACAAAACCACTGAATCTAACTACCGCAAGATCATGTGATTTGATCTCACGAATCACAATGTTTTTATTTTTAGGCTTAGGCAAAGTCTCTAAAGAGTATTTGGATGGCATTACAAACGATAACTTCCATGTTGCCTGTTGATTACCGCCCTGGCTTTCTACAGTCACAGGAGCCGTCATAGCAATCTTAGATGACAAATCCGGCTCCACTGTTACTGGAGCGGTCATCTCAATTTTTTCAGCCTGTTTCTTAAGAGGATCCTCATTGTTGCCAAAGATGTAATCAGCCACCTGTCTAAAGCCACGATTTGATGCCTCACTCAAATCTCCAGTAACAACAACCTCAGCAATGATCATCGACTCATAGCGACGCAACTCAAAATCACCGTCTTTAATGACCACTTGATACTTGGGTTCTTCAATAGCCATTGCATTACCAATCTGTATAAAAGCTAATATCAATCCAAAGAGGATGTGCGCAATATTTTTCATTGATACGTTTATTGTTCTTTTCTTCTAAAGACTGGCTTGGTCTCAGTGCTTTCTTTAGGAGCGTACTGATAACCTTCTGAATCAAAATCCTTCAGATCCGCCGCTTTTTCAATTTTGTTGTCAATGATGAAACGCGTCATCAAACCTCTTGCGCGCTTGGCATAAAAAGAAATGATTTTGTATTTGCCAGCTTTCTCATCCTGAAAAACTGGGGCTATCACCGGATAACCTAACTGGTCGACTTTCACAGACTTAAAGTACTCGTCAGAAGCCAAGTTGATTAATAACTTCGATTTTTGCTGGTCCAAGTCTTTTTTAAGTGCGTTGGTAATTTTGTCACCCCAAAAAGCATAGAGGTCTTTACCCACCGTATTTTTAAAAGCCGTGCCCATTTCTAAGCGATAAGGCTGCATTAAGTCTAAAGGCTTTAAAACACCATACAAACCAGATAAGACTCTGACATGGTCTTGCGCATAATCCAATGCCTTTGGTTTTAGGGATGGCGCATCCAAACCCTCATAAACATCACCGTTAAAAGCCAGGATTGCTTGCTTGCTATTTTTGCTTGTAAATGTTTTAGACCAATCGCCAAAACGAGCCACATTCAGCGCTGCCAACTTATCAGATAGATCCATTAACTCTGCAACTTCTTGCAAAGATAGCTTTTTCAAATCTTTAATTAATTTAGCCGACTCATCGATAAAAATAGGTAAAGTATGCTTATCCGTGCTTGGTGGCGTTTCGTAATCCAAACTCTTTGCGGGCGAAAGTACTATCAACATGGCAGAATGATTAAAAATAATGAATACAAATAATACTGCTTTGAGACAAATTACGCTCCCTACCCGCTTACCTAAAGTTGGCACCACTATTTTTACGGTGATGTCAGCATTGGCCAATGAGCATCAAGCCATTAATCTAGGTCAAGGTTTTCCAGACTTTGGTTGCGACCCAGCTTTGCCTAACGCCGTTCATGAGGCCATGCAGGCAGGTCACAATCAATATCCTCCAATGGCAGGTGTTGCGCCACTACGTGAAGGCATTAGCAAAAAAATTGCCGCTTTGTATGGCAAGCACTACGACCCTCAATCTGAAATCACAATTACTGCAGGCGGCACACAAGGTATTTTTACAGTGATCGCTTGTGCGGTGGGCCCTGATGATGAAGTGATTGTGATTGAGCCGGTTTACGACTCTTACATACCAGCCATTGATACAGTTGGCGGCAAAGCTATTCCAGTCCAATTAATTGTAAATAGAGATGCCCAGGGCAAGATCACAGGCTATGAAATTCCATGGCAGGCAATCAGTGAAGCCATCACGCCACGCACCAAGATGATCATGATTAACTCGCCACATAACCCTACGGGCATGGTGTGGGAATCAGGTGACCTTGAAAAACTCGCTGAGATTGTGCGCAACACCAATATTTTGATTTGCAGCGATGAAGTGTATGAGCACATGGTCTACGACGGACAGATGCATCAAAGCGTGGCACGTCATCCAGAGTTAGCAAATCGTAGTTTTGTTATTTCTAGTTTTGGTAAAACTTATCACGTCACAGGTTGGAAAGTTGGCTATGTAGCAGCACCTGCAGCGCTGACTCATGAATTTAGAAAAGTTCACCAGTTCAATGTGTTTACCGTCAACACTCCGATGCAATATGGTCTTGCGAAATATCTAGAAAACGCTGACCACTACCTGAACTTGCCTCAGTTTTATGAACAAAAGAGAAATTACTTAAGAGCAGGTCTTGCCAAAACCAAGTTCCAACTACTGCCCTCACCGGGAACTTACTTTCAGTGTGTGGATTACACACAACTTGGCATCCCGGAGAGTCAATTAAATAGCGCGGACTTTTGCCAATGGCTAACGACAGAGGTTGGTGTGGCGGCAATCCCTGTATCTGCTTTTTACAGTAACCCTGTCGAATCAGGGGTGATTCGTTTTTGTTTTGCTAAAAAAGAAGAAACTCTCGTAGAGGCAATTACGCGATTGCAACGTTTATCAAAATCTTAAGTGGGAATTGACATGAAACAAACTCAAAAACCGATTGATATTTACAGCTGGGCAACCCCTAACGGTCACAAAGTACACATCATGATGGAGGAATGTGGCTATCGTTTAGGTAAAGACTGGTTGGCTCACCCAATTGATATTGGTGCTGGAGATCAGTTCAAGAAAGAGTTTTTAAAAATCAGTCCCAACAACAAAATACCCGCCATGGTCGACCCTCATGGTCCTGATGGCAAACCTTTTGCTTTGTTTGAGTCTGGTGCGATCCTTTTGTACTTGGCAAGTAAAACTGGCAAGTTCCTACCAAAGACAGACCGCGCTAAATTTGAGGTGATGCAGTGGCTCATGTTCCAAATGGGTGGCGTAGGTCCAATGTTAGGTCAAACACATCACTTCAGAATTTATGCACCAGAAAAAATTGATTATGCGATCAATCGCTACACCAATGAAACACGCAGGTTATATGGCGTGATGGATAAAGAATTATCAAAAAAACCATATATTGCGGGCAAGGAATACAGCATCGCTGATATAGCTATTTTCCCTTGGACACGCTCTTGGAAAAACCAAGGTCTTACTCTTGAAGAGTTTCCCAACGTTTTGCGTTGGCATGAGGAAATCGCAGCACGCCCTGCTGTTCAACGTGGCGTAGAAGTTTTAACGTCTCTTAGAAGGCCTTTGGTAGATAACAAAGCAAGAGATGTTCTTTTTGGCAAAACTCAATACCAAAAAAGATAGTTGTTGCTTAATAGTTATTGCTTAATTTTTAGATAAAGCGATTTAAGTACAACCCATAGAGCAGGTAAGCCAGGAATGATGATCATGGCTAAAGCCACTATGGAGAAATTGGCTTTGACCCAATGATGCTCGCCAATCAAATAACCAAGCCCCGTTAAACCCACCACCCACAAGATGCCACCAATTAGGTTGTAGGTCGCAAAGCGGGGATATGACATCTGTGCAACCCCCGCAATGAATGGTGCAAAGGTTCTAATAAACGGCATGAATCTGCCAACGACAATGGTAATGGGCCCATGCTTTTCGTAAAAAGCATGGGTTTTATCAAAAGCTTCTTTGTTAAACCAACGTGAGTCTTCCCAAGCAAATACTTTAGGACCAAACCAACGCCCAATTGAGTAGTTAAGAGCATCGCCTGCTACAGCAGCAATCAGCAAAAGAATTAACAAAATTGGCAAACTCATGCCACCCACAGCAGCGATGGCACCGGCCACAAACAATAATGAGTCACCCGGCAAGAATGGCATCACCACAAAACCTGTTTCAACAAAGATGATGGCAAACAATAAAACGTATACCCAAGCACCCCACTGATCAACCACCGTGACCAAGTGTTTATCTAAATGCAAAAACAAATCTAGCAGGTAAGCAAAATCCATTACTGAAACACCACAGTACTCTTACCATTTAAGAGAATGCGATGCTCTGCATGCCAACGAACAGCTCTAGATAAAGCCATACACTCCACATCACGACCCACTGCTGCCAACTGCTCTGGATCCATTGAGTGATCTACACGCTCAACGCCTTGCTCAATGATTGGACCTTCGTCTAAATCAGTTGTGACGTAGTGGGCTGTGGCACCAATGAGCTTGACACCCCTCTGATGAGCCTGCCAATAAGGTTTAGCGCCCTTAAAGCTTGGCAAAAACGAATGATGAATATTGATTGCCTTACCAGATAGCTTTTCGCAAACCTTGGGAGACAAAATTTGCATGTATCTAGCCAATACAACCAAATCAATTTTCTTCTGGTCGATCAATTGCAACAACTGTTGCTCTTGCTCATCCTTACGCGCATCAGTAGCACTTGAGAGTGGCATGTGATGGAATGGGATGTTGTAGGTCTTAGCTAAACCTTCAAAGTCTTGATGATTCGATACGATTCCTGCGATTTCAATTGGCAAGTAACCACTATGAGTTCTAAATAACAGGTCATTCAAACAATGCCCCAACTTAGACACCATGATTAATACCTTGGGCTTACTAGCAGCGTCAAAGAGCTCCCAATCCATCTGGAACTGTTGGCCAACTGCGGCAAAAGAAGACTTTAATCGCTCTAGGTTCAGAGCTTGGGTGGTTTGGGCAAAATGCACCCTCATAAAGAAACGATTCGTGAATGTGTCACTAAATTGCGCCGAATCAAGAATATTGGCCGTTTCGGTAAATAGGAAATGGCTGACCGCATGGACAATACCAGGACGATCAGGACAGGCAATTTTTAGAATAAAACCTTGTGTAGACATACCGCCATTATCCATAAAGCGCTGATTTAGAGCTAAAAATTCGCTATCAATGCTAGTTGAAGCTTAAACTTATACTTTTGATATTTAAATAAAGAAAGTTTAGATATGGGCATTCAATCTGTTGGCATTATTGGCGCAGGAACAATGGGCAATGGTATCGCCCAAGCTTGTGCAGTTTCTGGATTAAATGTGGTGATGGTTGACATCAGTGATGCGGCTGTACAAAAAGGCTTAGCGACGATTTCAGGTAGCTTAGACCGCCTCATTAAAAAAGAAAAAATGACAGAAGCAGAAAAATCTGCGGCGCTATCTCGCATCAAAACCAGCACCAACTATGCAGACTTCAACAGCACACAAATGGTGATTGAGGCTGCTACTGAGAACTATGAACTAAAGTTAAAGATTCTTAAGCAGTTAGATGGCATTGTGAGCAAAGACACCATCATCGCCTCTAACACTTCTTCTATTTCTATTACACAGATGGCTGCTGAGGTGAGTAACCCAGAGCGCTTCATTGGTATGCACTTCTTTAACCCAGTGCCGATGATGGCTTTGGTAGAAATCATTCGCGGCTTACAAACTAGCGACGCCACTCATGCACTAGTGCAAAACATGGCAAAAGATTTAGGCAAAGAGCCAATTACTGTTAAAAATGCACCAGGCTTTGTGGTGAACCGCATCTTAGTTCCAATGATCAATGAAGCATTCTTTGTATTGGCTGAAGGCTTGGCTACTCCTGAAGATATTGATGCCGGTATGAAGTTGGGTTGCAACCACCCAATTGGGCCACTTGCTCTAGCAGACATGATTGGCTTAGATACTTGTCTAGCCATCATGGAGGTCTACTTCAAGAATTTCAATGACTCTAAATACCGTCCATGCCCGCTATTGCGCGAAATGGTGGCAGCTGGCTACCTCGGTCGCAAGTCAGGCAAAGGTGTCTACGACTACAGTTAATCACCATGCTCGCACCTATCACCAAGATTCTAGGCTACGCAGGATTAATTCCATTTATCCTGCTTTCAGCACTTGTCCAATTTGGTGAATCTCCATGGGATTTTTGGGCAGCTAATTCTTTATTGCTATATGGCGCGAGCATCGCTTCATTTGTGGGAGCCTTGCACTGGGGTCCATTGCTAGGCCCACAATCAAATACTGTGACAAATAATTACTGGCGCGACAAAGGCGCTTGGATATGGGGGGTCATACCTTCTCTATGCGCCTGGATTGCATTGCACTTGGCATTCTCTACAGGCTATTTTGTGATTGCTGTCACTTTACTAGTTGCGCTTTTAGTAGATAGGCAACAATTCCGCCACCTTATCAGTGATGAGAATTACCTCGCGGAGTTTCTAAAAATGAGGGCTGCCCTCACCTTGGTAGCTACTGCTAGTTTAGTTTGGGCTGGCATTGCAATTAGGCAGTTCTAACTACCTAATTGCAATAGGACTTATTAATGCTCGTGCGCTTTGGCTAGCAACTTTTCTGTGTAAGCAATAGCTAGAGCTGAAACAACAAATGTTAGGTGAATAACTGTTTGCCAAAGTAATGTCTTGTCATCCATGCTTGGCGCATTAATGAATGTCTTCAATAAGTGAATTGAAGAAATACCAATGATGGCTGTTGCAAGCTTTACCTTGAGAACACCTGCATTGACATGAGACAACCACTCTGGTTGATCAGGATGATTTTCTAGTTCAAGGCGGGACACAAAAGTCTCCCAGCCACCCACAATCACCATCACCAACAGATTTGAAATCATCACCACGTCAATCAAACCTAAAACAATCAACATGATTTCTGTTTCAGTAGTGCCACCTTTAGCCATCATCATGGTGATGAGGTGAACTAGCTCATGCCAGAATTGATAGACATACACGCCCTGAGCAATAATCAATCCCAAATACAAAGGAGCCTGCAACCAACGGCTCATAAAGATCCAACGAGGCAATGGGCGCAATTTAGCTTCTAGAGGATGGGGGGTGTTTGAATTCATGAATGTCCTAGCTCTTTTTAAGTTAATCACTAAAATATTTTTTAGTGTCACAACATGCGACAATTCTAATATTGAATCATGTCATTATTACAAAATAACGAGCATTCTACGCCTCTGGCCGAAACCTTGCGCCCCAAGACTTTGGACGACTTGGTAGGTCAAACTCACTTATTTGGCGCAGGCAAACCACTTGATTTAGCTTTCCGTTCAGGCAAACCTCACTCAATGATTTTATGGGGGCCTCCTGGAGTTGGAAAAACCACAATTGCTCGTTTAACAGCCCATGTCTTTGATTGTGAATTCATCGCCCTATCGGCTGTTCTAGCAGGCGTTAAAGAAATCAGACAAGCGATTGAATTAGCTGAACATCATTTACAGCAATTCAACAAAAAGACTATTTTGTTCGTTGATGAAATTCATCGCTTCAATAAATCACAGCAAGATGCACTCTTGCCTTATGTTGAATCTGGTTTAGTAACGTTCATTGGCGCAACCACTGAGAACCCATCCTTCGAAGTTAATTCCGCATTACTCTCAAGAGCACAGGTCTATGTACTTAAGTCTTTAACAAAAGACGAGTTATTGCAATTACTCACAAGAGCTGAAGAATCTATCAAAGGTATTACTTTTGATAATTCTGCAAAAGAGATGTTGGTTACTCTGGCTGATGGTGATGCAAGGCGTTTTCTTAATTTGGTTGAGCAAACCTATCATGCAGCCAACACCAACCAAGTCACACTGGTATCTGCAGAGTTTTTAAAAAATTCTTTGGGCGAACTGACCAAGAGATTTGATAAATCGGGCGACCATTTTTACGATCAAATCTCTGCCCTACATAAGTCTGTGCGTGGCTCTAATGCAGATGGCGCCCTGTACTGGTTTTGCAGAATGATTGATGGCGGCGCTGACCCCAAGTATTTGGCGCGCCGCATTATTCGGATGGCTTGGGAAGACATTGGTTTGGCAGACCCAAGAGCCATGCAATTAGCTAATGATGCTGCCTTAACGTATGAACGCTTAGGCAGTCCCGAAGGTGAACTGGCTTTGGCTGAAGCACTGATTTATTTGGCTGCAGCCCCGAAGAGCAATGCGGCTTATCAAGCCTATAACCAAGCGCGCTCATTTGTGGCAGAACATGGCAGTGATGAGGTGCCGATTCATTTGCGCAATGCGCCCACCAAACTCATGAAAGAACTGGGTCATGGCAAAGCATATCGTTACGCCCACGATGAACCCCATGCCTATGCCGCAGGTGAAACATATCTACCGGATGGCATGAAAGACCAAGATTGGTATGAACCTACTGACCGAGGTTTAGAGACGAAAATCAAAGAAAAGTTGGCATTTTTAAAGTCTTTAGACGCTGCCAGCAAAAAGAATAAGTAAGCAGAATTAAATAAGCACAACAGAATAAGAACAACTAAGTAAGAACAAATAAATAAAAAATAAAGTTACAGAAGTAAAAAAGCCTGCACAAATAACTGTGCAGGCTTTTTATTAAGCGCTGGGGATTTAAACCAGCATGTCAGCCCAAATGTTTCTGGCCCAAGCTTTTGCATACTCACCCTCAAGAGGATTCGCTGCTGCTGAAACACCACCAGAACCTGGCACAGTCACCATTGTTTTCTTCGCAGCGTCATATTGATGAACGCTGGCAACGTGAACCACGTCTTGTGAAGAAACAAAGCTGTAGCAAGTGTTGTTGTATACCGGCAATTGGTTTACATCAGCACCACTCAGAATTGCCACAACTGCTGCTGCGCAAGTCTTACCGTGTTGGTTAGCCATGTGACCAGACTTAGGCATACCTGGTGCAATCTGAATAGAGTCACCAAGTACGTGAACGTTTGGAGCAACCTTGGATTCAAATGTTAAGAAGTCCACTTCGCACCAACGACCGTTCATGTTTGCCAAGCCAGTCTTCACTGCAATGGCACCCGCACGCATTGGAGGCAATACGTTCAGCACATCAGCTTTAATGTCGTCGTTGAATTCAAACTTCAATGTTTTACCCTTCACATCCACATCAGTTAACTGATGCTTAGGACGGTACTCAACTCTACCCTCATAACGGCGTGACCATGCCAATTTAAATAAACCTGGCTTTGATGTCACATCATCATTGGCATCCAAAATAAGCACTTTGCTCTTTGGCTTGCTCTTTTGGAAATACTCTGCCACTTGGCAAGCACGCTCGTATGGTCCAGGAGGGCAACGGTATGGGGCCAACGGAATTGAAATGGCAAATACGCCACCGTCTTTCATACTTTCTAGTTGCTTTCTTAAACCAACCGTTTGCTCGCCAGCCTTCCAAGCGTGTAGCACTTCATTTTGAGCATTTGGCACCAACATGCCTGGCAATTTGTCATATGTTAGATCGATACCAGGAGAAACAATTAGGCGATCGTAGAACAAAGATGCGCCACCAGCTAATTTCACCTGTTTCTTAGCAACATCAATAGATGCTACTGAATCTCTAACTAAATTAACACCGTGATTTTTTCTTAAGCCTTCATAAGACACAGTGATGTCTTCTAACTTCTGACTGCCACCAATCACCAAATTTGATAATGGGCATGAAATAAAGTTTTGGTTAGGCTCAATTAAAGTTACGTCAGCTGTGTAGTTTGAGAACTTACGCACATACTTAGCTGCAGTAGCACCACCGTAGCCACCACCGATTACTAATACCTTAGCGCCTTTGGCATCAATGTTTGTTGTTGCACAACCAACTAGAGTTGTTGCTGCAGCGCCGGCACCTACTAATTGTAAAAATTCGCGTCTTTGCATCATGAACTCCTGATTATTTGGTTTTCTTAGGGGCAGCTTTTTCAGCAGGTAAAGAGGCAAAGTAAGCAGAAATCTGCTCGATTTGCTCATCTGTATAACCCTTGCTTAATTGATGCATGATTGAAGCCACGCGTTTGCCTGCCTTGTACTCATTCATTTTCTGAATCAACTCAGCTTTAGTTTGACCAGCAAGACTGGCCATACCACCCTCAGAGTAACCATCTGTGCCATGGCATGCAGAGCAGGATGCTGCCCATTGTTTAACTTGCAAACTTTGTGCATTGACATTCGCTACACATAGCAATGCAATGAATATACCGACGATGATTGCCCATGGTCGACGATTGAATAATTGACTCATATTTCCCCCCTCTTTAATAACTACTTCATATTACTGATTTGAGCTAATTAAAGCCCTTGGGGTTTAACCCTAAACTTAGCAATATTTGCTAACTAATGAATTATTCAAAATGAATATGAAAAGTGCAAATAATTAATTTGTGTAAGGTTATTTTCTGCAGTGATTAACGCTTGTTATTTTTATTTTTTAGCGTAACGTGCTAGGTCAAAGAAATCCAAATCCACCATCAAGCCATAATCTTTTTGAACGACTTTCCCCTGTGGGTTAACAACATAGACCTCTGGCACACCTCTTCTTTTACCAATTGCCTTTGATAACTCTGGTGTCATCATCACCACCGGAAATGTGTAGCTATTTTTAGCCATGTAGGCGTGAATAGGGCTGACAGTCTTATCAATCGAGATGGTGATGATATTGAGTTGATTAGCTGGCACCTTTTGTACTAACTGCTCTAAATGCACATTTTGCTTGCGGCAGTATGAGCACCAGGTAGCCCATACCTGAACCACGGTATGCCTTTGCTTCCAATCACTCTCTGTGTAGGTTTGCCCCTGTACTGAGCGCAACTCTCCCAAAGCTAATTGATCACCGACCTCAATGGCTTCAGCCTTGATGCCGGTGATTAAAAAGCTTACGAGCACAGCAATTGATGCAAATTGTTTCATGCTGAAATTATCAACAATAGCATCAATGCTGACTAGTGATTACTCAATAAATTGCGTGAAGTTTTGAGCTGGCTCACGTTCTGTGACCAGAGTGTTTTCAATTTTTGACATGTCTGCATAGCCCAACGACATGCCACAAACCAATTGTTGCTCCGGCTTAAGATCCAAGTGCTTGGCAATAATTTTATGAAACTGCGTGAACGCTGCTTGCGGGCAAGTGTCTAGTCCACGCGCTTTAGCTGCCAACATCACGTTTTGGATAAACATGCCGTAGTCCAACCAACTACCTTGTTGCATCACGCGATCTATGGTGAAAAATATACCCACCGGTGCATCAAAGAACTGAAAGTTTCTTGCGCCCTGCGCTTGCATCTTGTCTTTGTCCTCTTTGCCGATACCTAGTAATCCATAAAGATCAAAACCTACTTTGCGACGACGTGAGATGTATGGGTCTACCCATTTAGATGGGTAGTAACAGTATTCTTCTGTGTGCTCTTTTAATAAGTCTGGATTCGCTAAAGCCGCCAAAATGTCATCAGTGATGGCTTGCTTTTTGGCACCAGTCACCACATACACCTGCCATGGCTGAGTGTTTGTACCAGATGGGGCACGCCCTGCCACATTCAACAACTCCAAAATCTGCTCTTTACTCACATCTTTAGGTAGAAAAGCTCTGATCGAACGACGAGCTTTCATATTCTCATCAATAATTTTCGTGATATCTGCTTGATTCATGGAGTTTGTCTCTTCTTAATTAATTGAGCCTAGAGCATAAAACAGAGTGCAACTTTCTGCCAAAGTTGGCTAATTCAGATGGGTCTAGCCCCAAAATGGTCTTGAAAAGTACCGAAGGGGGCAAAAAGTTAATAAATATGTCAAATTTCGGGCTTTTTAGCCCTAAAAACCTAGTAAAAGCCCTGATTAAAAAAACATAACCATTTAAGAAATTTGTGCGATACTTGGTCTGTAGGTCTTCAAGTAGCTTCCGTCGTTTCCATTTTTCAAAATGGGTGATTCGGTTAGTTGAATCTTCCAGCCCTGCAAAGAAATGGTGAGGAATCACCACGTTTAATTTTTTTAAGGAATTTCAGTAATGGCAACAGGTATTGTTAAATGGTTTAACGACGCAAAAGGTTTCGGTTTTATTACTCCTGATGGCGGTGGTGAAGATTTGTTCGCTCACTTCTCAGCTATTCAAGGTAACGGTTTCAAAAGCTTGAAAGAGAACCAAAAGGTTAGCTTTGAAGTAACAACTGGCCCTAAGGGCAAGCAAGCTTCAAACATCAACCCACTATAATTCGGTTGAGCGTTTAACAAGAACCCGACTTAGGTCGGGTTTTTTGTTGCCTA
>VFQS010003017.1_pt1 | contig 13175 bp, 14 predicted proteins | sample 3512361 | NCBI WGS metagenome assembly VFQS01 (sample SAMN10412375, study PRJNA504923) | tailings metagenome | isolation source: Relicate 1 Philex TSF3 active mining | place: Philippines
CCACCACCGCAGCCGCCTCGATCGCTCGCACCGCCGCCACGGTGAGCAGCTCCGGGTCCCCGGGCCCGACCCCCACCAAGGTGAGCGTGCCGGCCGGCGGTGTAGGCACCGGATCGTGATCCAAATCACCAAGGCTGCGGCTTACCGCCTTTCTAGGCTGAGGAAGCGTGCGGCATGACCCGATGAGTCATCTGCAGATTTTTCAAGCCACCGGCAGCCAGCATCCGCTGCCCCAGTTCGCCAGCAACGACCCGGCCTTGATCACGGCCGAGCTGGCCGAGCGCCGCATCGGCTTCGAGCGCTGGCCGGCCCGGGTTGAACTGCCGGCCGGCGCCGATGCAGCGGCCGTGCTCGCCGCCTACGCCCCCGAGATCAAGCGAGTGCAATCCAGGGGCTCCTACCCCACGGTGGATGCGATCCGGATGACACCCGAGCACCCCGATCGCGAAGCGCTGCGCCAGAAGTTCCTTGCGGAACACATCCACAGCGAAGACGAAGTGCGCTTCTTCGTGGAAGGCAAAGGGCTGTTCTGCCTGCACATCGGCGATGAAGTGCTGCAGGTACTCTGCGAAGCCGACGACTGGATCAGCGTGCCCGCCGGCACCAAACACTGGTTCGACATGGGCAGCGCTCCGCAGTTCTGCGCCATCCGCTTCTTCGACAACCCCGAAGGCTGGGTGGCCCAGTTCACGGGCGAAGCGATCGCCGAGCAGTTTCCGCTGCTGGATTAGCGATCTGCAGCAACCCCCACCGAATGCATACGCACAAGCTCTGGTGAGGCCAGGTCACCGCTGAGCGCTGCCACTTCCACCGCCGCCAGCTCCTGGAGCCGCGTCACCGTGGCGTCACGGCCGAACCGCTCTTCGCACAGGCACCAATAGAGCCCGAAATGGCGAGCCTCGCTTGCCAGCAGTTCGCTGTAGAGGTCGCGCAGCTCCCCGTCGTTGCTGTGGGCAGCCAGCAAGGCCATGCGCTCATGGCTGCGGGCCTCGATCAGCCCCGCCACCAGAAAGGAATCGAGCATCCGCTCGGGTTCGCCCTTTCGCACCGCTGCCGTGAGTGTGGAGCCATAGCCAGGAGCCGGAAGCGGGCGCAGCGCCAAGCCGCGCCGCTGCAGCAACTGCAGCACCAGCTCGAAATGCTCCAGTTCCTCGCGAGCCAATGGGCTCAGCAACGCCCCCAGCCCTTCATCCGACGGATAGCGAAACATCAGCTGCAGGGCCACGCCAGCTGCCTTGCGCTCGCAATGGGCATGGTCGATCAGCACCAGTTCAGGCCTGGCGTTGGCGGCCTCAAGCCAGCGGTTGCTGCTGGAGGCCGCCAGCCACTTCACCCGGGCCGTGGGGTTCTCGAGCACGGCGATCATGCCGCGGCCTCAGCGCGCAGGCGCTGCACCAAGCCCTGCAGCGCCAGGCCGTAGCTGGCGGGGCCGAAGCCACAGATCACGCCCAGGGCCTTGTCGGCCAGATAGGAGTGGTGGCGGAAGGCTTCACGGGCATGCACGTTGCTGAGGTGCAGCTCCACATAGGGAATCGACACCCCTAGCAGCGCGTCGCGCAGGGCAATGGACGTGTGGGTGAAGGCGCCGGCGTTAATCAAGATGCCGTCGGCATGGCCGCGGGCCGCATGGATGCGATCCACTAGAGCGCCCTCGTGGTTGCTCTGAAAGCACTCCAGCGATGCACCGAGCCCGGCAGCCTGGCGGCCCAGATCCGCCTCGATGGCCTCCAAGGTGTCAGCGCCGTAGAGGCCTGGTTCCCGCAACCCCAGAAGATTGAGGTTGGGCCCATTCAGCAGCAGCACCCGCATCGCCAGCGCCGTCGAACCGGCCTCAAGTACCTCGATCGTAAGGAGCAGAGCCAGGGGCAGACCCACCGGCTGGTAAGTTCTTGGGGTGTGGTTCGGGTCGGTGCCCGAGTGGTTAATGGGGGCGGACTGTAAATCCGCTGGCTCTGCCTACGCTGGTTCAAATCCAGCCCGGCCCACCTTCCACATGCCCTTGTAGCTCAGCGGTAGAGCACTCCCTTGGTAAGGGAGAGGTCACGAGTTCAAGTCTCGTCAAGGGCTTACGCCAAAAACCAAGTCCCTGACAGGCACCTCGGGGCTTTCTCCAAACACCTTGGGGAAAGTGGACGTCCATTTTTTTGTCCACTTCTGCCGTCTGTGTCTGTGACTTCTGCGTGGGGTTTCACCTCACCAAAATCCAGTTCATGGCGACGATCCGCAAAAGCGGCAGCGGTTGGCAGGCCCTGATCCGCCGTAAGGGATACAACGGCCCGAAGTCCAAGACTTTCCAAACGCGCTTTCAAGCCGAAAGCTGGGCCAGAGCAACAGAAGAGCAGCTGCGACCACAGCGGATCGGGCAGGCAGTGGTCCCTCTAACGCTGAGCGATGCCATCGAAACCTTCATCGAAGGCCCCCTCAAGAGCCACAGAAGCGCCGCCAACGAGCTCTATCCACTCAGAGCAACCGCAAAGTCCTGGATCGGGAGCGTCCTGCTCTCAGAGCTGGCAGTCCGTCACCTGGCGATCTGGAGAGACCAACGGCTCGCCGAGGTCAAAGCCAACACGGTGATGCGCGAGCTGAGAGTCCTCAGGGTGCTTCTTGATTGGGCACGGGATGAGCGAGGGGCCGAGCTCCAGGGCAACCCAGCCAGGGAGCTGAAGGTCAAAGCGGGAAGCGATTCGAGAGTGGCATTCCTGAGCCGTGAGGAAGAGCGCAAACTTCTGCAGGCTCTTGAGCGACGTAAGAACCCAGACAATGCCTTCCTAGTTCAGCTGGCCCTAACGACGGCCATGAGGCGCTCTGAACTGCTGGCGCTCAGGTGGGAGGACTTGGATCTTGAAAACAGAATCGCTCACCTCAACCGCAAAGACTGTGCAGCGAGCGGACGTCAACAAAGCCAACGGTTAGTTCCGCTAAGCAAAGCGACCGTGAAGCTACTGAGAAGCAAAGAAGGAGGAAGCTCGGGGCGAGTCATCCGGACAACCTGCTGCAGCTCACGCGCGGCCTTTGAGCGAAGCAAACAAGAGGCAGGTCTCTCGCACCTCCGCTTCCATGACTTGAGGCACGTCGCGATTAGCCGGCTGTGGATGGAGGGGTACTCAGCCCTTGAGATCAGTGCAGCAAGTGGTCATCGCGACCTCAAGATGCTGATGCGATACAGCCACTACGCGCCAAACCCATAGATCAGGCAATTACATACACACGTGCGCAAGGCCCCAGCGGTTCGGCAACTACGAAAGCAGCAACAGCCAGGAATATTGGCTAGTGTCTTCCGGTCATTCAGGCGGCCGTAATCGGTCGAATGTCTGGCCAGCGACTCTGCCGCTGAGAAGCACGAACGGCTATTGAGAGAGGGACCCTCCAAGGTCCTGAACCCATTGAAATCATTGGGTTGCCACCTAGCAGGAAGAGCCAGCCTGATCTAGTTCTGGAAATCAGATAAAGGCTACTATCTAAGACTCAACGACCATGGACGCACAGAATGACGCGCCTCGCTTTGAGGTGTCTATTCACAAAGAAATCATCGGTAAAGATCCAGATGCAATCCGAGCCGAAGGATGGGAAACCAAGTCCAGAACGGCCAAAGAGCTTCTAAACGAACTGACCAGGGAGGGATTCGCTGTAGTACCAGCAACCCTCAAGAGCGCAAGAAGAACCAAAGAACAATTCGAGGCATCGTCACTGGTGATGCTTGACTTCGACTCAGGTCAAACGATCGAGACGGTGCTTGCTAAGGACTTGGTACAAAAGCATGGACTCTTCGCCTACTCAACCCACAGCCACGTCCCAGGAAAGGAATGTCAGCGCTTCCGGGTGGCCATTGGCCTGGATACAACTATCACCAATCGAGACCACTACGAGGCAGTGATCAGGCATCTGGTGAACCTACTGGGATCAGACCCTGCCTGTACCGATGCCTGCCACCTCTACTACGGGAGCCGTGGAGCCGAGATCACCTGGCTGAACGAAGACGCGGAGCTTTTGAAAGCCGAGTCTCTGCCAGTCCCGACCCGGAGGACCAAACCTATATCCAAAGAGTCGCTCGACTGGTCACAGAGTGATCGTGAGAAGGCTCTCACCTGCCTCGAGTTCATCCCGCCGAGAGGCCCCAAGGGCTCAGGAACGTATCCAGACAGCATCCGAGCACTGTTTGCTTTGCTGAACACCTTCGGGGAAGACGAGACCAGAGCTCTGATCGAAGAAGCAGAGTGGCAGGGCGACTGGGTGCTCGAGAAGGTTATCGAGGGAGCTCTCAGCAACCCCGCCGAAGATCACGGATGCGGAATGGGAACTCTTATCCAGATCGCCAGAGAGCACGGAATGCCAACCAATGTTGGCCGTGCAGCGAAGACGGGAGAGCAGAACGACGACTACCAGAGGTCCTGTGAACGTATCGCTGAATTGATGCTTACAGGAACAGAGGACGACTGGGCAGAGATCGATCTGCTTACATCCCGCACAAGCTCAAAACATGGAGTCCCTCAGAACACGATCAAACAACGCGTTGGCCAGAAAAGCGCAAAGCTGCTTGGGATCGATTTATCAGGAGAGACGTCCTCACACGACTACAGCCAAGAGATCGACTGGGATGAACTGACTGAAGATGAGACCGAAACCAAGTTTCTTCTACCAGGCTTCATAAAGGAAAACGGTTCAGCGTTACTCGTTGCTCCGGGTGGCGTAGGGAAAACAGAGATGGCGTGCGCTGTGGCCAAGTGCATTGCCGATGGAGAGGGATTTCTTCACTACTCCGACATACCAACCCAAGGAGGAAAGAGGACTTTATTTATTGAAGCCGACATGGAAACCGGTGCGTTAGCGACACTCAAGGACTACTTCATCAACGTTGGCGTGGATCCCGATGAAGTCAATCAGTGGCTGAATCAGTGGATCACACCATGGGTAGCCCTCCCTAACAGAGGAGTGGGCAGTTGGCGTTGCTCCTTAAAAGCCATGCAAAAGCTCAAAGAAGAACTAGAAAAGGGGCATTACAGCCTAGTTGTGATCGACAGCCTGAAGAAAATCACAGCAGGAACAGGATACCGGTACGACAAAAACGATGAGATGCACATTCTCATGTCCCTTCTTCTTGGGATTGTAACTCCTCACGCCTCACTACTAATCCTTCATCACACCAATAAGAGCGATAGTCAAGGCATGAACGCCATTGGAGGGGCCTCTTCCATTGGTGAGCTAGTAGATGCTGTTCACCAGCTATCGAGAAAGGACGAAGAAGACGGAGACAGTACCTACACGTTTGAAACAACTAAAATCAGGAATGGCTACACAAGCTGCAAGTTTACTTATACAAGAAACGAAGAAGGACAATTTTACGTTACCCCCAAAGACCCGATGGGATCAGGAGAACCAAAAGCAAATCGAATCTTATGCCTACTGGAGAAGCATTGGAATGAAGGTGAGTCGAACGGAATACTCCGTACCTCGGAAATTGCCAAAAGGCTGAACTTGAAAGAAAAGACTGTAAGCAACATCCTCACAGCCCTGAAAATGACTACTCCTGCCTACGTGAAAAGGAAGGGGAAGGGCTGGAGCTCAACAAAGGCTGGGCTTCAAAAGGCAAAAGTCTTGCAGGCAGAGTCGATCAACTCGATGTTCGGGAAGCAGTAGAGACCAGGACACCCCTCCCCCTATAGGAGAGAGTGGAGGGAAGAAATCTCTCTCTTCTCTCTCTACTACTATTATCTCTCTACTTTTCTTCCCGATTTAAGGCCTTCCGCCAATGGGGGTGTCTAATTTCCCGATTAGCCATCCCTAGGGGGGGGGGGGGGGGGGTATCAAAGGGAAGATTAGAAAACTGCTGGTCCATTTGCGAGGTCGGCAGTTTTTTATTGCTTGCTGCCAGCAGAAGTGGCAGACTTACAGCCCAAGAGCAGAACAATGACTGTCTCTCTACCCACCTTCCGCAAAGAAGGAACCCGGTTCATCCACGTTCCTCAAAGCGTCACTGCCAGCAAGACCGCAGCTCTACTGGATAAACACTCGCCCACTATTGAACGTCTTCGCAAGAAGCTTGGCTTTCAGAAAGACGAGACGGTGATCGCTTGGCTACTGGAGCAGATTGAAATGGCTCCTGATCTCGGAAAGACTATTTATACGCTCCTGGCAGACAAGCCCCTAGGGTGATGAATAAATTCAACCTTTTATCCTATCCGTACTGGAGGATCAAGCTACTTTCTAGAGTAATCAGCTGGGAGACCAGGATTGCATCTAACCTAACCTCAACGGCAAAATCTCAGGCAGCAAGAGACCAGGCTCACGAGATAGCAAGAGAAAGCCTTTTTTATATTCTTTTAATAGAGAGACTTGATCTTCAGCTTGCAAAGCGATATCTCCTGTCGCCTCGGCAAAGAATTGTGCTTGAAGGCTCAAGCAAAGTCAGAGCTCACGAGAAAACTCTCTTACACATCGTCAGAATAACCAAAAGAGCAACGAAGGAGGCAAGCGGAATAACTTTTAGAAAAAACCAGAAAGAGCCCAATGCAAAATACTTTTTTCGCTCCCTAGCCGTATCAGGCTTCCCCGTACTTACACCGGATGAGTGGCAGGAATATATATCAGAAAAACTCGGGATAACCGCGCACGAATCAATGACGGTAATCCAAGGAGAGTTCTATGGCGTTATCAGAAAACTACTCAATCATCTTGGCAGGGATTCGATTAATTCAGCATCAGCTATAGGCAGCCCAGAAAGAAACTTCATAGAGCTTTTTACAGCATTTGCAGAGACATTCTCTCTTGAGTGACCAGGGTTCTACGTTGGGAACACTACTTCTAACAAGAAGACACTACCTCTGCCTGATGGGCTTTTGCCAAGCCGTAGATGGATTTTCGCCACGAAGCCTATCCTGAAGGAAGGCTGCTGCTTAACCAACGACTCTCATCGCACCAACAACAATGATGAGAGCAACAGGAGGCTTGCAACAGAGACTAATTGAGGCATTATGGCCGCATAGCCAGGTCAATTCATGGAGAAGCACCGCGAAGAGCAAGAGGAGAAAGTCCGTCTAAACCTCGAGCTACCCACTGACCTCGTAAGGTGGATTGATGAGCTAAAGACTCAACTAGGCATACACAGCAGGGGGCTCGTAATAACGGAACTACTACGAGAGCTCCAACCCGATGAGAATGATGCAGCCAACACTATATCCGTCCAAGAATAAGACTCGACCTTTAGACACACAAGCATCGGTTTAACCCCGTCTATTTCAATTAAGACATAAACGCAGGGATCTCGCTCTTGGCTTACAGAGCAAGAAACCAGCTATTCGACTACTATTAGGGACGGTACCCCGCTGCAGAGGTTAACGATGGGGCCAGTCCAGAAAAACCAGTCCACCTCGCGGACACCACAAGATGCTCTGCTAGCCATCGCATATCTTATAACCCTTGTCCTCTTAGCCGAGAACCCAGCTCACGCATACTGCTACAAACCAACCCCTCCATATCGACCCTATACCTTCACGAGCGATAGCCAGGTAGATAGCTACAACCGAAGCGTAGACGCATACAACAGCCAACTTGAATCATACAAGCGGTGCCTATCTCAGTCGTATGACTCGTACGAGAGAAGATTTAGAGAATACCTGCAATGCGAAGCGAGAAGTTTCGGCAAGCAATACTCAGGATGCATGAGGCCTAGCCCTCCGCCGTAAGAAACAAGATCCTTCGCATCAGCCTTCAGGCGTTGCATCAAGTCACGCCGGTCCAGAGTAGTTAGGGCAGGCTAGTACGGATACTGCAAGCCATGAAGCGAGACATTGCACCACTACTCGTGCTTATATGCACAAACGTAATGGCGGAGACAGCTGTTCAATACAGGGTGTCCGGAAATACCTGCCCATACCAGATACATTCTTAGAGCTTATTTCCTTAGAAGTATCTGGCAAGATTGTGGAGATTACAGAGATGTCGTATTTTCAATCCAAGCAACTAGAACCAAAGAGGTTGACCACGGCGCCGGTCGCAAATAAACCATAAGATCGGAACCACTTTGAACCGTCGACAATGATGCCCCTAATCCCGAGAGATAAGAATTAAGCTCAACCTTATCAACACCTTGCTGATAGTCATGAATGGTTGCCCAACCATCTGGACGACTATATGCATATCCACCAATCCTAAAAGTGTCTGAACCACTCTCTCCATATAGATGATCAAAGCCGCCTGTGAACTCGATAATATCGTCACCTAAACCTCCATAGATATAGTCCCTAGCGCCATCCTGTACCCCCGCATCCTTTAGGTAATCGTTCCCAGCCCAGCCTCTCAGCCTATCTGCGGAGTCTCCACCTGCAATAATATCGTCACCCTGGAATTGCTTTTGAACAAACTCCGATAGCAATGAAGGTCTTTTACGGGCTTTTTTGGCAAGCCTGACGACTTCTTTAATCGATATCTGCAGACCCTCGAGAAAGTATGTGGCGTCGGACTCTGTGTAGAGACTATTTACAATGCCACTTTTAAGTCGGCCAGACTTAAACTTGAAACCTCCACTTAGGGCAACGTAATCTCCCTCTACATACCCTTCCAGGCTCGCAGAGTCAACATAGGTTACACTTACTTTCTTTGTCTGAAAATCCAGAGGTTGCGTGTAGTTGTCATCCATATATATGGCGCCAGAATAAGTCGTTAGCTTAACCAAGGAATCTGCCCCATGTATTTGCTAACAACTCTACTCGCGGCAAGGCCCTTCTACCACTAGCTATAAGCCTCTTCCGAAGTGGCACCTTTCTTTGTATAGATCCATATCTACTGGTTAAGCGGTTGACTAGCGAGACCCTTCACGCCAAATCAGTGACGGTCACGGGTGGCGAGGTGGTCAACGGTTTTATGCGGATTCGACATGGCCGAAGGATGCTGCGATTCAACGCTGAGCAGCTCTGGCAGAACCTGATCCATCAAGGCTGGCGACGGGTCTTGAGCAGCGGCGGTGCACCAGTTAGAGGCCGGCCGCTATCCAGGGAGTCACATGGGGTCAGCACTCCAGCTCTTGGGATCCCAGTGGAACCGCGCCGTACTAGCGGTCTTGGGGTCCTGGATCCAAGCCTGCTTCTTGATGCCCAATGCACAAGGACGCATGGACTAAATCGGGCGTAGTTCGGGGTCAAGTCGGGCACTCTGACCAACTCCTGTCCAACCGACGGCTGGGCAATACAAAAGAAGTCAATCGGGGCGACAGGATTCGAACCTGCGACCGAGTGCCTTGACCATCTCGAACGCGGGACCTTGAGGGCCTCGAGAAGGAGGTCCGACTTTTTGCCCCGGATTTTTGAGCTCCTGTTCTCGTCAGGCCCCTGGCGAGAAGCCCCCCGGAGGGGCACCAAAGAGCGGCCGACAGATCAGCACGCCTCAAACACTAAGAAATGCAACAGGTGCACGAGCAGTCGCAAAGGCCGCGACCAGACGGATCGGGTAACAACTGCAGGTAACAACTCCTGGCCAGCTTAGGCGATCTAAATCCCTGAGAACCTACTCCAGGACTTGCTTGAGTTCACGCACCACCTGCAGCTGGCCGTAGTAGTAGTTGGCGCGATCACGCCCGAAAACAGCTGGCATCAGGGCTCACAGGCAGTCCCGGAGGCAAGGGGTAACAACTTAAGAGGCTGCTGAAAAAGCGAGGGAAGCGAGGGCTTTTGCCCTGCTCGTGTCCGCAAGCAGCGCCGCATCAATCAGGTTGACCGGTGCTCTGCGGCTCGCATGCACCGCTTCCAGGCTCGATTTGCCTGCAATGGTCATGATCGCCATGACCATTGCCTTCTTGATCGGTGCGTTCATGCCATCGCCTCCTGCTGGCTCTGGGCCCTGAGCAGATTGCTGATGCGGATCAGGTTGTAGGCCACCACATGCAACCGGAACACTGCTCCCACCTTGGTTCGGCCGCGGGCCTTGAGCTGCCGGAGCCCAGCGGCCTGTTTGATCCAGCCGAACACTTGTTCGATTCGCTTCCTGGAGTTGATCGATTGGGCGTATCCATGGTGGCGAGCAGTGCGGCCATCAATCGCTGATCCGCCGCTGCGGCTGGTGTTCTGAGCCACATGGGGCGTGATGCCGCGGATGCGCAGGTCAGCCACAAACTCCCGGGTGTCGTACCCCTTATCTGCACCAAGAGTTTTCTGGTGTGCACCCTTGAGGGATCGGGTCATCCGGCTCGCGGCTTTTCGCTCAGCTCTGCCTGTGGCCTGACTGACTTCGCTGGCTACCACCAGTCCATTGCGGTTCTCCATGACGCAATGGCCCATGAAGCTCAGGAAGGCACCCACACCAGGAGCCTTCTTGAACAACCGGGCCTCCCCATCACTGGTCGAGCGGTGGGTCTGGTTCGAGAGCAGCAGCCCACGGAAGTCGCCTTTGGCACGTTTCTTGCCACCGGTAGCGCTACTTCCAAATCCGTTGCCACCACTCGGTGTTGGCGGTCCGTCGTCCAGACCATCGATGCGTTCCAGCGAGCTATGGGATGCCCAGGCCCTCAGCAAGGTGCCATCCACGGAGAAATGCTCTGAACTCAGCAGCGGCTTGACCTCCGGCGTCGCCAACAGCAGTTCCAGGAACTTGGCCATCAGCTCCTCGCTGAGCAGCCGATCGCGGTTTTTGGTGAATGAGGTGGGATGCCAAACGGGATCGTCAGGATTCAGGCCAACAAACCAGCGGAACAAGAGGTTGTAGTCGAGCTGCTCGATCAACATCCGCTCTGAGCGAATGCCGTAGATCGCTTGCAGCAACAGGGCCAACAGCAGTTGCTCCGGCGGAATCGAGGGGCGACCGCCCTCGGGATAGAGCTGGCAAAAGGTGGGGTTCAGCCGATCCAAAGCCTGGTCAGCAAGACGGCGCACCTGGCGTAGGGGATGGCTGGCCGGGATTCGGTCTTCTGTGGAGATGTACGAAAACAGGGGACCGGTGCGTTCCTGTTGACCGCGCATCCACTCAATGCCGTTGAGCCATTCTCCCGCAGCTGGCTGGCTTTTTCAGCAGCCTCTTAAGCCGGCCACTTATGGGCACCACAGACCCTCGACAGACAGGGCTATGCACATCGCGCATACGCAATTGAGATCACTGGAGCAGTCATGGCAGGAGCGATCGCAGTGGAATCCAGAAGAAATTCCAACAACTCAAGGGAGAACAGTTGACACGCGACACCCCTCGTTCCCATAACGGATACAAACGAGACAGCCTAGACAGTTATGGCTGAAGGTCTGCAGCCCATTGCCTTAGCAGAGATTGCCCTTGCCGGCGACGACGTCAACAGCGGCCCAGGCGTGCCCGGCGCGATCACCTCCGCCCCCACAGAGAGCTTCGTGGAGGGCGTCACCCTCATTGCACCAATCGTCACCGGCGACCCTGATGACGACGACGAACCAGCAAATCACATCTACACCTATCAGTGGTACAAAGATGGCGCTCTCATCTCTGGCGCCACTGACGAGACTTACCTTGTACCGGTAACGGGGGCAGGCACTTACAGAGTTGCGATCACCTACACCGATGGTCACGGCTTCCCCAACACCGTAACAACGGATCGGCACATTTCTGTTTCTAACAATGGAAACGGCACGCCCCAATTCATCACCTCATCGATTCCTGGCATCTTCCGCGGTGGTGTCACCCTCAATGCCCCGAACGTCACGGGCGACCCCGACGGAGACGCAGAGAATCCTGATTACAACTACCAGTGGTATAAAGACGGTGCCGCCATCACTGGCGCTACCGACAAAAGCTACAAAGTGCCCATAACGGCTGCAGGCACCTACAAAGTTGCAATCACCTACACCGACGCACAAAAATTCAGGCTCACACTCAGTTCCCCCGATTGCGACGTGATAAGTGGCGAAAAATTACATACCTTGAGCGATCCACCAGGCCGAGCCGCGGGAAGCGATGACATCATTGATCGCTTCAGCTTTCAGACCAGCGCAGCCCCGATAACCCCATGGAGAATTGCAGCTTTTAACCCATTAGAGGATTTTCTGCAAATTCCACAAGCATTCTCAATCTGCACAATCCAGAAAACACTGTATAGCACCCAAAAGACATCCACTCCGAACGGACCGCTCGACAAGAGAGCACAAAAAGCCTTCAATAAGCAGCAACGAATGGCGATTAAATCTGCGAAGCGGATCGGCAAAACAGGTGATGGCCTTGCCTACAACCAACTCACCGGAGAACTCTTTATAGACACCAATGGCAAGAAGAAAGGATTCGGAGAAGCCGGTGGTTTGTTGGCCGTTCTAGAAGGCGCCCCAGAGATTGGCATCAGAAACTTTGAGTTCCTCTGAGCATTGAACAAAATCAACTAATAGCCCAGGCATGAGCCATTCAAAAGCCAGGGAGCCTCAGCGGTGGTTTTCGCCCGTCAGGTGAGCATCTAATGAGCAGAGCCCCTACCCGTGTGGCTGCTTGAAGCCGCCTTGAACATCAGCCAGTCGGCCCTGTTGATCCTGCTGACTTGGCGCGTATTTGCCCTGACAGCCGGCCTGAAGGCCTGGCAGCTCGGCAGCCAGGAGCCTGTCGCGCTTAGAAACACGAGCCGCTGTACTCAGACGCCCCTGAATCCTCCCAGATCGCAGTGATGGCAATCGATCTGAGTGGGAAATGGGTCATGCAGAAGCCCTTGGGATTCCAGTAGAACAGCACTTCATTGGAGGCGTTGGGCTCCTGGATCCAAGCTCGCTTTTCCGGGTCGCACCTCAAAGAACTCCTGTACTGGCTAAGACTGCTAAATCGGACTAAACCGAGTTCCGAGCCAACCCCTGTCCAACCGGGGGATGCATCGAACCCCTAAGAAGTCAGTCAAATCCACAGGATTCGAACCTGCGTCCTAGTGGCGCCTTGACCATCTCGAACGCGGGACCTTGAGGGCCTCGAGAAGGAGGTCCGACTTTTTGCCCCGGATTTTTGAGCTCCTGTTCTCGTAGGGCCGCGGGCGACAAGCCCCCGGAGGGGTGGGTGCAGACCTTCAGAAGTGGACAACACAGGTCCAAAAGTGGACAAGCGGCAGCCAGTGCGCACTCCCTTGGGCAGTGAGCCAGCGGCATTGCAAGAGGCGCTATGCTACCCGTAACCCAGCAAAGTCACTGCGCTGCAAGGGTTTAGAAGCAAGCCAGCCCGGCCCACCTTCCACATGCCCTTGTAGCTCAGCGGTAGAGCACTCCCTT
>VFQS010003018.1_pt1 | contig 13173 bp, 8 predicted proteins | sample 3512361 | NCBI WGS metagenome assembly VFQS01 (sample SAMN10412375, study PRJNA504923) | tailings metagenome | isolation source: Relicate 1 Philex TSF3 active mining | place: Philippines
CCCCTTTAAATTCTACTGGAACATTAATCTCCATCCTACTATTGCTCCCCTCCTCCCCAAAACGGACGTTCGTCAGAAACTCCGCAACACCCTCCCTTATTTTCGGAATCATATAATTCTGGTTCAATCCCAAATTAAATGTCTCCCCCAAATTGACGACTTGCGTACAAGTAAAAACGGGGTCCGATGATATTTTAATAAATGGGAGCCGGATTTTGTCATTCGTTATACTCTTATCTTTCAATTTGTTTGTAGATATACTTTCATCAACGATTTTGTTCTCGCTAATCGACCCATCCAATATTTTGCTCCCTTTTATCGACATATTCATAATATGTCGGTCATCAATCGAATTCGTCGCGATGTGTTTTCCTTCAATCGTATTATTCCTGATTTTGGCGCCAGTTATCACGTTATCAATTATATGGTCGTCCCGAATAATATTCGCCGATAAATGGCGCTCCTCCAAAAAAGAGTCTTCCAAGTGGTCCCGCCTTATCTGACCGAGCCCAATATGATGACCCGCTACCGAATTCTTCAAAATGTGGTCCGCTGTAATAGATTGGGACCGGATGTGTTGCGCGGTTATTGCGCCATCCTCAATATTCAACGCTCCAACTGCGTTTTGCGAAATATGACCCCGCTTTATTGAATCCCCGCAAATATTATCTGCGCCGACACACGCCTCACTTAAATGCGCATTCAAAATGATTTCATTACGCAAATGATTCGGCCCGATTTGCTCATTGGCAATGTGTTCTCCCAATATTATATTTGCGCACAGATGCTTCGTATCAACCGCGCCAACACACAAATGACGACCCTCTATTTGCTCATCCGCGATGTTATTTCCAATAACACATCCCGCCGTCAGATTCCTATTATGAATTATCGCATCCTTCAAATGGGCCTTATCCACGCAATCACTCGCCAATTCTTTCTCCGTTATAATTCCCACTGACAAATGATGATTCCTTATGGCACCGTCCTTCAAATGGGAGTCCCCCACCGTCTTCGGATGTATATTAGCCCCCTGAATAACTTTTGGCCCGATATGGCGTGAATCTATCATCCCGTCCGGAATTTGCGCCCAATCCACTCTGAGCGTCCCATCTTTTATAAACTTGGAAGCGTCAATGGAGTTCTCTCGAAGAGTAATCCCTTGACCCGATTCTAAGAAAATCGCGCTGTCCAATTTGAGCCGAATTTCCTTCCCGACCTTTGATATACCCCCCACATACTCCAAATTTTCAATCCCGTTTATCTGTAATGAGTCGTAGCCTTCCCCCTTTTTGAAAAGGAAATATTCACTCCGGCCATAGCGCCCCTCGCGAACATACAGCTTCGCCGGAAGAGAAATATCGTTTATTTTCTCTAATTGAATCGGACTTTCAATGTTGGCCACCTTATAAAGCTCGGGTCCTGACCGACTCAGCATAACCAAGTATTTATCAGCGCATAACTCGCCAACAGTTCGCAAAAGAGTGAGTTCGGCCTCTTCATTGACGGACCCATCCGCTCCCATACACAAGAAGTCGCAAACGACGTAATTCTGTAATCCATTCGATATCTGATCGACATAGCGCTTCGTCGCAACATCTCCCGCATATACAGGGTCCCCCACATTCCGGATTGAATGACGGACTTTCCCCTCTGAGAAAATGATATCACCTCCAACCTTAATATTCCCGAGAGATAAATCTTCCATTTTAATTGTATCGAGCTTTTCATTCATTTTCTCCATCCGGAACTCATTCTTTTCAAAATTATAATAGAAATGAGAATCTACCTTAGTATTTGTAAAAATCATCGGACACAATAACTTAATCTTCTCAACTGCGGTCAAATCAAGTGGCGCCTCTACCGCCACCGGCTCCACAATTTCCTCCCTTTTACCAAATGGGACCCATTTCTCTCCGTCGTATCCCTCAAACAGATTCTCCCAGAACCGAATATACCCCGCCTTTTTCTTACCGGCATTTTCTCCGAGACAGACCCCAACACCCAAATTAGCATCCTCACTCACGACCAGCTTCTTATCAATCAAAACATCTCCTCCGACTTCGAGGGCTTTCTTGGGGTTCGGCTTGTTTATACCGACGCGCCGTCCAGTTGTATAAACAATATTGTCATCTTCCGCGCTCATCCAAAGGCTCTCTTTTGTAAAAGTCTTCCAATGCTCACCATCATACCCCGCAAAATTCCCGTTGCGGTATGAAATCATTCCCTCTTTGGGCTCTTTTGCTTGACCAACGATGACGGATTCTAAAAAATATGATGGTTTTTTAAAGATGGACCCGCCCTCTACAATAAAAGGGGCGAGACTCATATTGCGGACTTCTTGTGTATTCTCCACATGAATACGATTATACCTTTTTGAATCTAAGAAAGTGTTGTGATACATTTATAAATAAGAGTTTTATTGTTTTTAAATTGAAAGATAATCCCGTCTAAAAATCAATTCTCGATTTTTAGCCGGTTATTTTCGAATTGTCATTAAAAAATAAATCCGTCTAAAAATCAATTCTCGATTTTTAGCCGGTTATTTTTGAATTGTCATTAAAAAATAATACCATCTAAAAATCAATTCTCGATTTTTAGCCGGTTATTCAAAACAGAACATACTTTGTCCCGATATGAAAAAACCGGATAACGAAACTCATTCTTTTTCAAATTCTTGATTTGGACATCATTAAACAAGAACTCAATCGTGAATTCAAACATTGTATCATTCATCAAAATCAAGAACTGGTTCAGTCCATTATGAAAAAGATACTGGTATTGAAGCCCAATTTTATCAAGGCTCGGAAATAATAGCCGGTTATTAATAACAAATAGGCGCGTCAGATTTTCGGTCGATTGCGCACATATTTGCTCCAAGCAACACGAATATAACATATTTCCATCCCTTCCAAATGTTAGAAAAAGGATTGAACTCGAATGAGGATCTGACCGTTGCGTTTTTTGAACCGTGGTCGTTATCACATATTTTTCAAAGTATCTGTATAAATAACCGACTACGAACATCAAATGTTGAGGATGGAACGCTGTTGAACAAATATTTCCATATTCTCCTTGCTCAATCCGATAAACTGGATTTATTTCCGTATTTGTAATAGTCCATAAAACCATCTTTTGATTACATGCGGTTATGACATAGAACCCAGAAGGATGGAATGATATACTCATAACAGGAAAATTGTGTTCTGCTATATTCACGAAAGGATAATACTTCCCTTGAATAATATCGTTTGCGGTAGCAGGATTAACGATACATTTCCCGATATTTCCGGAAAAATCACCCCCAATCAAGAAAAACAGGTCGCTCATCGACCACTCACCCGCACTTATTTGAAGTGGGACTTGCTGTGTATGGCGATAAATTATGTGGAGCATGTCGCCATCAATCCGATAAAATGTCAGTGAATTATTATCTTGATTGAAAAGAATTGTTCCTGAATTGTTTATTCGTATGACTTTCATTTTATTAGGATAAAAATAAAATGGAATATATAAAATCATTTTTTTTCGATTGCGATTTGCGCCGGAGTTGGAATGAATCTGGGTAGTCGCTTTATCCCAAGGAACTGCGAGTTTTTCCTATTCATCGCGCGAATAATATCGGATGCGTTGTATTCTTCTACTAAATTCGGCATGTTCTGTTGCGCGAACGCGACTTTTCCTTTTGAGGACCGGACGACAATCGCAACATGGCCGTAATTTGTATTTGAGCGATTACGCTTCCAAAATATAATATCGCCCACTCTTAAATCATCTACATTCTGAGAATTGACTGTTTCTAATAAAATGACTTGGTTCGTATTTATATGAATGAGTGAGTTGATTGAGCTGAACATATCAAAAGCGTCAGGAATTGATGGGAATGTAAGGCCGTAATATAATGTAAAATACCGGCGAATTAACTCGACACACTCAAATGGTATTCCATAATTGGAATATGTCTTATTGGGGTTCTTTTTATATAATATGAGCGGAGATGGTATCATATTATATTATTATATTATAATTTCGGTTGGGATTGTTGTAATTGATATATTCTTTTATAATATGAATCGCGTAAAATTCTATTAACTTTATTATTATTATTTTTAGACCTGATTATTGGTATAAATTGAAAACCAGTTCTTTCAAAAAGAGCTGATAAATTAATAGAACTTTCTATTTTTGGATTAGTGTATAGTATAATTACAGTTTTTGATTTTGTTTGTATTTCCAATATAAATAATGGGATTCCATCAAGTAAAATAGTTGTAGTTGAACCATCTACTGTAATACTAATTTTTTGAATAATATTTAGTTCTAAAAATTCAAACATGAAATAAATAATACAAGCACATATAAGTGTATATATAGAATTAATTGAATAATTAAATATTTCAAATAATCCAGATTTGTAAAAAACTTTAATTTCTTCAATTAATTTTTCTAATAATTTATTAATATTAAAAAATGATATAAAATCATTAAAATCATTAAAATAATAACCTGGTCTTTCATGTAATATAAACCATAATAATTTTTTTAATTCATCATTATAAATACTACTTATAAGTGTTAAAAATTTACATCTTTTTTTAAATATTAAAATATCCTTATTTTGTAATAATATTTTATTCTCAAAATTATTGATTTCGTATAAATTATAATAATTATTTATTAATATTTCAGCATGAAATTTAAAATCATGATATATTTGACCATATGGAGAATATAATTCATAAAAATCATTATTTACATAATGTGTTCGATAATTTATTCCTAAAAATACAATTAAGGGAGCTGTATATATATTTATAAATTTAGATTCTTTTTGAAAAAATGATAATGGGATAATTAAAATTCCATTATAATTTTTACATGTTAAACGAAAATAATCAATAATTAATTTTTTATAATTATCTTTTTTTTCGTTTATATATATACCACTATTTACATATTTTTGTTCATTATTCCGCCCACTTTCAAATAATAATCCTCCAATAAATCGAGCAGAAAACCACTCACAAAATGCCAATTGAACATTTAATAAATGCTGATATTGTCCTCCACTTTCATAAAATACATCTACAAGACGCAAATATTCTTTTAATGAATTAAAAGCAAGTTTATCTCTTCTATCAACTCCATATTTCAAATAACTGTTTATAATTCTCATAAATTGATTAATGAATAAGTATTTAACTGCGTCAAATATTTGCCATTCTCTTTTTGGTATTTTACTCATTCTTAAACTGCGCCACCATTCAAATATTCGAATCGCACTCCAATTTTCAAATTGGTTTGGATCAGTTGTTATATAAGTAAATAGAGGAATATCTTGACGACGACTATATTTATCATATGTATTATTTATTTTTAATTTGTTCTTTTGTTCTTCAAATTGTTCTTGTGTTAATGGCGTAAATTTTCGATTCATTCTCATGAATAATGTTCTTTTATCCATTCTTGGTAAAAATACTTCTCTATAAAATTTTGATTTTTCAAAATATCTGGTTATTTCCATAAATACACTATAATAATGATGACGTTTAACTAAATGTTTTATTTCATTATTTTCGAACTGATTCATATAATTTAGTTTTTTACTGGTTAAATTACTAAATTTATCTATTTTTAATATTGTATGTAATGGACTGTTTGTAGTTTTATTCATTATTATAATGAATAAAACTTTTATAAAAAATATAAATAATTAAATTAGATAAGTGTTATCTAATATAGCAATTACTTACGTAATTACTATATCAAATAAGTGTTATCTATATCTATATGAGATAAGTGTAAGGGCCGAATCCCTGAACAACCACATCCCTCTTCCTCGGTTCGCTCTGAAAATCAGTCCCCGCCCTTTTGCCAATTACCTGCCAATAGAATTCCAAATCAATCCCGTAAATTCTATCGCTACATACGCGCAATATATTCCCTCCGACTATATCCGCCCCTAAAATCCCCACCGGTTTCCCCCTCGGTGTGATATGAATCGTATGACTCTCCTTCTCCACAAGCCGACTAAAATACTCAGGTAATTCAATATCCGTAGAGTCATCCCCGTATTCAATCCGGCCCACCCCTCTATAAAACACATCCGCCGTCGGCCCCTCCAAACAAGCATGGACCAAATACTTATCCGCGTGTATCGGATGTTGAATCGTGAAATTCTTCACTCCGACCCTCTTCTTAACTGCGGGGGCCCCGTTATTAAAAGGAATAGCGAACAGTCCATCACCCTCCCACAAGAACCCCACCTCATTCCCGATACTATTCCCGATACATCCCGTTTTCAGAACGGCCCCGTTATTCCCAATGCGATTATTGAAAGTCGCGAAGGCGCCCCCGCACATCATATCCCCTGACGCGTATATTCCACCATCACCCGCCTGAACACTGAAACTGTCGGACCCCATCTTATAATTAATATCGTCCATATCATCGCGCCTCCCAAGAAAGACGACGCCCTCATCCTCCACAACAACCCGCATATTCCGGCCCATCTCAATAGATGACTTTCCATCGGCGGTCTCCCCCACAATCTTCGCCCCACCTTTTATCCCCCGCCGATATAAGCGTAGCAGGTCCCTATTATCATCGCCACCCTCAACCAAAACAACGGAATCTCCCCGACTATTCACCTGATTCCCCACTACGTGTAAAGCGCTACCCGCCTTTTCAATCCCAATCCCGACGCCCCCGCCATTGAAAAAACTCCCGCCGGACCCCACATTATTCACTACGAAAACCGTCCTATTCACATCATCCGGCCCCTCGCAATCGACCCACTCAATCTTCGTGAAATGTTTCGGCGCCAATATATCAAGAACGCTCAAATCCGTCTTTCCCACAGTAATACACTGGAAATTCCGGTTTATTCTCCGATACAGCTTATAACCGTAGCAATTATCTACTATTTCCCACTCAACATTCGCAAAAACGCTACTCGCCTCGTCAGAATAATGATACTCATCGCTCTTTCTACAATTCGTCGCCTTCCCTTCCGCGTCCAAGCTACATACATAATATTGAATCACATTCTCACCCCCGACGTTATCATCGCTATACTGAAACTCCACAAAAATCTTCTTGGGCGGGAACAACTGATGGACATTCTGGAAAGCTTTAACTGCCGTAATTGTATCCCCGAACTCCACTTTATCCGTTTTTCCTTCGGAACTCAATTCAAGTTCCCCATTCTTTCCAAAATGGAACTGCTTCCGATTAACCTTCAAGCCAACCCGCGCATTCTCTCCATGATGGATGACTGACTTCGATATATCAATTCCCGACTCCCCAATAAGATGGATATAATTGTTCCGGATATACTTGTTGTCTAATGACCCCACTTTCAATTCCAGTCCGTTCTCCCCAATATCGAATACGTCGGGATTGACCACAACGGAAAACTGGTTATTCTCCTTTTTGAGTCCGGCCCCGTTCGTATAGCTCTCCGTCTTCGAGAATGTGTTGAAATGAATCGGGCTCCGGTCCCACTCAAAATCATCAACCCAATGAAAACAAACGCCCACGCCCATGTCCTCAATGAAAGTGTAATACATCCGCAAATCCTCGGCGCCCATCCGGCTACAAAAGTCGTCAGCTCTCTCAATAGCGCACGTATCCACCCCGACATACACCCCATTCTCCGCGGGGTTCTCCTGATTCATCAAAATATATCGCACCCCTTTCTCAAAGCGCCCCTCCTCCACTTGAATGCGCGAATCCGCATACTTCCCTCCGGAGACCCTAATAGAAGACGCAACCGGCTTCGCAATACGTATCCCCGATAAATAGCGGTCAATATAGCGCTTATTCACGGCGTCCGTATCCGCCACGGGGTCATTCATATCGCGAATCCGGTTCATCCCGACGGAAACATCATTCCCGAATGATTTATTCCAGAGCTGTTGCTTATCTTTGGACCCCACAATTTCGCCATCGAGGGGGGCCCTCTTACCCCCCACAAATTCAGCGTTCATATTCATAATTATTTTAGAGCTCTCGACAGTCATCTCTTTGAAGTGGGCGCCCTGCTCAAAATGGACTGACCCATTTAATGTAATATCGGCCTTCCGGTTGGTTGTATTATAAAAGAGGTTTCCGAGGGCGTCAATCTTCATAATTGATTTATGATTCGCATCCAGCACTCCAAGAATAGTGTTATGTATTACTAAATTATAGAGCTTGTTCGGTTCAAATATGACAACGCTTTTTTCATCAAATGGGCGGACCGTTATTCGGTCGCCGTTTATCTCCATGATTTGGAGAGGGACCGAATCGACGACGGCTATATCAAGAATAGTTATGTAATTCTCAATTGCTCCGGATATCTGAATAATAAAAGTCATCTCCCCGATATACATCGCGCCCTGAATAGTAAAACTCGGGAGTCCCTTTATTGAAACGCCGTCCATATTCATCTTCGTATGAAAACCGACCTTCCCCATCTGATTGATACAGAAGTCATTATTTATTCCGAAATCGAGAACATCCGGATATATAATTTTACCGGACAAATATAAATCTTTAATGAATCGCTGGACGGACCCGATGTCATGGACCGCGTTTTGAGACGGCTCCATTTTTCCAGCGAATGTTATTTTTCCAGTGGAGAGGTCATTTTTAATTGCGCTCTCTAATTTACGGATTGCGCCATTGGATTCATCCAATCTCTTTTCGAGTGTTTTTATATATGGTAGAAGTTCGTTGCTCATAATTTTAATTGTTTGGATTCTTTTAAGTTATAAAAATGGATTTTTTAATTTAAAAATATTAGCATATATACAATCAGAAAATGGATATCACATTTTATGAATCGATGATGAGCGTTTTATTAGAAATTAAAATCTGTTCTTATAAAGGTCCAAATGCATTTTTCACAACGCAACAAGAAATATCAAATAAGAAATCTCATTTTTTTGATATTTATAGAGAAATTGAAAAATTGGGTGATAATGAATTTGGAAGAACAGATAAAGCGAATGAATCAATCGCGTTATTTTTGGACGAAATGAAAAATCGCTGTAATAATGATTACACTGAACAAAACATTTTTGAAAATCTTCCGCGCATAATTGATTTAGATGGCCATCTCCTTCGAAAAACCACCCATATTATGTTATCATATATACAAGAAATTATGATGAGGTTGTAATGAGACTACTAACCAGCTTTTCCAGCTTTTCCAGCCGTTTTATAACATTATCCATATCAATTGCCTTTTTAACGTATTCATCCGATGTTAAAAACTCCCAGACTTCGCTATTATTGCTCAGACAGAATATTTTCCGCGCGTTCTTCTCGCCGAACCGAACAAGAATGAGAACATCCCGATTTATAACGTCATTTGTCTTTTGTAAAATCCACGACTGATTCCGGTTTCCTTTCGATATAACATTATACAAACCGTTATGGAGCAAAACCCTATCACCAATATCAGGGGCTACTCCGTCTATTACGAGCTCCTCCATCCTCTTGGAAATATAAGACCCATTTGTAAAAACGGCGTCTATTGTGGTGGTGGTCGAACAGAGACGCGCTGGAGGGATGAAATGACAGCCCGATACGAATGAATCAACATATTTTTTATTTACTGCGTCGCCGTTATCCTTTGGAAGATTCAGGTTAGTTATTCTTTGAAGATTCGCGTCCAATTCATTCCCGAGCGATTTATTCCATAGCGATTGATTTTCCTCAGTTGTTAGAACATCTCCAATTTCGGGAATTCGCTTCCCATTGATGAAAGATACACTCCCGTTCTCAATGGGGGTTATTTCGGAAAAAGCAATCGCCGATGAAGCCCCGCTATTGAATATGAGTGAGCGCCCAATGATGAGGTCTTCCCCCACTTCCAGAGTTTTTCGAATGTCGGCCCCACATTTTACAAATAAATTCCCATTCATTATCGCATCCCCATCAACCCCCACATTTTCTAAAATATTCAGCTTCTTAGTTTGATGAGCGTCCGTATATAATTCCCTTATTTCGGCGGTTCCATCGACGTAGAGGCTCTTATCTATTTTCGCTATATCCGCGATTATCGGTTTTTTGAAATAAACGGAATCTTCCGCGGTTATCGAGCTAACACTTAGATTTTGCGAAACAGCAAGGCTCCCTTTTATTGATGCGTCGGCGTTTATTTTAATTGGCGCTTGCGCAGAAGATGATATTGATTCAAGCGCGACATTCCGACAGCAAATATCGTTCAACCGAACATTCTTCAGATAGCGACTGTCCCGCTCCTCAAAATATTTTTCATCCGCGATAACAAACTCCGCTTTTGATTCATTCCACATAAACCCGTGCGTCGATGTGTCGGACCGTATGCGAAAACCGGATATTTCCGAGGCGACAACATCACAGAACTCGCTTTTGGTAATACTCCCGCTATTTTCATAAACGAGGTTCCCCTTGATTATTAGGTCCCCTTTTATACAACTGTTTCCTTTTATGAAAAGGTCGAACGCCGGATTAAAATCACCGACATGGAGGCCCCTCTTCGCATAAATAGTTTTATCAGCGACAATGTTTTTACTCGTGTGAAAATCCTCTTGCTTTTGTAGTTTTGTTATTATTTGAATTATTTGGGCGACTTGTTCATTTAATGACATATATTTATTGGTTTGTATTTTTTAAGTTATAATTCCAACGTCGGATCTCAAAAGAACGTATCTTAGACGAACGTATTTTACACATTATGTAATTAAGATTTGACGTTGGTGTGTGAAATGAATGCTTGATTAAAGATCCATCCCACAATTACCATAAAAATTTTGTTCATTTTTACCATCAATTTTTATAAACAAAAAGGAAAATCCTTTTACGCAACTCAAATGCCAAGAGCAGAAGATAACAATTCTTGAAGTTCTTCGCTCAATTCTTCTTTAAGAGAATCAATATCGGTTCTAAAATCTCCGGTTGAAGATACGTGGTGCATTCCGCCTCTCAGACGAAGAACGAGAGCGATCGTATCATTATTGGCGATGTTATACATTCCAGACACTTTTGAATCGTGAAGTTCTTTCCCAGCAAAAATAAGTCTTTGTTGGTCAAGAGGTATTCCTAAATAATCTTGAATTTTCATCTTGATTTCTTCAATCGTGGTCCGTCCATTGATATAAATTTCAATTGAACGGCCAGTCAGATTCTTGATATATATCTTGAATACATCATTTGGGTAAAAACTCTTCAAAAAAAGAGCGAGTTCGTCGAGATGAATAAACCGGTCCTGATATCTTTCACGATATGTTATCCGCATTTTGTCGTTCAATGTATTTCTGAAATAATCTGACCAAAGCATCAGCGAGTCGTATATTTCAATTGGCGATTCCATAAAACGCAGAAGTTGTTCTTCTGGGATTTGAATTCCAATTTCGGAATACAATTCTTGAATCTTTTCTTTCATAGAAATCGTAAGTTGAGACATAAACTGAATTACATCAGATGCGACTTTTAACTCAATCAGTTTTTCAAAAAAACCACTGAAAAAAGCAGGATTTCTTGAAAACATTGCGAATTTGAGAAAAGTCATTGCGGTTTCTCTATCAATGGTTTGTTGTTGTGTTGGACTAACAAGTGAGCTCATTATAGATTTATATGACTAAAAATAACTATATATTTTTAATCAATTTTTTCCAAATTTAAAAAGTATGACATATTATATAATATGACCGGAGGATTATTACAATTAAGCGCTTATGGACCACAAAATGTGTATCTCACAGGAAATCCGCAAATTACATTTTTTGTAGCCGTATATAAAAGACATACGAATTTTTCGATTGAGAGTATCCAGCAATTATTTCACGGGATAGTCAATTTCGGGACGAAAGTTTATTGCGACATTGACCCGCAGGCTGATTTAGTCCATGAAATCTTCTTGAATGTGCGACTACCAAACCTCAATGTTAATCCCCAAGATAATCCCTGTTATACAGTAAGTTGGGTTAATGCGATTGGACACGCAATTATTCAACACATCGACATTGAAATAGGAGGATTCGTGATTGATAGACAATATGGTCAGTGGTTAGAAATATGGAGCGAACTCACGCTAACAGCCGAAAAGGAGTATGGTTATAATTTGATGGTGGGTAAGCATTTCGATTTTACGACGGATACGCAATCGGGCCCACTGAACCTCTATATTCCTCTCCAATTCTGGTTTAACCGCAATATTGGCCTCTCACTCCCCCTCATAAGTCTCCAATATTCGAAGGTTCGAATCATAGTGGCTTTCCGTAATTTCGATGAGCTCTGGATTTCGAGTAATGGACTTCCACCAGGGTTGGGTGGTGAAAACAGCAGTGTGGTTGAAGGAAAAACAATTGTAGATGCGAGTTTGTGGGTAGATTATATATTTTTGGAAAATGAGGAGCGCAAGAAATTTGCGTCGTCCCCACTGGAATATCTCATCGACCAATTACAGGTTAATACCGTCGGCGTAAATGAAAAGAATATATTAGTCCCGATGTATTTCAATCAACCGGTCAAGGAATTGATATGGGTTCTACAAACGAATCGTATATTCCAGTTTGGCCCTAATAAGGCGTATGATTTCTTCGATTTTAGCAATGGGGAACCCATTCCGGGCGATACAATTGATTCGGCGACCATTCGCTTCGAAGGACAAGAGCGCTTTAAGAGGCGGGAGCCTTTGGTTTTCCGAGTGGTTCAGCCATATCAATATCACACACGCGTCCCCCGCAATTTCATTTATTTATATTCTTTTTCATTGAAGCCAGAGGATTTTCAACCGAGTGGGACGTGTAATTTTAGTAGAATTGATAGCGCAACGCTGGATTTGGTTCTGAATGAGTGTGTTATTCAAAAGGATACGCAATTGAATATTTATGCTACGAATTATAATGTTTTAAGAATTGAGGGCGGTATTGCCGGAATTGTATATGCGGATTAAGCTAATCATTGAAAAAAGTGCTCTGGACGAGATGAGGAAGGGCCAAAGAGGCCCGATGACTTACCTCGACAAGCGCCGACAAAATAAGATTCATCCCCAGTATTTTAAACTCTTTATCAATCCCTTCATCGACGACGCGCTCCATTTCTCTCAAAATTTCCACTTGTAAAATACGAATATGGACGTTCCGGAATTTGGAGAGGGTCGATTTGAAATTGTGAAATATGAGCCCATTTTTTACAATA